>Ga0209284_10003014_pt1 | contig 21617 bp, 22 predicted proteins | sample FRY03_FD_187211 | JGI IMG/M metagenome (GOLD analysis project Ga0209284, IMG submission 187211) | Freshwater microbial communities from Lake Fryxell liftoff mats and glacier meltwater in Antarctica - FRY-03 (SPAdes) (version 2) | ecosystem: Environmental > Aquatic > Freshwater > Ice > Glacier...
GCCTGGAAGGTTGCCTCTGGCTTATCGCGGTGCAGGCTGTGTCCGGCACCACTCAACATTTCGTAGGTCCAGTTCGAGTTGCTCGCCAAGAGTTCCTCAACGGGTGCCCCATGAAACATGCTGCCAAGATCCGGTTGCGCACCGATGGCATGGGTGGGAATAGTGAGGGCCCGGGCCTGCTCTTCCACATCCCACGGGTCGTTATCGAGCACTGCTCTCTCGAGTGCCCACAAGCTCGCAGCGCGGTGGGCGTCGACCTTGAGCTGAATATCTAAAGGATGCCAGTGCGGGTGAAGAGCGCTAACTTCCTCCACCCCGTGAGCGCTATGGCCCAGTCGCTGGTTTTCTAGGACCAGGTTTCTGGTGGCATCATCCAGCTTTACTGCCGGGTCAAGAAGGATCAACGACTGGGCCCAGGTCAGGAGGTGAGCGCTTGCCACAATCGCGCTGGCAGCGCCGATGGAGTGGCCTATCACCAAATCCCACGGTCCCTCGTGGGAAGGTTTCACCTGCTCGATATCTTCCGCAAAGTCGTCAATCCGATAGCTGCTGGCTCTCGGGGCCAAGCCGTGGCCTCGCAGATCGACGGCCGTGGCATACCAACCTTCCTGCGCGAGGGCTTCCATCAGGTGCCAGCAGGTCTGAGCGGAGGAGCCCAACCCATGAACCATCAACACCTCGCGGGGTGAGGAGGGGTCACCCCATTGAACACGCGGCAGTACTACGGCGACCATGGCCATAGCTTAAAGGGTTGCCCCCTGGGACAGTGGTCCTTTTCAGCCCAGCTTCTTTTCCATAAAAATGCTGTAATCATCCTCACGGTACGTGCCAAAAGGGCCCCTTGTGGTGTAGCCCAGCCGTGAGTACAAGGATATTGACTCGGGTTGGCGAACCCCCGTTTCTAGCTGAATCAGGGCCAGACCCCACTCTTGGGCAGTGGACTCCACCTGGTCCATCAGCGCTGTGGCGATGCCTGCGCCGCGGTGCGCGGGTGAGACAAACAGTCGCTTGATTTCGCCCTTGGCGCCATCGCTATGGGACAAAAGACCCACGATGCCCACAGCGATTTCCCCGAGGAAGGCACCCAGCATCACCGTGCCAGGGCCCGTGAGGGCTTCGGCAGAGACAAGATGGCAGTTTTCGGGGGGATACATCGCTGTCAGCAACTGTGTTGATTGCTCCAGGAGAGAATCAACCTCGCCAGGCTGAGCCGCCCGGATAGTGACGTGACCATACAGCGTGTCCATTCCCCTAACGTAGCTTCACGCCCTAAGGAAGGGAGCAGGCTCGCGGGATTTGGCACATGTTTTCTCGACACCCCACGCCGGTGGAGGTGAGCCTGATGGCTAGAGAGCGCCGTGAGTCTCTACTCCCACGGCGCGGCCATACATTTCGCGGACATCGGCCTCGCCCTCAAGCAAGCCTGCAAGGCCTGCTTGAATTCTCGTAACCGTGTCGGCTCCACTGTGAATCCGCCAAAGTTCTCGGCTGGTCCACTTTTCCACGAGCACCAGGTGACCGGTGACCTCCTGATGTAGGGCGTAAAGTTCGCACCCTTCTTCTTGGTGAACATCAGGGATGACGTCTTCGAATACCGCGATAACGTCATCGGTTTTTCCCTCAACGGGCGTGAAGGTGGCAATCACAATGCAGGGTGTGCTCATAGCTTCCAGTGTATGGCGCCAACACCACCCGAGGGCGTGGTGTTCGAGGTAGAGGAGAGTCGGGGACTTAAAGCTCTCTACGATAGGAGTATGTGGAGCCCCTTGGTCATAACGGGAGTGTTGTCTATCGCTTTGTGGATCACTATTCGTGAGTCGGCGTTTGAGGCTGATCCGCTTTTAGCCTGGGTCGCCACCGTGTTGCTCTTGGGATGGGGCGTTTATGGCTTGTCCTCCACACTTCGCAAAAAACCTAAAAAGGACTAAACCACCGCTCGTCAACGAACGCTTCGCTGTTTCGACGAGAGTGTCGCGGTCGACGAAAGCCCTTGAGGGCCGGCAACTTTCTTCAGGTGCAGATGGTTGACCCACACCATCGCTGTAACCACAATGGCAAAAATGGCGGTGATTCCCGCGATATACATCGTGACACCCGACCAGCCTCCCACTTCCTCCGGGTTGAGGAAGAAGTAGGGGTACCACTCCACGAAAGGCGCTCGCAGCAACGTAATACCCACCCACACGATCGGGTAGGACACGCCAATCCACACCGTTTTCCACCCGATCCTTGGTCGGGTCCCGCGAAGCAACCAGTCGGCCACGAGGTACACCGGGATGACAATGTGGGTCACTTCGTTGTGAAAACCAAAGTCATCGGGTCCGCGGAGAAGAGCGTTGTAGACCACTCCCACCACGAAGGCGTAGGCAACAAAGTTTGCTCGGACAGTGACGTAGAGCTCGGTGTCGAAGGGTCTGCGCCAGGAGAGGATGCCACCGGCCAGCAGAACAACAATGTTCGAATAGCTGGTCTGGTTAGTCAAATAAGCGAAATGTTTCCCCGGGTTAAAGGTGCCCTCAGCGATCTGGCCTTGAAGTAAGACCACATAGGCGGCAATGATTAACACACCGGCCAGGATGTCGAGGGTGCCACGAACTTTACGGGAGGAGGAAATAGTGGGAGGAAAAGACATGGTTGTAATATAAGCCTCCCGGCGCAATGCCGGCCACTCACCGCACTCATAGGATTGCTTCATACCATTGCGCAATGCTGACTCCCGGAGACTCCCAGAGCTTGTTTGACCTCTTTACCGGGCTTCCCCTGCACCCGCTCATCATCCATATCGTAATTGTCATGCTTCCCCTTGCGGCCTTGGCGATGATTGTCGTCATGGTCTTTCCTCGACTTCGCAAGCCTTATCTCCCGGTGGCGCTGGGAGCCAGTGTGATTGCTACCGCGTCGGCGTATGTCGCCGTGAAATCCGGTGAGGCACTTCAGGAGCGTGTCGGATGGCCCGGGGTGCACGCCGAACTGGGAGACACCGTATTTCCGCTGACGGCTCTGTTCACCCTCGCCAGCATTGGGTGGGCAGTTACCTCCCGATGGAAGACAACAGCCGCTGTCTGGTTATCACGCGTCATTGCCGTCGCGGTGGTCTCATTAGCCATCGCGGCGATAACGTTCCTCGTCTTAGCGGGGCACTCGGGCGCTAAGGCAACGTGGGAAGACCGGATTGGCGCCCCAGCTTCCATAATGGAAGAACTCCCGGCGGTCCCCGGGGGAATCGAGAACCGTTGATCTGATGGCGCCCTCATCAGATTCGCGCCGACTAGGCCGGAGACAGGCAACAGGCTGCGACGACGGCTGCGCCCCATTTACGCAGGTGCACTATGTTATTTTTTTCCTGTGACCAGCTTTTTCCTACCAAAACAGAGAGAGCAGAAGATGACTCGAACCTTAGATTTTGCACGGCTTAGCGCTCTGGGCGCCGTCGTCGTTCTTGCCCTGACAGCCTGCGCACAAGACGCTGGCGATGAGGCCCCCACGGTGGAAGACACCGTCGTCTCGCAGAGCGAATCGGTGACCCCGGATTCCGGGGGGACACAGCTTCTCACGCTGGAGCTCGTGGCCACCCACAACTCTGCGGAAAGTTGCTGGACGGCGATTGATGGCTCCGTCTACGACCTCACAACCTGGGTCGACCAACACCCCGGCGGGGCCGGGAAAATTTTAAGCATTTGTGGCATCGATGGAACCAGTGCTTTTAATCAGAAACACGCAAGCGAACGTAAAGTGGAGGCCACGCGTGACAGTTTCCTTCTCGGCGCCCTAGTGGACCCAGCGCCATAACATCGTGACGACGCTCGCCTGGGGAGAGGGGTCGCCCCCTGTCCATAATCCTGGGGCAGCGTCTTAGGGCTGGTCCGTAATGGTCGTGAGCGGTTCGGTGTCAGGAATAGGGGAGGGATCTTTTCCCCGCAAATCAGGATGAGCGCGTTTGAAGATTGTCGGCACTAACGCGCCGACGAGAGCAAACCCGGCGGCGGCGACAAATCCTCCAACCGAGCCAAAACCGTCGATGGCAAAGCCCGCAATAGCTGAGCCTAACGCGGCCCCCACAAGCTGCCCCGAGCCCATCCAACCGTAGGCTTCTGCGGTGTCAGAGAACTTGACACTCGATGACACGATGGCAAACATCACGGCCAGAGCCGGAGCGATACCTGCTCCGGCAATCAACAGGGCAAAGGAAATCCACCAGAAATCAAGGATGAGACCGGCAAGCGAGATTCCGATAAACACCGCCGCCATCCTGGTCGCCAATGCCCAGGGTCCAATGGCTAAGCCGCCAAGCGCCAACCCGCCCACAATCGATCCAAAAGCCCAAATGGCGAGCACGTAACCGGCTAGTGCACCCTGTTCGCCAAAGACCGACACCACAGCAACTTCCACGGCGGCAGCGGCACCAATGAGCAAGAAACCCACAACGGTGGCGAGGAGAACGGCTGGTTTACGCAGCACGACACCCATTTTGTTGCGGCTTGGTGGAATCGTGACGGTGCCGACTTCCCGACACGAAAGAAACCATGCCCCACCGCCGATAAGGAACGCTCCGGCCACCATAATGGCCCAGGTTGTCGAAATTTGTGTAGCAATAAACGTGGTGGCCACCGGACCGGCAATCCAGATGATTTCCTGGGCTGAAGCATCCAAAGAAAACAGTGGGGTGAGTTGTTTAGAGTTCACCATGGTGGGATAAATCGTGCGAACGGCCGGCTGAATGGGGGGTGTGGCGAGGCCACCGAGGAACCCCACGGCCATGTAGCCCCCAATGGGCATGGCAATGAAGGCAATCCCGGCCATGGAGATAATCGACACAACAATCGTGATGCTGATGACGGTGCGCATTCCCCAGTGCCCCATCCGCCGAGATGTCAATGGCCCGGCAAGGGCTTGACCGAGGCTGGTCGCAGCCAACACGAGACCGGCGAGTCCATAAGAGTCGAAAATGTGTTCAATATGAAGCAGATATGCCAGCGACAGCATTCCGGACGGAAGTCTGGCAGTCAGTTGGGCCGAAATAATTCGGGCAACTCCCCGAGTTTTCAACAGGTCAGCGTATTTCTTCACAGTCTCCCTAGCCTATGGCCCAGATCTTGTGTCACAGGTGGCTGAAATAGTGGCCTTTAGAGGGAAGAAAAAATCACCCTCCCTGTGGATAACTGGCCAAAGTTGTCCACACCTGTGGGGGACACGCCCACAAGATGTGGGGTCTGGGAATTGTCAGGACCGGCATATATAGTGGTTAAGCCGTCTAAGTACGAAGTGTCCTCTGGGCACTGAGTAAGACAGAAAACGGCAGAAACACGACAGTGCGGGGTCCCCCAGCGGGTTAGAAAAGAGGAGCAACAGTATGAACATCACGGTGGTCAAGCGCAACGGCGAAAAAGAGCCTTACGACGCCAACAAAATTAACCTCGCGATTGAGCGCGCTGCCGAGGGACTCGAAGATTCCATAGCGTGGGTTACCCAGATTGCCAGCGAACTCGAATTGACTCTTTTTGACGGTATTAGCACCCAGCAGCTCGACGAAGCGGTCATCCAGGTGGCCCTGCAGAACGTCAAAGACGACCCGGCCTTCGATGTTGTCGCTGCGCGTCTCCTTGTAAAGACCATTTACAAGCGAGTCCTCGGTGACTACGAATCCCCCGAAGAACTTAAAGCTCTCCATGCTCAGCATTTCGCAGAGAATGTGCATCGCGGTGTGGATGAAGGTCTGCTCGACGAACGCCTCGTCCAGATGTTTGACTTTGACCGTCTTGCGAAGGCGCTTGAGCCTACCCGCGATGGTCTGTTGAAGTACATCGGTGTTGTCACGTTGAACAACCGCTACGGCATCAAAGGTCGCAACGGTGACCCTCTTGAGGTTCCCCAGTACTTCTGGATGCGCATTGCCATGGGTCTTTCGCTCAATGAGCAGGACCCCACAGCTCACGCTCTGACGTTCTACGAAAAAATGTCGAAGCTCGAATATTTGGCTGCCGGATCTACCTTGGTCAACGGTGGCACCAGCTACCCTCAGCTGGCCAACTGTTTCGTCATGGAAATGCAAGACGACATCGAGCACATCGCAAAAACCACTCGCGACGTGATGTGGCTGACCAAAGGCACCGGGGGCATCGGTCTTGCTGTGACCAAACTTCGCGCGCAGGGTTCTCCTATCCGCTCGAATAACACCTCGTCCACGGGACCCATTCCTTTCATGCACACCATCGACTCTGTGTTGCGCGCGGTGAGCCGCGGAGGCAAGAAGTTTGGCGCCCTGTGCTTTTACATAGAGAACTGGCACCTGGACTTTCCTGAGTTCCTTGACCTCCGTCAAAACTCCGGCGACCCCTACCGTCGCACCCGCACCGCCAACACCGCGGTGTGGATTTCAGACGAATTCATGAAGCGCGTCGAAAACGATGAGCCCTGGTACCTTTTTGACCCGCTCGAGGTCCAAGATCTTAACGAACTGTACGGCTCAGCTTTCTCTAAGCGGTACGCCGAGTATGTCGAAATGGCCGAATCAGGCACGCTCAACATGTTCAAAAAAATCGGTGCAAGAGAGCAGTTCAAATCAATTCTGATCTCTCTTCAGGGCACCAGTCACCCGTGGCTGACCTGGAAAGACACCATCAACAATCGTGCACTTAACAACAACTCGGGCACTATTCACCTCTCCAACCTGTGCACGGAGATTTGCCTTCCCCAAGATGTGGACAATGTCTCGGTGTGCAACCTTGCCTCCATCAACCTTTCGCAGCACGTGGTCGACGGGGCGATGGACTGGAGCAAAATCGAGGAAAGCGCCCGTATCGCTGTGCGTCAGCTGGACAATCTCATCGACATCACGCGCTCCAGCGTGGCGGAAGCCGACTACTCCAACGAACAAAACCGCGCGGTCGGTTTGGGCGTCATGGGCTTCACCGATGTCATCGAGCGCTTTGGCTACAGCTATGAAAGCGAAGAATCATACGACCTGATCGACGAAATCATGGAACACGTGTCTTACGCGGCCATCGACGAGTCAGCGAACCTGGCCCAAGAACGCGGTTCCTACCCCAACTTCGAAGGTTCCCGTTGGTCTCAGGGCATCGTGCCGCTGGACACTGTGGACCTCACCGAAGCTGATCGTGGCGTCCCCATTGAGGTGAACCGCACCACGCGTTTGGATTGGGACCGTCTGCGCGAGAAAGTCAAGGGCGGCATGCGCAACGCAACGTTGATGGCAATTGCCCCCACTGCCTCCATCGGGTTGGTCGCAGGAACCACACCGGGGCTTGACCCTCAGTTCTCCCAGATTTTTAGCCGGTCCACTAGTTCTGGCAAGTTCTTGGAAATCAACCGCAACCTCGTCGAAGCTCTGCGTGAGCGTGGCCTCTGGGAGTCCACTCGCGAAGATATTCTTCGGAGCCAAGGCGACATCCAAAATATTGAGTCAATCCCGCAGGCTCTGAAGGACACCTTCAAGACCAGCTTCCAGCTTTCGCCGTATTCCTTCTTAGAAGTTGCTGCCCGGGCACAGAAGTGGATCGACCAGGCCATCAGTCGCAACATGTACCTTGAGACGCGCGACATCGGTGACCTGATGTCCATCTACATGGGCGCGTGGAAGCGCGGCGTGAAAACCACGTATTACCTCCACATGAAGCCACGCCACACGGCAGAGCAGTCCACGGTGAAGGTAAACAAGGCTGAGCAAATCAACTCTCAGGGTTCCTCTGCACCGAGGAAAGGTTTTGGTGCTACTACAGGCCCCACCACACCTGTTGTCGCCGCAAGCGCGGCCCCTAAAAAAGGCTTTGGTTTCAGCGGCGCTTCCCAGGCGGGCAACTCATGAGCCCCAGCTTTGAGGACACCGCGACCATCGACGGCTACGCAGTCCCCCTGGACCCCATGGATCTGCTGCAGTGCGAGAGCTGTCAGTAATTCTTCAACATTCATAACAACCTACAAAACAAGGAGCAATAATGGGAATTCTCGGACAAGGCGTGCAGGAAGGTCTTCTTCTGAAGCCTGTGAAATACAAATGGGCTATGGACCTCTACGACCAGGCTGTTGCTAACACCTGGTTCCCCAACGAAATTCAGTTGGGTGAGGACATCGCTGACTTCAAGAAGATGTCAGACGAGGAACGTCACGCCATCACCTTCTTGATGAGCTACTTCAACCCCAGTGAATTGCTGGTCAACAAGGCTCTGGCGTTTGGTGTTTACCCCTACATCAACGCGCCCGAGGCGCACCTCTACTTGGCAAAGCAGATGTGGGAAGAAGCCAACCACTGCATGAGCTTCGAGTATGTGCTTGAAACCTTCCCTATCGATCGCGAAGCGGCCTATGCCCAGCACGTCGATGTCCCTTCCATGGTCCGTAAAGAAGAATTTGAGGTCAAGTTCATCCGCAGGATGACCGAAGAGACCATCGACATCACCACGACATCAGGCAAGCAAGACTTCGTGCGCAACCTGGTTGCCTACAACGTCATTCTTGAAGGCATCTGGTTCTACTCGGGCTTCATGGTGGCGCTGAGCTTCCGCCAGCGGAACCTGTTGCGCAACTTTGGTTCGCTGGTGGACTGGATTGTCAGGGATGAGAGCCTGCACCTGAAGTTTGGGATGAACCTGATCCTGACCGTGCTCGAAGAAAACCCCGACCTCCAGACTCCCGAGTTCGCAAATGAAATCCGCCAAATGATTCTGGATGCTGTGGAAATGGAAGAGCAGTACAACCACGATTTGCTTCCTAACGGAATCCTCGGCCTCAACGCCAACTACATCAACCAGTACGTCAAGTACCTGGCGGATCGTCGTTTGGAAGAGCTCGGATTTGAAACCGAATACAACGTGTCGAACCCGGCCAAGTGGATGGCCACGGCGAATGACACCTTGCAGTTGGTGAACTTCTTTGAGTCGACCAACACCTCGTACGAGGTCAACGCAACCTCTTCTCGGTAGGACAGATACTCAGTAGCATTTAGCCAGTGCAGGGGGAGGAGACAGCGACGGCGTCTCCTCCCCCTGCACTTTGTTCCCCCACCCGTGTAAGGATGAACATATGAAAACTCCTAGCGGTCAGCTCAGCCTCACTTTGAACACGGGGGATCAGATTCCCCAGTTAGGCCTGGGTGTCTTCAAGGTCGACGACGACGAATGCGAGCGCGTCGTCCTCGACGCACTTGAGCTCGGGTATCGCCACATCGACACCGCCATGATTTATCGCAACGAGGCAGCGGTAGGCCGCGCGATAGCGAAAAGCGGAATTGCTCGCGATGAACTTTTTGTGACCACGAAGCTGTGGAATGTCGACCAGGGCACAGACTCCACAGAAAATGCTCTGACAACGAGCTTGGAGCTATTAGGTCTGGACTATGTCGACCTGTACCTTATTCACTGGCCGGCACCACTGAGGGAAAAATACGTGGAGACCTGGCTGCTTCTCGAAGGCATGGTCGCTGGCGGTCACACCAAAGCTATTGGGGTGTCAAACTTTGAACCTGGGCACTTGGAGAAAATCCTCGACGCAGGAAGTACGATTCCCGCCGTCAACCAGGTCGAGCTGCATCCCGCGTTCCAACAGCGCAAAGCCCGGGCTTTTGGCGACGATAAAGGAATTCTGACGGAAGCCTGGGGGCCACTAGGTCAGGGTAAGTACGAGCTCGCGGACCTTCCCGGGCTCAACGAGATTGCTGCCAAAACTGGCAAAACGATTCAGCAGGTTGTTCTGCGCTGGCACCTCCAGGAAGGTGTCATCGTGTTCCCCAAGAGCGTCCGCAAGGAGCGCTTAGCGGCAAACCTTAACGTTTTTGACTTTGTTCTTGACGCCGAAGACATGGCCACCATGGTGGCGATGGACTCTGGTCGACGGGTGGGGACACACCCGGATGACGGCAACTGGTAGCACCTCGATGAATCGCCTCTCTCAGGCGGTTAGCCCCTACCTGCTTGCTCACGCGCATCAGAGTGTGGAGTGGTACCCGTGGGGTGATGAAGCGTTTACTGAGGCAGCCAGACGTGATGTTCCGGTAATGATATCCATTGGGTATCGCACCTGTCACTGGTGTCATGTGATGTCGCGAGAAAGCTTTGATGACCGCGCCACCGCTGAGTTGCTCAACGAGCACGTCGTGTCCATCAAAGTGGACAGGGAAGAACATCTCGATGTGGACGCCACGTACCTCGCTCAAGCCGCAGCCTTCACGCAGAATCTGGGGTGGCCTCTCACCATCTTCGCCACCCCCGAAGGGCGTGCCTTTTATGCCGCGACCTATCTGCCCCCGGTACCGCGGGAGGGGCTCCCTTCTTTTTCTGACGTCGTCAATGCTGCTTCCCAAGCGTGGAGAAATAATCGCGCCGAGGTGCTGCAAAGCTCGTCAGCGCTCGTGGAGGCCTTGGCTGTAGCCAGCTCCACGCTGCAGGACACCCAACACCCGGAGGTGACGCTAGAAGACCTGAGTGCGGTGGTGGGATACCTGCGCGAGCTCGAAGACCCGGAGCACGGGGGGTTCGGGCGGGCGCCAAAGTTTCCGCTTGCTCCGCTACTCAACTTTCTTGGGGGCCGGGGATCACTGGGGGACGAGCACGCGAGCACTCTGGCTCGGCGCGTGTTAGATCGTTACGCTCACTCGGATTTATTTGATTCAGTCGAAGGGGGTTTCTTTCGCTACTCCACGCAAGCGGATTTCTCCGACCCCCACTATGAACGCATGCTCTATGACAACGCTGGGTTACTCATGGCGTATTCGCGCCAGCAAATGCCTGATGTTGCGGCAAAAATAGTGGGGTTTTTGTCCTCTCAGCTCGCCGTGGGGGAAGGTCTGGGTACGGCTTTCGCCAGTGGGCAAGATAGCGAGAGCACCATCGAGGGGGTCTCCAGTGAAGGAGGCTACTATCGCAGAGATGCGAAGGCTCGAGCTCTTTTAGAGCCCCCCGCGCTCGATGACAAAATAGTGACGGGCTGGAACGGGCAAGCACTCGAAGCGCTTGCCCACGCCCATCGCGCAGGAGTTGAGGGGAATCCGGGGCTGTTAGGCGCGCGCATTGCGAGCTGGCTGCTCGATCACCATGTTCGAGCTGATGGTTCACTTATTCGCGTTTCCCGAAACGGCGTGCACAGTAATGCGCCTGCAACATTGGAAGATTACGGCAGTTTGGCGCTGGGTTTACTCGAGTTGGGAATGGCTCTGGGACGCGCAGATTTTGTTGCACGAGGTGGTGCCCTTGTAGAGCGTGCGCGGGTGGAGGAAGCAGAGCGAGCGGACCCCGTGTTGCTCTCCAAAGGTTTGGCGGCCGAGGGTCTCGCGTCCGGGGACATTTCCGAGGGGGCAAGTCCCTCGGGACGTTCCTCCATGGCGCTTGCCCTGTTGCGTTGGTCTCACTTGATGTCTCGTCCTGCGTTGCGCGAAGAAGCCCTCGCGCTGGTGGCTCCCTACATTTCCCAGGCCCTCCAACAACCGCTGGGGCTCGGGGGAGTGTTACGTGTGCTCTCGGAATACGCCGCTCCGGCTCGCGAACTGGTCGTGGTCGGCGAGGAGAGCGAGCTCGGAGACGTCGCCCGCACGTGGCATCCTGATGGTGCTGTGTGCTTAGTCCTCACCCCCGCCCAAGGCGCCGAGTTCTTGGCGATCGGGTGTGATCTTGTGGAAGGCAGATTAGAGACACCGGTGCCCACGGCGTACCTCTGTGAACGCGGGGTGTGTGCTCTTGGGGTGACCGACGCCACAGCGCTTTCTGACCAACTGACACAATGAAATGGTGCTGATCCTTGCCGCGACACCCCTGGGGAATCTTGGTGACGCCAGCCCGCGCTTAGTGGAAACCTTGCGCACAGCTGATCTCATCGTTGTGGAAGATACACGGATGACAAAGAAGCTGATGTCGATGCTCGACATCGATTCCAGCGCACCCATGCTCGTTGCCAATGAGCACTCCGAGGCGGGGGTCATTGGTCGCGTGCTAGAAGCCGCCGCGCATTCGGACGTAGTGTTTGTTTCCGATGCCGGTATGCCGGGAATTAGTGACCCCGGCTACGCCGTGGTGGCAGCAGCGAGGGCGAGGGCGGCGGGTGTCGCGGTTACTATTATTCCTGGCCCCAGCGCGGGAATCAGCGCGCTTGCTCTCAGCGGTTTGCCCACCGATCGTTTCGTCCACGAAGGGTTTATCCCTCGGAAGGGACGAAAAGGATATTTCGAATCCTTGGCAACGCAAGAGCGCACCATGGTGTTTTTTGAATCCCCCCACCGTCTCGCTTCCACGCTCACCGATGCGGCCTCGGTCTTTGGTCCTGATCGTGAAGCGTGTGTCGCCAGGGAACTCACCAAAATGTTTGAAGAAGTCGCCTGGGGGACGCTCGAAGAATTGGCTCACCGGTTTGCCCAGGGAACGAAAGGCGAGGTTGTGGTGGTTATCGCGGGCAAACCCGCCGGGGCCACCGGCATCGACGAGGCCCTCGCGCGGGTGGAGGGGCTGATTACGGACGGGGTAAAGCGCTCCGATGCGTGCGCACGAGTGGCGAAAGCCACTGGTATCCCCAAGCGCGCGCTTTATAGCGCGAGTATCAGCGCACACCCGTAAGATTGAGCCTCGATGGCCCTTTCTGAATCTGACTCCTTTTTCATCGCGACACCGATTTTCTATGTCAATGACGTGCCGCATATTGGGCACGCTTACACGGAGGTCGCCGCGGACGCTCTCGCCCGTTGGATGCGCCAAAGCGGCATAGACACCTGGTTTTTGACCGGCACCGACGAGCACGGTCAAAAAATCATGCGCACTGCCCTGGCCAACGGGGTCACCCCCAAAGAATGGGCCGACCGTTTGGTGGAACAAGCGTGGAAGCCGCTTCTGAAAACTCTTGATTTGGCCAACGATGATTTCATCAGGACCACGGATGAACGCCACAAAACTGCCGTGAAGACGTTCCTCAGCCTGCTGCACGACAAGGGCTTTATCTACCAGGGTGAATACGAAGGCTTTTACTGCGTGGGGTGTGAAGAGTACAAACCCCTTGTAGATTTGGAAGACGGGGTCGGGGAGTTCGACGGCTCCAAACTCTGCCCCATTCACTCTCGTCCGGTGGAGGTGCTCAAAGAAGAAAACTATTTCTTCAAGATGAGCACCTTCCAACAAGATTTGTTAGACCTGTATGCCCGCCAACCTGATTTCATTCAGCCGGCAAGTGTGCGCAACGAAATCATTGCTTTTGTTAATCGCGGTCTAGATGACCTTTCCATTTCACGTTCCAATATTGACTGGGGCATCGAAGTGCCCTTCGATGACACCCACGTCACGTATGTGTGGTTTGAAGCGCTCTTGAACTACATCACGGCTACCGGTTGGGGTGCGGACCAGGAAAGCTTTGATAAGAAGTGGCCTGCCGTGCACGTGGTGGGCAAAGATATTGCGCGGTTCCACGCTGTCATCTGGCCCGCCATGTTGATGGCTGCGGGCCTGGCGCCTCCCAAGAAAGTATTTGCCCACGGATGGTTGCTCGTCGGTGGCGAAAAGATGTCCAAATCCAAACTCACGGGGATAGCGCCCTCGGATATCACCGAGGTGTTTGGGTCCGACGCGTTCCGCTACTACTTCTTGAGGGCTATCACCTTTGGTTCCGACGGCTCTTTCTCGTGGGAAGACCTGTCCGCTCGCTATGAAGCCGAGCTGGCCAACGGGTTGGGGAACTTGGCCTCCCGCGTCATGGCCATGGTCACTCGCTATCGCGGCGGCACTGTGCCGGTGATGCCTGACTCTCAGCCTGCAGATGAGGCCATCCAAGCGGTCATGCTTGAGGCGGTGGCACACGCGGACACCGCCATGCACGCTTTTGCGCCCCATGAAGCTTTGGCGCAGATCTGGCGCATTGTGGAAAGTGTGAACGGCTACATCACGGCGCAAGAGCCGTGGGTGTTGGCCAAAGGCGACGCTTTAGCCGAGCGCCTCGACGCCGTCTTGTATACCTCGCTAGATGCCCTGCGGGCTCTCGCGGTTGTTCTGTCACCGTTTATGCCCCAGGCCACCGCAAAACTCTGGGAAGCACTCGGGGCCAACGAGTCGCTCGGGGGAATCACGGCTCAACGTGTCGGTGACGCCGGTGTTTTCGGTCTACTCCCCCCTGGCTCCGCGATAGGCGAGCTGTCTGCTTTGTTCCCCCGCATTGAGCACGACGCCTAAGCCGATGCAGTCTCCCGCCGAAGCGCTTCCTCCCCACCTTCGCACCAGGGGAGGTGGGGAATCCGGGGGTCGCGAGATTGCCTACCCTCCCGCGCCACCGCCATTATCGGTCGGGGTATATGACAATCACGCGCATCTCGAGTTCGCGGATGGGGATAATCCGCTCAGCTACACCGAGCACCTTGATCGAAGCGGTGCTGTGGGAGTTCTCGGGGTCATTCAGGTCGGAACAGATGTCGAAACGTCCCGTTGGTCAGCCGCATTGGCTGCACGGGAACCCCGAGTGCTTGCTGCGGTGGCGATTCACCCGAATGAAGCGCCCACGCTTCATACCCAAGGTGAATTAGAACAGGCGATGGACGTGCTTGATGAACTTGCCGCGCTTCCTCGGGTCGTCGCTATTGGGGAAACGGGCTTGGATTATTTTCGCACGCAAGAAAACCTGCAGAAAGTCCAACGCGACGCCTTTCGGGCGCATATTGCCCTGGCGAAGAAGCACGATCTCGCGTTGCAAATTCATGATCGTGATGCCCACGATGATGTGGTCGCTATCTTGAGAGAGGTAGGCGCACCCGAGCGCACCGTTTTCCATTGTTTCAGCGGGGATGGGGACCTTGCCGAGATATTAGCCCGCGAGGGTTGGTATGCGTCATTTTCGGGGACAGTGACGTTCAAAAATTCTGTCGGCCTTCGCGACGCACTTACCGTCATGCCGCGTTCACGAATCTTGATTGAGACGGATACTCCGTTTTTGACACCCATGCCTTTCCGGGGAAAACCCAACAGCCCCTACATGATTCCCTACACACTGCGCGCCATGGCGCACACCCTGGACATGGACGAAAGCCTGTTGGCTGCTCAACTCACCAGCAATACTCAAGACGTCTATGGGCGATTCGATGATGAACCCTTAGCGGCCCCAGATTCAGTGATTCGTGAGCGCTGATAATCGCTCTGCGCTTCTGGGCGCCGGGGAGATTCGGGCACTGGCCGCTGGGCTGGGATTGGTGCCGACAAAAAAGCTGGGACAAAACTTCGTCCATGATGCGAACACGGTGCGAAAAATTGTCTCGTTGGCCAAGCTCGAACCTGGTGACCATGTCCTGGAAGTAGGCCCCGGTTTAGGTTCCCTCACCCTGGGTCTGCTTGGTTCCGGAGCCGAGATGACAGCGATAGAAATTGATTCCCGGTTGGCGAGTCTCCTCCCTCACACCATTGCGGCCCACCAACCACACGGGCGCTGTGAGGTGATTGTCGCTGATGCCATGGACGTGACCGAACTTGCCACCCCACCCACAGTGTTGGTAGCAAACCTCCCGTACAACACTTCTGTTCCCATTGTCCTTCATCTGCTGCGCACGTTCCCCAGCCTTCGCCGGGTGCTCGTCATGGTGCAATCGGAGGTGGCCGAACGCCTCGCGGCGTCACCGGGGTCCAAAGCGTATGGCTCTCCCAGCGTCAAAGCAGCGTGGTTTGGTCGGTGGAGTATCGCCGCCCCGGTCTCGCGGCAGGTTTTTTGGCCGGTGCCCAATGTTGACTCTCTTCTGGTGGCGATGGAGGCGACGGCGCCTCCTGGAGACGAAAATCTGAGACGCGTTCTCGATGCCACAGTTACCCATGCTTTTCGGTCACGACGAAAAATGGCCAGGGGCGCTCTTGCCGAGTATTTAGGTTCCACGAGCGTTGTCGCGATGATCGAAAAAGCCGGGTTGGACCCCACCGATCGCGGGGAAGCGTGGTCGCTTGAGGAGTTTGTGGCGTTAGCGAAAGTGGTGAGGGACTCGTGAGCTCCGCCCGCGAAGTATCCACGGCCTGGATTGTGCTGGGTGTGCTCGGAGGGGCGCTCCTCGGGGGCTTCGTCGGCGGCGGAGGGCCCATGTTAGAGGCCATCACATGGGGTGCGCTCGGGGTGATGGTGTTTCTTGTGGTTTCCGCTCTGCCCCTGCTCTCGCTCGGTCGAGCCGTGTCGCAGCCGAGGGTTTTGGTGGCACTGTTTGCCCTGAACCTGCTGGTGGTGCCCGTGGTGGCCTTCGTGCTCTCTCGGGTGCTGTGGCAACACCCTGCCTTGCAAGTTGGGTTGCTCCTGGTGCTGTTGGCTCCCGGCGTGGCACTGTCCTTGACCACCGTCACCCAAGCGGGTGGCGATGTCGAAAGCGTGTTGGGTGCAAAGCCCGTGCTTCTCATCGGGCAGCTGATTGTGGTTCCCGTCTATGCGGTGGGGCTGAGTGGTGGGGTGTTAGGTTTTGCCGATTTACCCCCCACCTTCCTCGCGATCGGAGCAGCCATTGTGCTGCCGGGCCTTGTGGCCCTAGCGCTCCAAGCCGTGGCCGCAAGGAGGGCATCTGCAGCTCGCCTGCGCTACCGTCTTCGCCGCGCCACTATTGCGTCGATTGCGCTGGCAGCCGCGTTGGTGCTGTGGACGCGGGTGCCAGACCACCTGGAGGAACTGACCGAATTATTTCGACTGGTCCCACTGTTTTTCGCCTTTCTGGTGCTTATGGCACCGTTGGGTTTTTTGGCAGGAGTGTTGGCAAGCCTGAGTCCGCCAGAAAAACGGGCCATCATGATTGTCGGCGCTGGCCGAGGAGGGGTCATCATGTTGCCCATTGCGATGGCCATGGACGCTGAGGTCTGGGGGGTGATTCCGCTGGTCGTGGTCACCCATCTGACGATGGAAATCATCGGTATGAGGGTCTATCAATCCATTGTTCCCGAAATTGTCCCCTTCGATCACCCCTAGAGCCCGGGTAATCTATAGCCATGTCGCGCCGTGTCGTTGCTCAAGCCCCCGGGAAAATCAACCCAATATTGCACGTGGGGCCTCTCACCGGGAAGGGCTATCACGAGCTCTTCACCCTTTTTCATGCTCTTGATATCTGGGAGACCGTGGAAGTCAGCGATGCCACAGAATATTCCCTCACCCTGGAAGGCAGTGTTCCGTTGGGGGAAGTTCCCCTCGATGAGAGCAACATAGTGGTGAAAGCAGCGAAGGCCCTCGCGGCAGAAATCGGACATGACGGCGCGGCCACACTCCACATCCAGAAATCAATTCCAGTGGGTGGCGGCATGGGTGGGGGCTCTGCGGATGCCGCTGCAGCTCTGGTGGCATTGAACGAACTCTGGGGTTCCCAGGCTGACACCGAGACCTTGCATCGAATCGCGCTCAGCCTGGGGGCGGATGTCCCGTTTGCGCTCCTCGGGGCAAGCGCTCTGGGAAGAGGATATGGCGGTGACCTCACACGCGTGGAGTCAGCTCTGTTTCACTGGGTGCTCCTGCCCCTGGACCACCACCTCTCCACACCCCGTGTGTATACCCGCCTCGATGAGCTTCGCGGGCGGCGTGGCGAGCCCCTGCCCCACAAGTTCCCAAAATCTCTCCTTCACGCGTTGGCATCCGGGGACCCGGTTGCGCTTGCCGATCACCTGCACAATGATCTCGCACCCGCTGCGGTAGACCTGTATCCTCCGATTGCTAACCAAATCCTGGAGGGAGAGAGGGCCGGCGCGCTGGGGTCCATGGTGTCTGGCTCTGGCCCCACCTGTGTGCTTCTTGCCCGGGATGCTGAGCATCAGAGTGAACTTGTCGAGATGCTACGGACGCGAGGCCACGCGCCCCTTCCTACCGTGTCGAGTCCGCTGGGCGCTCATCTGGTGTGAGCACCGGGGGTTCTTTCTGGAACACACTCAGCACCACAAGATAGATGGCGGAGAGCACCAAAAAGATGTCGGCAACATTTCCGACAAAGAATCCGGCGTAATCAATAAAGTCCACGATGTGGCCTTCCCCAAAACCAGGGTCACGCAACAGGCGATCTCCCAGATGGCTAATTGCACCGCCGAGGAGCCCTGCCACGCCGATGCCGAAGGATGCCTGGGTGGTGCGCAATGCGACCACCACAAGCGCGATGACCGCAACGGCTGCGACGAGGGTCAAAATCCACGTCATATCCGAGCCCAAGCCAAAAGCGGCGCCAGGGTTATAGATCAGCCGCCACCCCAACAGGTTTTCGATGACCGGGTGGTATTCCCGAAGCTCGAGGGTAGATTCTGCCCACCACTTTGACCCCTGATCCAAGGCGACAATCATCAGGGCGGACAGGCCAATCCACCAGCGCAGAGCGTGCGGGGTAGGTTTCTTCGTGGTCACAGATTCCTTAGGGCATTGAGGAACTAAGGCTTCAAGTATTCCATGGTCCTTGAGGAAGAAGCTTTTAGCGACTTTCCACATCCAGGCTGAGCTGGCGCAAAGCCTCGGCAACGCTGCGTCTTTCGGCCTCAGGAAGGGCGCGTAACAACTCATGTTCGGCATCAATCAGGGTGGAAAAAGCGGTGTCAATGGCGGCCAACCCTCGTGGTGTGAGTTTTACGACAACACCACGGCCGTCGTCGGGATGGGACGTTCTGGTGACTAAGCCTTTGGCTTCAAGTTTCCCCAAGCGGTGGGTCATGGCCCCGGAGCTCACTAACGTGTCTGCCAATAAGTTCTTGGGGCTCAGGCGAAAAGGCGCACCTGCTCGGCGAAGCGCCGCCAGCACATCAAATTCCCAGGACTCCAGACCAGAAGATTTAAACGCCTGTTTACGGAACCCCTCAACTCTTTTGCCAATCCGGCTCACCCGGGATAGCACTTCAAGTGGAGACACATCAAGGTCTGGTCTCTCCCGTTTCCAGGCTTGGACAATGCGGTCGACATCGTCTGCGGCTTGGGTCATCACACTATTATCCTTCCTCTGCCAGAATAGGAGAGGCCTTTGGCCATTCCGCCTTGGTGTAACGGCAGCACGGCAGCCTTTGGAGCTGTTAGGTCTAGGTTCGAATCCTGGGGGCGGAGCCAAAGAAAACACTGTGATGTGAACCGTGGGGAGCATTGTGAGCTTAAATGGGGGGATGACGCACAAGGCACTCGCGGTCGTAGTTCTTGCTGCTGGTCAGGGCACCCGGATGAAGTCCGCCAGAGCCAAAGTGCTCCACACGCTCTCGGGCACACCGCTGATTGGCCATGTCTTGTCCACGGCAGCAGCGCTAGAGCCCGACCATATTGCCGTGGTGGTTCGTCATCATCGCGAAGCTGTAGCAGAAGCCATAGCGGAGTTCGTGGAGAACGCCATCATCGTTGATCAGGATGACATCCCGGGAACGGGTCGGGCACTCGAGTTAGCTCTCGCGGCCCTTCCTCCCACGTTTAGTGGCCAGGTGGTCGTCATCAGTGGTGATGTTCCCCTCCTGGATTCGGACACACTCTCCGCGGTCCTCCATCACCACCGCGAACAGGGCTCCACGCTGACGCTGATGAGCACAACACCGGCAAACCCGACCGGCTATGGCCGTGTGGTCCGCGGACCAGAGGGCAACATCCTTCGCGTTGTGGAGGAAGCCGATGCCAGCTTCGAAGAAAAGGAACTTTCCGAAGTTAATGCTGGTGCGTATGTCATGGAGCGTGAAGCGGTCTCTGCAGCACTTCTCAGCCTGGGCAGCTCTAACGCGCAGGGTGAAAAATACCTAACCGACGTGGTGGAGGCCCTGGTTGCCGCAGGCAATCCGGTTTCAGGAGTGCTAGTTGAGGACTCCTGGTTGTTGGAGGGAATCAACGACCGGGCTCAACTGAGCGACGCCCAGGCCAGGTTGACGGCCATGACCATTCGTGGCTGGCAGCTCCTCGGGGTCACCGTGCACGATCCTGCCAGTTGTGTCATTGACCTCGAAGTTGAGTTGGCACCGGACGTGGAGATTTTGCCTGGCGTCCAGCTTCACGGTGCAACTCGGATTGATTCCCACGCCGTGATTGGCCCGGATTGCACTCTCCGCGACACCGTTGTGGAATCCCACGCGAGAGTGGTGCGCACGCATGCTGAGGGCGCTCACATTGAGGAAGGCGCCACGGTCGGACCTTTCTCTTACCTTCGTTCCGGCACGGTTGTGGGAATCGATGGCAAGGTGGGTGCGTTTGTCGAAATCAAGAATTCCACTTTGCATCGCGGTGCCAAGGTGCCCCACCTGAGTTATATCGGGGATGCAGACATTGGCGAGGGGACAAACATTGGTGCCGGTGCCATTACCGCCAACTATGACGGTGTGACAAAGCACCGCACCACCATTGGTTCCCACGTGCGCACCGGGTCCCACACCGTTTTTGTGGCACCCGTGGAACTGGGTGATGGTTCCTACACCGCAGCGGGAGCGGTTATTCGCCGTAGCGTCGCCCCGGGGGCGCTGGCCATTAGCGTCTCTTCACAACGTAACCATGAAGGCTGGGTTGAACACAACCGTGAAGGCTCGCCGTCAGCCACCGCAGCGAAGGCTGCCAAGGAGAGTAAAAAATAGCCATGGTCTACATCAGCAACCCCCCTCCCGCAGAGGACTCTAAATCTATGACGAGAATTTCTGCCACCCCTAAGAAGAATCTTGTTTTGGTGAGCGGTCGTGCCCACCCCGCCCTCGCCGAAGCCGTCGCGGAGGAACTGGGGACAGAATTAGTGCCCACAGATGCACGAACGTTTGCCAACGGGGAAATTTATGCGCGCTATGGCGAGAGCGTTCGAGGGTCGGATGTCTTTGTTCTCCAATCCCACAGTGACCCCATCAACGAATGGATCATGGAGCAGTTGATCATGGTGGATGCCCTCAAGCGCGCCAGCGCAAAACGCATCACGGTCGTAGCGCCTTTTTATCCCTACGCCCGCCAAGACAAGAAAGGTCGCGGTCGCGAACCCATCTCGGCGCGCCTCATTGCTGACCTGTTTAAAGCCGCTGGCGCCGATCGCATCATGAGTGTTGATTTGCACGCCGCGCAGATTCAAGGCTTTTTTGATGGTCCGGTGGATCACCTTTTCGCGATGCCCGTGTTGCTCGAGCATTTCAGGGCCCTCTTGGACCCTGCGACGGTGACCGTGGTGAGCCCCGATATGGGGCGTGTGCGTGTAGCCGATATTTGGAGTGACAAGCTAGGCGCGCCACTTGCCATCATTCACAAGCGTCGCGACCCCGCAATCCACAATCGCGTGTCAGTCCACGAAATTGTGGGCGAGGTCAAAGGTCGCGTGTGTCTTTTGGTGGATGACCTTATTGACACCGGTCGCACCATCGCCAAGGCCGCGGAAGCGCTCAAAGAGGCGGGTGCCCTCAGCGTCGTCGTGGCAGCAACCCACGCGGTGTTCTCTGACCCCGCGTCCACCGTTTTGCAATCTGACTTTATTGATCAGGTTGTCGTCACCGACACGTTGCCCCTGGACCCCGCCAAGCATTGGGATCGCCTCACGGTGCTTCCGATTGCTCCGCTGTTGGCCAGAGCTATCCGGGAAGTCTTCGAAGATGGTTCCGTCACGTCCTTGTTTGACGGAGCTGCCTAACTCCCTGTCAGCGGAACCAGGCGCGGAGCCCCGGGAATAACTCCCAGGTGACCCACAAAAAGGTCATTTCCATTCCGCAGTTGGGCATAGCAATTCCAGCCGAAAAGGTCCGGGTCGCTCACTT
>Ga0209284_10003015_pt1 | contig 21617 bp, 12 predicted proteins | sample FRY03_FD_187211 | JGI IMG/M metagenome (GOLD analysis project Ga0209284, IMG submission 187211) | Freshwater microbial communities from Lake Fryxell liftoff mats and glacier meltwater in Antarctica - FRY-03 (SPAdes) (version 2) | ecosystem: Environmental > Aquatic > Freshwater > Ice > Glacier...
GTGTGCGCGCCAGGGACCTTTGCGCCCGCGCCCGGCAGCGCGGCGTGCCTGCCGTGCCCCGCAGGGCAGTACTGCCTCGGCGGCGCGCACCGCGCGCCGTGCGACGCGTTTTCGACGTCCGCGGCGGGCGCCATGTCGCTGCCGGGGGGCTGCACGTGCCTCCCCGGACACTACCGCGCCTACACCCTCGCCAACACGTGGCAGTGCCGCGTGTGCCGCGTCCCCGAGTTCTGCAGCGGCACCCCGATCAACCTCGAGCTCAGCGTCGTGCTCCCGTGGGCCGGCTCCGCCGATCTCGCGCGGCGCTCCAACGACCTCTGGGGCAGCGTCGCGGCCGCGACGCGCTCCGAGAGCGTCGACCCGCCCAACTTTGACGTGACCTACACGCAGACCTCCGCCGTGTTCCTCGACGCCGCAGAGGGCGCCGACGTCCCGGACGCCGGCGTGACGCGCCTGCTCGACGAGGTGACGGTCCTCTTCACGGTCGACATGCGCAACACGCTCGTGGCGTGCCCGGGGCGCGCGACGGAGGCGCTCGCGGCGCGCGTCGCGCGCGACTGCGCCTTCCGAGCCCTCTCCGCGCCCGCCGACGCGCCGGGCCTCGAATACCGCTACGCATACGCGCGGCACGCCGCCAGCGCGCACCTGCTGGACGTGTGGTCCACCGTCGCGGTCCCGCGCGCGGGCGTGGGCGCGGTGCGCGTCGACCCCGCGGCCTGCGAGGCCAGTCTGCAGTGCGCGCCGCGCGCCACGGCCAGCGTGGCCGACGCCGGCGGCGGCCCCGGCGGCGCGGGCGAGCTCCTGCGCCCCTTCCCTGCCGACGCCGACGCGTGGGGCGCCACGGACTTTCCGCTGCGGCTCCCGGCCTTTGCGCCGTGCCGGCCCGCGGTGCTCTCGCCGGGGCTGCTCCGCGACGACGACCTGCCGTGCCAGCGCAGCGGGTGCTTCTACGTGCTCGGGTACGACGCCGGCGGCGGCAACGCCACGGCGGACGCGCCCATGCAGCTCTTCATGTTCCAGCAGCGCGAGGGCGCGCTGTTTGCGCGCGCCACGCCGAGCGGCAACAGCAGCGCGCGCGCGCACAACTATGCGGAGATGGTGGACGCCTGCGGCGCGGCGGCGGGCGTGCCGCAGTCCGCCACGCGCGCGGGCGTGGTGCTGCTGGCGGCGCGCGCGGCCGTGCGCGTGGTCGAGCAGCGCTTTGCGCGCCGCGTGCAGACGCTCGCGCGCAGGGTCCCGCGCGAGGCGCTGCTGGCGCCTGGCGGCGCCAATTACAGCATCGCCGCCGCGCCAGGGCGCAACTTCTCGCTGCTGCGCACCGAGGCCAGCTTCCTCGCGCGCAACATCCGCGCGCCGTCGGCCGCGGCCGCGCGCCTGGTGCTGCAGGCCGCGGTGGCCGCGGACGGCGGCGGCGGCGTCGTCGCGCTGCACCGGATCTCCTACGACCTCGAGGCCTTCAAGGCGCTGCTCCCGTGCGCGCTCCCGCTGCAGAGCGTCAACGCGGCGGGCTTCTGCCAGTGCAACCAGGGCTTCTTCGGGCGCTTCGGCGAGGCGTGCGCGCCGTGCGGGCCGGGCTTCCAGGAGGCCGGCGCCTTCCGCATGGCGTGCGCGCTCTGCCCCGTGAACAGCTTCTGCGCCAACAGCACGCACGCGGCAAAGTGCCCGCCCGGGAGCACATCGCCCGCGGGGGCCGCCACGCAGAGCAGCTGCACGTGCGCAGGCGGCTTCCTCGGCCCGAGCGGCGGCCCGTGCAGGGCGTGCACGCCGGACGCGCCGTGCGAGAGCGCGGGCGCGCTGCAAAGCACCTCGATCGGGCTGCGCCTCGGGTTCAGTCGCGGGCCGCCGGCTGCGGGCTTCTTGCCCATCGACTTTATGGCCCAGACGCGAGCCATCGTGGAGAACATCCGCCGTGTCGACCCTGCGGCGGCACCTCCGCTGGTCGACTTTCGTTTTCCGTCGAGGGCGACGCAGACGCTGCCACTCGGCCCGCCGCTCTTGGCCGAAAGCATGGGCGTCCTCGCGCTCGGCGAAAACATCCAGGCCTCCATGGCCGCGCGCCTCGCGCAGCCCCCCGCCGCGAGCACCATCCGCGTGCTGAGCACCGAGCTCGCCATGATGGCTGTGTTTGCGGCCCCGCGGTTTTACGGCGCCGCCCGCACCAAGGCCGACCTGGCCAACGCGTTCCGGAACGAGGGCGGCTCCTGCGCTGTCAATGACATCACGGTGCTCCCCGACCCCTCGCGGCTGGACGGCTTCATGACCACGGTGCTGTGCCGCGGCATCATGTCCAGTAGCCCCTCCGCCCGCTTCGAGCGCATCCGCATGCTCTACCGGATGCACCCCGGCATTCGCCGCGCGCCCGCGCGCCGCATGCTGGCGGAGGATGCAGACGGCTGGGCCGAGGGCATCGTGCAGGTCACGGACAACCTCGAGACGATCGTGGTCTTCATGACCGACCCCGTGGAGATCCTCGAAAGCATTGAGGAGGTCCTGCGCGGAACCACAGGCGGCGCAGCGGACGAAGCGGTCGCCGAATTCAACATCTCCATCAGCGCAGAAACTTCCTTCAGCATGGGGGTCACGCTCACGAGCCAGGACCCCACGTTCGCCACGCGCGTGCAGGCGTCGCTGCAAGACGACGTCGCGCTCGCCAGCGCGTTCCCGCCGGGGGCGCTGGAGGTGCTCGCAGTGGTGCTGGCGGACCAGGAGCCCGTGGTGTGCCCGCCGCAGGCCAACTGGAGCAACGCCGCGGGCGCCTGCGCGTGCGTGCTGGGCTTTGCGGGCCCCCCCGAGGGCCCGTGCGAGCCCTGTCCCGCCGGCAGCTACAGCGGGGTCTCGCGCGCGCGCTGCCTGCCGTGCCTCTTCGGATACTACTGCGCGGGCGGCGCCGCGCCGCAGGCGGCGTGCCCGTCCAACAGCACCGTGCCGGCGGGCGCGGGCCAGAGCGCGCGCGACTGCCAGTGCGAAAGCGGGCTCGCGCTGCAGGGGCCCGACCACGAGCCCCCCGGCGAGGCGCGGTGCGAGGCGTGCCTGCCCAGCGACGCCTCGTGCGAGACCGGGACGGTGCTGCGCGCGATGCGGGTGCTGGTGCCGACAGAGGCCCCCGCCGCAAGCCTCCGCGCGGCCGCCGCGCGCCTGCCCGCGCCGGCAGCGTTCCTCTACACCCTGCGCTCGCAGCAGGCGCTCGCGCTGCCCGCCGCGCTCGCGGCACCCGCCGCGGCGCGCGTCGCCGTCAACACCGCGCTATCCTACCCCGCGGGCTACGACAGCCTCGCCGTCGACGCGGACGAGGTGCGCTGGGAGGGCGTCGTGCTGGACCCGCTGCTCTCGTCGCAGGCCCTGCGCGCGCAGCTCCTCGCCCTCCCGTGGGGCGCCCCAGCGCCCGAGATTCGCGCGGTGGGCGATCCCAGCACAAACGGCGCGCACCGCGTCGCGCTGCTGCTAGACACTGCCGACCGGGCGCGCGCGGCGGCGCAGCTGGCGCTGCTCCTCGAGATGCAGACGCAGCTCGCCCCCACCATGATCGGAGGCCCCGCGGTCTCGCACCGCCTGGACCTTCTCGTCACGCTGCCGCAGGACCCCCTGCCGGCGTCGCAGCTGCGCGCTGTCGTGCAGGGCGCGCTGCGCCAGCCGCTGCCGGCTCCGGGCGCCGAGGTGGCGGTGCGCGAGGTGGCCGTGCTCGCGGTTGGCGTGCTGCCGGCGGCCGAGCTCGCGCGCATCGCCTCGGACCTCGGTCTCAACATGTCGGCTGTCGCCGAGACCCCGCGCCTGGCGCCCGTGCTGCAGTGCCCCGCGCACGCCGTGAAGAACCCCGCGCGGGGCTTTGTCTGCGAGTGCGAGGCCGGCTTCGCGCTCGGGCCCGCAGGCTGCACGCTGTGCGCGCCTGGCACCGCGGCGCTGCAGGGCGCGCCCTGCAGCGTGTGTCCGCCCAACGTCTTCTGCGTCGGCGGCCGTGGCGCCGGCGAGGCATGCCCGCTGCGCACGAGCGCGCCCGCGGGCTCGCGCAGCGCGGCAGCCTGCCTGTGCGTCGACGGGTACGAGGCGTCGGCGAACGGGTGCCTCCTGTGCTCGTCGCCGGACCCCGCGGCGTGCGAGGCCTGGCGCGTGCTGTCGCGGCGCTCCGTCGAGGCGCCCGCGGCGTCCGCCGACGAGCTGGCGACGCTCGAGCACGCGCTCACGGACACCGCCGGCGTCACCATCACCAACTTTGCCTACACCTGGGCGGGCAACCGCACGACGAGCCCCGGCGGCGCCGCGCCGTCCTTCTTCACCGCGCTCCCGGGCATGCAGACGGCGCTCAACATCGCGCTGCGCATCGCGCCGGCGTCGACGCCGACGCTCAGCTTCCCCGCACACTTTCTGCACTGGGAGCAGGCGCTGCCGCTGCGCGCGCTCAGCGCGGCCGAGATCGCCGCGGTGCTGCTGCAGACCGTGCGCGGCGCGACGCACTGCGCGGTGGTTGCGGACCCGCCGGGGACGCTCGAGGCCTTCCCCACGCTGAAGCGCGCGTCGCTGCGCGTCACGCTGCAGGACGCCGGCGTGCTGTCTCTGCGCAGCATCCACATGCAGCTCATGCAGGACCTCGCCGACGCGCTCGCCGCGCTCGCCGCGCGCAGCGGGCAGCCGCTGCCGCGCCCGGACGTGCCGCTCGAGGTGCTGCACGCGCGCGCGGACATGGCCATCTCGCGCGGGTGGGTGCGCGACGCCATGACCGCCGTGCTGGGCTTCGACGGCGCCGCGCTGCCGGTGGGCCTCGCGCTGGCCTTTGAGGTCGAGGTTGCGGGCGCCACCGCGTTCGACGCGGTGATCGCCGCCGCGCCGCGCGCGCGCGCGAGCCTGCCCAACAACACCGCCGTCGCGCCCGTCGCGTGCGCCGCGGGCATGGTGCGCAGCTTCAACGCCGAGCGCGAAATGTGGATGTGTCTCTGCGGGCTCGGGCAGGTGCCGGCCCCCGGCGCGGTCAGCGGGGCGTACAGCGCCGCCTGCGCGACATGCCCCGCGGGCACCGTCGTGGGCCCGGACCGCACGGCGTGCCTCGAGTGCCGCGAGAACCACTACTGCGCGGGCGGCGGCGCCATGGAGCCCTGCCCGGCGAACAGCGTGTCGCAGACGGGCGCGCGCAGCGAAGCCGAGTGCTTCTGCGCATCCGGCTTCCAGCGCGGCGCGGGCTGCGTGCCGTGCGGGCCCGGCGACGTCTGCCTGGGCAAGAACTTTGCCAACACGCAGCGCGTCGTGCTGCCGGCGTTTGCCGCGCTCAGCGTCGCGCAGCTTGCGCAGTACGAGCAGGCGCTCGCGGCGGAGGGCATCGTGCCCGACGCGTACGTGTACGACGTCGCGGTGCGGCGCGAGCTCCCGCTCAGCTCCGGGACCTACGCCGTGCTCGACCCCGTGCCGGGCCTCGACGCCGGGTACCAGACCGCGCTGAACCACCTCCTCGGGCGCCCCACCAGCACGCCGTCGCTGCTCGTCTCGGCGTTCCAGGTGCGCTGGGACGGCACCGTCTGCCAGACGCTCAACCTGCGCGCGCCGTTCCGCGACGAGGTGCAGTCGCGCCTCGACGTCGCGCAGAGCGGGCTCCGCCCGATGCAATACGGGTGGCCGGTGCCCCTGGCCGCGGACGCGCCGCGCTGGACCGTGCGCGTCGACGCCGCGCCGGGGGCGTGCGGCGCGAGCTGCGCGCGCGCGGCGGCCTGCATGAACGTGTCGCTCGCGCTCGAGCAGCTCGCCTCCGCCGAGAGCACCGACCGCCGCCGCACGCAGGTCTTCGCCGCGCTCGCCACGGCGCTGCCTGAGATCGTGCTCGGCGGGGCCGCGCAGTGGCCCGCCGCCGCGCCATACGAATTGCTGGTCGCGCGCGTCACGCTGCCGCGCCGCCCGCTCGCGCCGAGCAGCAACGCCCTGCAGGCCGCCCTCGAGACCCTCTTCCGCGGCGCGGGCGGGCAGGCGCCGCGCGCCGAGGTGCGCGGCCTCGCGTACGCCTTCACGTACCACGTCGGCCCCAACACGACCGCCGCGCTCGTGGCCGACCGCCTGGCGCGCGTGCACGCCGCGCGCGGCGTGCCCTTTGAGATGCTGCCGCTCGCGTCGGCGGTGTCGGACCCGCCGGCGTGCGGCGCCTTCGCCGCGCGCATCGCGACGCGCAGCGGCGCGTTCGAGTGCATGTGCGTGAGCGGCTACGCCGGCGCGGGCGCGGAGGACGGCGCTTGCGCGCCGTGCGCGGCGGGCACGTTCTCGGACTGGGGCACCGACCAGCGCGCGCAGTGCCAGCTGTGCCCCGCGGGGAGCTTTTGCCGCGGCGGCGACCTCGCCGACGTCGAGTCGTGCCACGCGCAGAAATTCGACAGCCACTCCGCGCCGGGCGCGCGCGCGCTCTCGGACTGCTTCTGCCGGCCCGGCCTCCAGGAGGCGCAGGCCCCGAGCGGGCTGCAGTACTGCGAGGTGTGCGCGGCGGTCTTCTGCCCGCCGCACACCGTGCGCCAGACGGTCGCGGTGTGGGTGCTGGACTCGCGCGCGCTCATGGCCCTCGGCGCGGCCCCGCGCCTCGCGTGGCTGCGCCAGCTCGCCACCGGCGCCACGATCCGCGACCTCGAGTACGTCGTGCGCGTGTCGGCGGACATCCGGCGCATGCAGAACATGTACAGCCTCGTCGTCGCGCAGCTCGCGCCGCTGCCCGACGGCATGCTGGCCGGCGTGCGCGCCGCGCTGCGGCTCCCGCTGCAGGGCACGGCCCTGGCCGTCGCCGGACACGCGCTGGAGTTTGCGGTGCGCATGGCGGTCCCGAGCCTCACGCGCGAGGAGCTGCGCGCGCGCGTGCGCCTTGAGCTCGGCGCGCGCTGGGGCGCCAGCGTGCTCGTGCTCGGCGCCGACGCCAGCAAAAACGTGACCGTGCGCGTGGACGTGGCGGGCATGCCCGACGCCGCCAAGGTCGAGCTCATCATGCAGGCGTGGGACGTCCTGAGCGCGCTCCCGGCGGCCCCCGCGCTGCAGCGCGCGGACCTGCGCATCACCGAGTCTCTCGAGGCGCGCCTCTCGGTCTCTGAGCACAACGCGCGCCCCGAGGCCGACGTCGCCGCCGCGGTCATCCGCGCGATCAAGATGCCGACGGCCTCGGAGCAAAGCCTCGCCGCCGCGGTCCCCCGCGTGCAGGTCTGGATGCAGCGCCCCGACGACTCGCTGACGTGGATCCCCGCGGCGGCGCTGGACGCCATGGCCAAGCTCCTGCCGCCGCCCCGCCCGCAGCTGCTGCTCTCGGCGCGCAGCTACGACCCCGCGCCCAGCGCGCCGTGTCCGCCGCACGCCGCCTTCAACGCGAGCGGCGCGTGCGTGTGCGCGCCGGGGTTCGCGGGCGCGCCGTGCCTGCCCTGCGCGCCGGGCACCTACAGCGCGCCCGCGGGGGAGTGCCTGCCCTGCCTCTTTGGGCGCTTCTGCCTCGGCGGCAGCAGCCCCCAGGCCCTCTGTCCCATGCTCGCGCCGCACGCGTGGCCCGGCGCGCGGGGCCCCGGCGCCTGCTTCGCGGGCGCGACGGCGCCGCTCGCGCAGAGCGTGCTGCTGCGCGGCTCCGGGGGCCTCGCCGCGCGCTCCGCGGAGCAGCAGGAGGCGTGGCTCGCGCAGGGCGAGGCGCTCGCGCGCCCGGTCCTGGGCGCGGGCGCCGCCGTGGTCGAGGTCGGGTTTTTCGTGCGCCTCCGCGCCCCGCTCGCAGGCTTTGCGCCCACCGCCCGCGACGCGACCTCCAGCCAGCCGCAGGTGCTCAACGCCGACATGTGCGACGCGCTGCAGGTCCCGCACAGCCTGAGCACCCTCGAGGTGCAGGCGCACGAGATTGTGTGCGCGGCCACGGTGCCCTACTTTCAGGATACGCCCGCGGCCGCGGCGCTCGCGCTGCAGGCCGCGGTGGGCAGCACGGCGCTCGCGCGCGTCACCGCGCCGGAAGACGACGCGACGGCCAAGATCGTCGCGGTCACCATGCCGGCGCAGGGCCTCGCGACCGACGCCAAGACGCTGCTGGCGCAGCGCGTGTGGGCGCAGGTCGCGCAGCTCCTGCTCGCGCGCAGCCCCTCCGTGACCGCGTCGATGGTGGAGGGCGCGCGCGCGTGCTCCGAGACGGTGCTCGTGCTCGTGCGCGCGCCCACCGTCGCCTACTGGACGCCCGCGGCGATCCTCGCGTACGTGCATGAGGTGCTCGGCGGCGCCGCAGCCACAGCCGCCGTGGACTCGGTCTCGGTGCGCTTCGCCACGGCCAGCGCTCTGGCGCGCGCCGCGCCCGTCGGCGCGCTGGAGGCTGCGCTGCAGGCCTGGCCCGGAGCGGGCGAGCCCATGCGCGTCGCGGCGGCCGAGAACTTTGCGCCGGGCCCCGCGCGCGCGTGCCCGCAGCACGCCGTGCTCGGGGCGGGCGCGGGCGGCGCGTGCGCGTGCTCGCTCGCGGCCGGATTCACAGGCCCGCCCAGCGGGCCGTGCGTGCTGTGCGCGGCGGGCTTTTACATTACCGGCGGCGCGTGCGCCGTGTGTCCGAGCGACTCTTTCTGCCCCGGGCTCGGCGTGCGCGAGCCGTGCGAGCCGGGGCGCTTCTCCGTCGCGGGCGCGCGCGCCGCCAGCGGGTGCCACTGCCCCTGGAACACGGTGGCGAGCAGCAAGGGCGGGTGCGCTGCGTGCGCCCCCGGCGCGGCCGCGGCGTGCCAGGCGACAGTGGTGCGCGCGCGCGTCGTGCTGCGGGTCTCGGAGCTGGAGCTGCTGGCCTCCGCGGCAGCCGCCAGCGGCGCGCTCGCTGCCGCCGTCCGCACGCGCCTCGGCACCCTCACCGGCGCGCGCGAGGTGCTCACGGCCCCGGACAGCCCGTACGTCTACGAGCTGAGCGCCGTGTACAACCTCGCGGACCCCACCGAGGCGGCGCGGCTGGCGCAGGCCGCGCGCGCGCCCGCGGCCAACACCTCGTCGCGCCAGGTGCTCTGGCAGGCGCGCCTGCTGCGCAGCTGGCAGACGGCCGCGCAGGTGCAGGCCGGCCTCGCGGCCGGCTTCGCGGCGTGCCCCGGCGGCAGCGTGCACGTGCACACCGCGGCCCGCAACACGCACGACATCCGCGTGACGGCCGACACGACGGCGGACACCGCAGCGCAAGAGGCGCAGTGCGTCGAGAGCGCGCGCGGCATGCTCGCTGCGCTCGGCGCGAGCCTGCGCGCGGCCGACAGCCTCTCCGCCTCGGCGCTCACGCACGAGACGCTGCTGCGCCTCGGCGCAGACGGCCTGGTCGGCCGCGCGCAGCTGCCGGACCCGGAGTGGCTGCCGCTGCGCGCGGAGCTGCGCGCGGTGCTGGTGGCCTTTGAGTGCTGGGGCGTCACCGACGCCTCGCGCGTGCAGCCCGCGAGCGCGCGCGACCCGGAGCTCCAGGCGCTTCTCGGCGCGGGCTACGGCTTCGGCGCCATGTCCGCGGCCGCGGTCGCGCTGCGGCCGTGCCCGGCGGGCGCCGAGCGCTCCGACGCGGGGCACGTGTGCGCGTGCAGCGCCGGCCACGTCGCGCGGTCCGCCGCGGGCGCGGACGGCGGCTGCGTGCGGTGCGCGCCGGGCTCCGTCGAGAGCGCGGGCGCGTGCGCGCGCTGCGCCTTCGGACAGTTTTGCACCGGCGGCACGCACAGCGAGCGCTGCCCGCCCCTCACGTCCTCGCAGCAGGACGCCGTGAGCGTGCGCAGCTGCTTCTGCGTCGCCGGGTATGTCCCCGTGATGGGGGCCTTCGCCTCGGCCTTCACCTGCCGCCTCTCGACGGCCGCGGTGCTCCCGAGCGAAACGCTGATGGACGTGCAGCAGCGCGAGCTGGCCTTCCGCGTGTCCTTTGGCGAGCGCGCGCTCGCGGGGCTGGCCCTCGAGGAGAGCGGCACCACGGCGTCGCGGCGCGGCGTCTCGATGCGCGCGGTGCTCGACGTCGCGCTCGCGGGCTTCGGCGCCGTGCAGCCCGCCGAGCCGCCGTACACGTACGAGGTGCGCATCGACGAGACCCTCGGCAGGCACGCGGGCGCCGGCTTTGTGTTCACCCTGCCCAGCGCGCTGGCGCGCTTCGAGGAGCAGAGCGCCGCGGGCGCGGGCGCCCTGCAGCTCGAGTCGCGCGTCGCCACGGTGTCGGGCGACCTCCGCGCGGGCCTCGCGCCCGCGGACCTTGCGCCGGCTGTGCGTGCGTTTCTGCAGCGGCGCATGCTGGACCCCGCCAACGTCACCGTGGCGGGCGGCGTCGTGCGGCTGCAGCTCGCCGCGCTCGCCGAGGCCGACGCGCGGCCCTGGCTGCTCGCGCTGGCGGCGCTGCGCACCGACGAGGAGCTCGCGCTGTGGCGCAGCGGCTCGGCGAGCATGCAGCAGAGCGCGCTGCTCTCGCTCCCACGCGCCGCGCTCTCGCGGCCGCAGGACGTCATCGAGCTGCTGCGCCCCGCAGGCGCGGCCGCCAGCGCCACCTTCGTGGTGCAGGCGGCGCACGCCAACCTCGTGCTGGCGCAGGAGGTCTCCGCTGGCGCGCCGGAGAGCCTGCAGGGCACCATCCTCGCCAACGTCGGCTTCCAGGAGATCGCGAAGCGCATCGCCGGCGTCGCCGGCGAGGCGCCGACGGTGTCGGCGCGCGGCACTTCGCTCCCGACGTGCCCGGCGGCCACGGTCCGCACCGGCGGCAGGTGCCGCTGCCTGCCCGGGGCGCGCCCGGGGGCGGCGGGCTGCCTGCCGTGCGGCGCGGGCTACTACTGCCCGGGCAGGGACGTGCGCGAGCTGTGCCCGGGCGCCGCGCTCACCAGCGTCGCCGCGGTGCAGGCCGCCAACACCGCGCTCGACCTGCTCAGCAGCGCGCGCTGCGTGTGTCCCGCCGGCACGCGCGGCGGCGGCGGCGCGGCGTGCGTGCGCTGCGCGCGCGGGTTCTACTGCGCCGCGAACGAGGCCGTGATGCAGTGCCCCGCGAACGCGTGGTCGCCCGAGGGCAGCAGCGCGCGCGCGCACTGCGTGTGCGACGTGGGCTTCGACCCCGCCGGCACAGGCGCGCTGCAGGACCCGTGGTCCGTGTGCACGCGCTGCGTGGGCTGCGCGCCGCGCGTGGAGCTCGCCATGACGCTCCCAGGGGTGGCGCTCGGGGCGTTTGGCAACGCGCCCGCCGCGATGCAGGCGCTGCTCGTGTCGGCCGCGGCCGCGGCGTCGCTGCCCACCTCCGCGGTGCGCGTCACGAGCATCGAGTACGGCTTCGCGTACCGCGCGCGGCTCACGCGCGCAATGCTCGGCGTGCTCACGCCGCACGCCGCCGCGGCCGCGCTAGCAGCGGCGCAGGCGCAGGCGGGCGCCGCCGCCGCCGTGCGCATGGGCGCCGTGGACCTCGACATCCGCGCGACGGTGGCCTCGGCGGACGACGCCGCCGCGTTCAACGTCTTTGTCGACGACATTGCGTTTATCAACGACCCGCGGCGGCGCCTGCTGCAGGCCGGCGCGTCCGCGTGCGGCAAGGTGGTCTTTGCGGGCGCGGGGCTCGCGGTGCAGTGCAAGGTGCCCATCTCCGGCGAGCACCGCCTCGCGCAGGTCTTTGACTACCGGCCGACCAACGCCGGCTTCGACTTTGACATGGCGCTCACGTTTGAGCTCAGCATCGTGTCGCGCGCGCTGCTCGACAGCGGCGCCGTGCGCGCCGCGATCGCCGACGCCTTCGAGGCGAGCATCGACAACCGCGCCGCGGAAAACACCGTCGCGGGGCGCATGCGAGTGCTGGCCGCCGCGCCGCCGGTGGCGGTCGCGCCGGTGGTCGTGCTGCTCGTCTTCGAGGCCGAGGCCTTTGACATCGACACCACGGCGCGCCGGCTCGCCGCGGACGCGCTGCTCGTCACCCTTGCCGGCGCCGCGCGCGGCGCCGCGCCCGTCTCTGTCGCGTTCCGCGCCGCGCAAAACACGCCCGCCGGCGCGGCGGCGCCGGGGAGCGTGCCGGTGCTCATTGGCGTCGGCGGCGGCACCTTCGTGCCGGTGGACCGCGGGCAGGCGTGCAGCCCCTCCGCCACAAAGTCCAAGGGCACTGCGTTCGCGTGCGTGTGCCAGACCGGCGCCGTGTGCGAGCCGCTGCCCGTGGACCCGGGGCTCGGCTGCGCCGCCGCTGGCGGGCACGTGTGCGCCCCCGGCAGCGACCCCGCCGCCGCGCGCGTGCCGCTCGAGGTGTGGGTCGGCGTCGCGTGCGCCATGCTGTTTGCCGTGGGCATCGTCGCCGGCTTCCTGGTGCACGTGCGCTCCAGGAGGCGCGCAAGGTCCCGCCAGATGATGTACCAGGGGCTGCACCAGCAGGACCCTGCCTTCGCGTACTAGGCGCGCGCCCTTTTTTTCCGCAATAAAGGACCGTAAGCTGTCACTGGCGCGTGGTGTGTGGGGTTTGCACGGGACTGCAGCTTGCTGCCGACGCGCGCGCGTTTTTTTGCAAGGCGCGCGAACGAGTCTTTGGTGTTTTTTATTTCAAATCGACAAACATGCCCCCCCCCCGGTGCCGGTGCAGGTCAAGCGGGAGCCGCTGGACGCAACGGCGACAGAGCGAGCGAGGTCAATGACGCGCGCAGAAGCGCGGCCGCCTCTGGCGTGAGGAGCAGCTCGGGGACGGGCGCGAGCCGAGCAGCGGGGGACATGCTGTAGGCGAGCAGGGGCTGCTCGCGCGGCGCGGGCTCGAGCCGCAGGCTCGACAGCCGGTAGAGCGCGTTCGCAAGCACGAGGTCGCTGCACAGAACCGTGCGTCGTGTCAGGATTTAGGGTGCCGGCGCGAGGCCCGCACACGCGAGCACAGGCATGCACACGCACCTGAGCATATACAGAGCCAGCCATGTCAGGTGCATCATTTCCTGCGTCTCGCAGGCGCGCAGGTCGCCGTTGCGAGCGAGACAGTGGACGCGGCTGCTGTACACAAAGTTCATGGTGATCATGTAGATGAGAAAGATGGAGGAGACAATGACGACGCCAGAGGACAGGCTGTCGGGAAAGCATTGGCGGTACACCAGCACGTAGAGCGAGAACCCCAAGTTCGTCAGCAGCAGCAACACCGACACCCCCATCACCAGCAGCAGGTCGACGCGGGGAGGGTCGGACGCAACGGCGTCGGACAGCCTCACCCCGAGCGACATCCCCGCGTACACGAGACAGACACCCAGCTTCAGCAGCCACGCCACAGCCGCCTCGGCTTCCAGGCACACCCGCCGACTCAGCGCACACCCGCACCCCATGTGGGCTGGGTCGCTGCGGCGAGCGTGCGCAGCACGGTCGCAAGAGCAGTCGCTTCCAAAAAAAAATCGCGTCTAGACTCTGTTCCGCGCCACCTACCGGCGGCGCTCAGCTCCGCCACGTGCGCACGGCCGTGAACATGCCCGAGGCCCGGTACACGGGCACAATGTCCCAGCCCGACACCACGCGGCGCTCTTCCGCCCGGTACAGCTTGCAGTGCAGCGCCACCACGAGGCCCATCTGGATGTAGAGGTGCTGCAGAGTGTGTGCGCGCGCCCGTCAGCGCACCCGCCCCGCGCCAAGACACCCGCGCGCGCGCGCGCGCGCACACACCTTGATGGTGTCGGAATTCGGGCCCGAGTACACGTTGGGCATGAAGGAGAGGTCGATGCGGTCGCTGGCCGAGAGCTCGTACGTCATCCAGTCCCCCCCGCCGTCCTGGCCGGTGAGCGTCCTGGCCACGTACACGGCGCTGCTGTTGGAGCTCTGCAGGCACTGCGCCACGTCGCTGCCGATGGCCTCGACCGCGCCCTCGCCCTCGCCGGCGGCGCGCTTGCGCTTGTGCGAGAGCGCGGGCTCGGCCTGCGCCTCGAAATGCACGGCCTCGTCGAGGAGCTCGACGGTGAAGACGTTCTTGCTCACGTAGGGCCCGGCGATGCGGCTCGGGTACAGCATGCAGATCGCGGCAATCACCGAGTGCGAGAGCTTCGCGTTCTCCGCGAGCGTGAGCACGAGCTGCTGCCGGTCGCGCTGCCGGCACACGGACCAGCGCTGGAAGATGCTTTCGAAGCGGTCGTGCATGCGCAGGATGTGCAGGATGTTGCACAAATGCACCCCCAGCGGCTCGTCCGCGGCCGCGCCGGCGTCTGCATGCATGCGCCGCGCCTGCTCTGGCCCGGCGCGCATTTTAGCCTATATATACGCGCGGGCGCGCCCACCCGCACACAACGCGTCGCGGCGCCATGGCCCTCCCGCGCCGCGAGACCCCGCGCCGCGGCTGGGCGCGCGCGCGCCTGTACGCGCAGTGCGTGTTTCTCCGCTACTGGCTGCGCGCGCGCGGCCGCGCCGCGCTGGGCTGCGCGCTGCTGGTGGTGGCGCTGCTGGGGTTCGTCCTCGCTGTCAGCGTCGCGGGCGCGCGGGACGGGCCCGGGGCGGGGCACATTCGCGCGCGCTCAAAAAAATAGAAACCCCCCTACTCGGCGCGCGCGGCGCGCGCGCTGCCGCAGCCGCATGTCGCACGACCCGCGGATGGCGCTCTCCGTCGCGGGGCTGCAGTATCTGCAGCTCGCGCCCTGCCGGCACCTGATCACGCGCCGCAACGCGTGGCTGGTCGCCGCCGCGTCCGAGTACATCCTGCAGGCGAGCGCGCCGTCGTGCGCAGACTACAGCGAGACCGCGATCGACGCCGCCGTGGCCGCCGCGCACGCGGGCGGCGAGGGCGTGCTGTGCACGTGGCGCCCGCGCTACTGCCTCGACCTCTTCATCTTCACGAGCCCGCGCAGCGCCGAGAGCTTCCTGGGCGTCGTGATGCACGGGGCCGCGCCCACGGTCGAGTACTTCCGGAGCAGCGACCTCATCTCTGTGGCGTCGTCGGCGCCGGGCGTGGTGTTTGGGCACCTCACGTGCGACGCCAGCGCGCCCGGCGAGCCCGCGGCCGCGCAGCTCAACATCATGCTCTACGACGGCCTCGCGCTCACCGCGCGGGACGCGCCGCGCGCGCCGGTGCACGAGCGCTACGCGCGCATGCAGGGCATGGCCGCGGAGCTCGAGCAGCTGCGCATCGGGCAGGCCGCCGTGCTCGTGCAGTGGGCGGGCTGTCCGAGCACGCACGCGCGCGTGCGCAGCATGCCGCTCCCGCACGAAAAGGGCGGCATCGCCCTGGTGCACACCTCCGCGCCCTACGCCCTCTACGCGTTCCCGCCCGCGCAGGACGAGAGCGCGCGGGTCCTTGCAGCCGCGGGGGATGCGTCATGATGGCCTTTATTGTTGTTGCTCATAAAAAAGCACGCTGGGCCCAGCGCGCCGATATTTTGTGCGACTTCCGAGCCCCGGGGCCGCCGCATGCCGCGCCGCTAGTCCGCAAAGACCGCGGCGAGGTCCAGACGCGGCAGCGGCGCACACGCCTCCGCGCGCGCGGCGACGACCGTGCACGTCATGTCCTCCTCGAGGCGGAAGAAGCCCTGCGCGCCAAACGTGGCGTTGCTGCGCTGGTAGCCGCGCACGCACACGGGGTTCGCGCGCGCAAACTGCGTGAGCGCGAGCAGCACGCGCACGTCCTGCATGCAGTAGCGCTCGAGCTTGTCCCACTCCTCCTCCAGCGCCCACTGCACAGCCTGCCGCCCCGTCGCCGACTTGCTGATCGCCATGCCGTTGTCGACGCACATCTTCTGCATCCCGACGCGCGCAAAGACGATGCGCTCGGCCACGCGGAAAAAGTCCACCGTCTTCGCGGCCCAGGCCGCCGCGGTGGCGTCCGCGGGCGCGCCCGCGCCGCCGTGCGCCCAGTGCGCCAGGAACGGGACGTCGAAGCCGACGCCGTTGTACGCGACGATGCGGTCGCAGCGGTGCAGCAGCGCGCACAGCGCCGCGCGCGTGTGCGCCTGCCGCCCGGCGCGCGCGTCGAGCACCACGTTGTGGATCTGCTCGTAGTCGGGCTCGCGCCCGCTGCTGTCCTGCACGATGAGCGCAATCACCGTGATGTCGTGCTCCTCCTTCGCGAGCCCGGTCGTTTCGATGTCGAGATAAACCACCAGCATCTGCCGGCCCCGCCCGCCACCCCGCCCGCGCCCTGCGTGCATTTGTGTTTTTTGCGCGCGCCCCCCATATAAAGCGCGGGGGCGCGCGCCCCCGCGCATGCTGGCGCTGCGCCCGCGCGACGCGGCCCTCGCGGGCCTGCTCGAGGCGCTGCTGCTCACGTCGTGGCCGTGGCAGCCCGGCGCGCGCCCCTGCGCAATGAACGCGTGCGCGCTGCTCGCCATGTGCGCCGTCCCGTGCGCCGTCGTCGACTTTATCCGCGCGCACCGCGCGCCCCCCGCGGCGTGGAGCGCGTGGGGGTGCACCGTCGTTGCGCGCGAGGCCCTCGTGGTGGCCACGTACGTCGACGCCTCGCTCGTCGCCGCGCTGGCGGGCAGCTACGCCGCGGCGTGCGCCGCGCGCGGCTGGCGGGGGCGCGAGCTCGCGCGGCGCGGCGCGCGCGCGGCCTACTGCGTCTTCTACGCGGTGATGCTCTTTGTGCTCGTCGTGCAGCGCCGCGGCGCGCAGGCCCTCGCGCCGCTCGCGCTCTCGTACCTCCCCGCGCGGCGCGAGGCCTGGGTGCACATTGTCACGGTCCTCGGGTTTTTCAGCGCGCACTGCGCGGCGTTTGCGCCGTAGGCGCGCGTCACCCGGGCCGCGCCGATCCGCGGCGGGCGAATCAGCGCGCAGCGGCCAGAGCGCGTATAAGAGGGCGCCCGAGCGGCCCGCCGCCAAGCAGCAGCGCGCGCGCAGATGCTGCGGTGGGCTGCGGCGTCGTTTAGCGACTGTCTCGACTCAATGCGCTTCAACGCGATATCCGCCAAGACCGAGCGCTCGGGCTCGCTCTTTTCGTTCGCGGCCACGGGCGCGCACGAGGACATGCACCGCCTCAAGACCATGGCGAAGCTCGGCGAGAACCTCTTCCAGATCCAGATGCAGATCGAGGAGTACAGCATCGCGCACGAGGTGCTGACCGCCGCCGCGAAGCAGAGCCACGCGCTGGGCAGGGTCTCGGAAAACGACCTCTACATCATGTTCCGGCGCATCAAGGAGACGGAGCTGCAGAAGACGGCGCTCGACAAGTCCGAGCGCGTCATCCGCGTCACGCTCACGGGCCTCGAGAACCAGGCCACCATCACCAAGATGCGCAAGGTGCTCACGCACACGGTGCTGCAGCACAAGATGGTCCACGACAACGGCATGCTCGAAAACGAGAGCGAAAAGCTCATGGAGTCCTTCGAGCAGGTCTCGCAGCACATTGCGCAGGGCCAGAGCGTGCTCGACAACATGGACGCGCACAACGACGACATGCAGGCCGAGATGGGCGCGCCGCACGAGGACATCGCGCACGACAGCCACTTCAAGCGCTGGAAGCTCGAGATCGGCGCCGCCGCGCCCGCCGCCGCGCCCGCCGCGCCCGCCGCCGCGCCCGCCGCGTGCAGCACGGCGCCGGCTGCGCAGCCGTCGTGAGCGCCAGGCAGAGGCGCGAAAACGACGCCGGCCGCGACCCCGGGGTCTGGGTATATCTGCGCGCGCATTTTATTGGGGCAAGGAAACATGCCACAGAGACGGCATGTGCGTCCCGCGCGATGGGCACCCGTGGGGCTGGGAATGGCTGCAGCGCGAGGCCGCGGCGCCCGCCGCGGCGTTTGTGGCGGCCACGGCCGTGGACACGCTGCACGCCATCTTCCCCACACACGTAGTGCGCGCCGCGACGCCGGCGGACCAGCACGAGACGGCGCACAGCGCGCCGGCGCTGGCCGCGCTCGGCGCGCGGCTGGGGCAGAGCATCGCGGGGCTTGCCGACGCAGACGAGCGCGCCGAGCTTGACGCGCCCGCCGGCGCGCACTGGGGCCCGCCGGCGGGCGCCTGCCGCGTGAGCCGCTACTACAGCCGCAGGTGCGCGCCGGGCGCGCTGGCCGTCGTGGAGCCGTGCTCGGGCGTCGTCGGGGGCTGCGCCGTGCTGTGCGTCGAGCTCTTCTTCGACCGCAGCAACGCGATCGTGTACCGGGACGTGCTCTCGCCGCTCGCCGCGCCGCTCGGCGACGCGCTGCGCGAGTTCTCGCGCGCGCAGGGCCTCCCCGCGGGCACCGCGTTCTCGTACATGGAGCAGACCGCGGGGGGCGAGTGGGTGCTCACGGTGCTCTCCGAGCACATGCTTGCGCTGCCCGTCGGGCGCGTGCTGATGCTGCCGGCCGTGCGCGCGAGCTACGGGATCGACTTGTTCCGGCTGTCGCCCGTCGGCGTGCAGGAGAACAGCGGCGGCGGCGTGCTCGTCTCCGTGCTGTGAGCACGCCCCAGGCCCGGGGTGGGGGGCTGGGTAGGCGCGCATTCGACGCTGCCCGCGCGCCCCACTATAAATACCCGGGCTGCCGGCCCGGCGGCACGGGGGCGTTCGCATGCTCGTGGTGCTCCCGGGCCTGCAGGCCGGCGACGCGATCGACACCCAGCCCGAGCTCGCGGGGCGGGTGCACGTGTGCCCGCTCACGCTGTACGACGCCGCCGAGTGCGACAGCGCCGCGTTCCTGCAGGAGATGATGCTGCTGGCGGAGGCCGCGGGCACGTGGCGCAGCGTGCGCGCGCGCGCGCTCCTCGACACGCACGCGGCGCACTGGCCGGCGCGCCTGCCGCCGGTGCGCATCGAGGCCTGCGGGCACGTGTTTGCAGCGCTGCCCCTGCTGTACCTCGTCATGGACGGCGGCTTCCGGTGCCCAATGTGCCGCGGCGGGAGCCACGGCGCCATCTCGCTGCAGCGCGCCGCGCTGCCGTGGCTCCCGCCCGGGCTCTGGGAGCTCCTGTGCCTGCTGTGCACCGAGGCGCGCAGCCGCACCGCGCAGGCCGCGCAGGCCGAGAACGAGGCGGTGGCGCGCGAGATGCAGGCCGCGGCGCCGGCCGTGCGCGCGCTGCTCTTCAGCGAGGTCCTGCAGGAGCTGAGCATTCGCGCGATATTCTCCATCTACCGCAGCGGCGCGCACGGCGCGGCCGCCCCCGACTCCCCTATCTCGGTCATGGTCCTCGACATGCAGCTGCGCCCGCGGGGCGCCGCGTCCGCTGCCGTCGTCTTCGAGTCGGGCACGTCGCGCCACGTCTCGCGGCCGCTGCGCCTCGGGGGCGTGTTCGCGGTGCGCATCGTGGCCAACGCGTACGAGCAGACGCGCATCCTCTTTGACAGCCACCGCGTGGAGTACCCGTCGCACGCGCGCGGCGCGTGCGGCGACTCGCCGCTCGATGTGGGCGTGCCCGGCGAGGGCGTCGCGGGCGGCGCGGGCGCGCTGCGCATGCAGTACGCCGCGTGTCCCTTCGACCACCTCTACTTCATGAAGCGCGTCGAGTTCACCACCAGCCCGGCCGCGGTGCAGGCCGTGTTCGCCGACTTCTAGCGCGCGCGCGTTTTATTGTGCGCCATAAACACTCGCGCGCTCCTGTCCCGCGCGCCGCGCCGTGTCACGTACATAGGCGCGCGCCGCGCCGCGTAGTGGATATGGGCGCGCCCGCCGCCGCCGCGCGCCGCGCCGCGTAGTGTATATAGGCGCGCCCCGCCGCCGCCGCGCGCCGCGCCGCCGATGCTTGCGGCGGTGATGCAGGTGTGCATCCTGGTGCTCTCCGTCGCCATTTTCCCGCTGCAGCTGTACCGCTCGTACACCCGGCTGTGCGGCAAGGGCTCCGCGCAAAAGGTGGTCAACGAGACCCTCTTTCCCCTGCTCATCCTGCAGTCGGGGCTGTGGTACACGTACGCGGCGGTCTCGAACCAGTACTTTATCGCCTTCACCTCGACCACCAACATGCTGTGCCACATGTCCATCTGGTACTGCATCACCCACACCACGGACCGGATCGAGGTGACCACCGGGCACGTCATCGTGGCGGAGGCCCCGGCGCGCCCGCCCGGCGCGGTCCACGCCCGCCCGTGGCCCGCGATCGAGCGCAGCGCCTACGCCCCGCTGGGCGCGGCCGCCGCGTGGGGGCCGGGGTGACGCCGCGCTGGCCGCTGCGACCCCATTATTTTGTGCTGCGACCCCGGCACAAAGGAATAAAAACCCCCATTTTTGGCGCTGCGACCCCGACGTTTTTGCGCTGCGACCCTGCGCGCGCGGGCGGTACAAAAACGCTGCGGCCGGCGGACGCGCCCCAGCGCACGACATCGATGCCGGAGGCGAAGCGCGCGCACGGCGAGCGCGCGCAGAGCTGCGTGAGCACCGAGAGCATCGGCGGCAAGAACTCGCAGCCCGTGTGCGCGGTGACAGACGCGCACGGTGTGCTGTACGTCGCGACGCAGAAGGAGATCTTTGTGCGGCTGGCGTGCGGGCGCTCGGCGACGGTCTCGGTCAGCATAGGCCTCGAGCAGGTGTCGGGCATGGCGTTTGGCGGCGCGAACGAGCTGCTGCTCGTCGACACGGAGGCCAACAGCATCCTCATGGTGGACGGAGCGAACACGACCGTGCGCGTGGCGGGCGACCGCACCGGCGACGGCGGCTTCCAAGACGGCGTGGGCGAGCTCGCCTCGTTCTGGAAGCCGTACGGCGTCGCGTACATGCCCAAACACGACGTCTTTCTCGTCTCGGACAGCGGCAACCACTGCATACGCGCGCTCGCGCGCAGCACCTGGGACGTGACCACGTGCTGCGGCGAGGCCACCGTGGCCGGCGACAGCGACGGCGTGGGGACGCTGGCGGGCTTCCACAACCCGCGCGGCATCGCGCGCGTGGACGACGACAGCTTCGTGGTCGCCGACTACCGCAACAACGCCATCCGCCTGGTGTGTCTCGACGCAGGCGGCCACGCGCACGTCTCGACCATACCGAGCTCCGTCATCCGCCCGCTCTCGGTCGCCGTCGACGGCGCCGGGAGCATCATCGTCGTGTGCGACAGCGTGCACAACGTGGTCCTCGTCGCCAAGGCCCCCGGCGCGCCGTTCTACCACACGACAGCCGTCGCCGGGAGCGCGGCGGTGCCGGGCTTCCGCGACGGGCCGTGCCTGTCCGCGCTCTTCAGCTCGCCGTTCTACGTGCACATTGACGCGCAGGCGCGCGTGCTGGTGGTCGAGCGGCGGTCGAGCAGCTACAAGGCGCCGTCCAACACGATACTGCGCGTGCTGGAGTGCGGGCTGGTGCCGGCGGCGCCGGCGCGCGCCGCGCCCTGCGAGCGCGCCGCGGCGCGCCGCCGGCGCTTCGACATGCTCGAGCAGCGCCTCTTTGTCGACGTGCAGATCCTGCTGCAGGACGGCTCGCGCGCGGGCGCACACTCGAGCGCCCTCTACCCGCACAGCGCCTTTTTCCGCGCGCGGCTCGACGCCGCGCTGGCCAGCGGCGCGCACGCCCCTCTCGTCATCGACCTGCGCACCTTCCGCGTGACCCCCGGGCAGCTGCACGTGCTGCTCCGCTACATCTACACGCAGTCGCTCCCGGACATGATGGGGGCCTGCCTCGACCCGACCGTCACGCCGCTCGAAATGTGCCGGGTCGCGGACATGATGCTCGAGGAGACAATGTACGGGCTGTGCCTGCAGCAGATGGCGCTCGCGCTCAACGCGGACAACATCAGGGAGGTCGCGTACCAGGCGCACGCCACCAGGCTCGAGGGCCCGCTGCAGCAGATCGCCGCGTTCTGGGTGCGCAACCCCTCGCTCGTGACGAGCGCGCTCTCGGACAGCATGACCCCGCTCGGGCTGCCCCTCGGGCCGGCCTGACGGCGCC
>Ga0209284_10003016_pt1 | contig 21610 bp, 9 predicted proteins | sample FRY03_FD_187211 | JGI IMG/M metagenome (GOLD analysis project Ga0209284, IMG submission 187211) | Freshwater microbial communities from Lake Fryxell liftoff mats and glacier meltwater in Antarctica - FRY-03 (SPAdes) (version 2) | ecosystem: Environmental > Aquatic > Freshwater > Ice > Glacier...
TAAGCATTTGTTTGTTTCAACGAAAATAATAAATATAAAGGTAATTTTATCGAGCAAAATATCTCATATTATAATCTATTAGAATTTCATGCAATTGCCCTGGCTAAAGACCCCTTGCGAGAAATCTCGTACCTTCCCGCCAGGACCCCCTATGGAGCAGATTTGGGAATGGATTAAAAACCATTTCTTATCTAATCAATGTTATGGCGTATATGAAGATATTGTCACTATGGCCTGTTACGCCTGGAATCAACTTAGTAAGGACGTAAATTTAGTAAAATCTATTATGTATAGAGATTGGATTAACACACCGCGTTAATTATTGCAATTGGTATTAGCAGCTGATTCTTTAAATTCTGATGGATATGGTTTTGCTTGTTTACGTAACATTCTCTATTCCTTCTTTATATATGTTTACTTTTAACATATTGTCCGGAATAGTATAGCCACTTCAAGCTAACAAGATATAATGTTCTAATTGTTTGGTACTAACAATTTCTATTTTATTCTTAGCAAAATATAAGCGTATTTGCTCAAGTAGCACTGAATCCGAAAGATGACGTGGTATCAAATTATCTACAAGATAATTTATTGTTAACGCAATATCTTCAGTATTTGTTACATGATATCCTAAATATTGCCTGATCTCCTGACGATACCTTTCTCCAGTGCGCGCATTCCAGTCAAATGACATAACATGTATTGGATCGATATCTAAATGCTTAGCAACCTGTAGCAATAATTGCGTTGAAATAGTGTTAGCTTTATTAGAGGGAAATTGTACGTATTTTTTGAAATGCACTAACATTACGCCAAAAGTTAGTTGATTAGTTTTGCCTTTTTTCTTTTTGCATAAAGTTAGATCTTCTAATGATAAATTACAGTGCATTTATTATATTCCTAGAATTCACAATGTCGGTATTTATTTATACCACTTTATCCATATTCATATTATTTTGCAACGTATTTTTTAATCTAAACCACAAAAAGTGTAAACATTATTCTTTTAGGAACTCCAAGTGGCGGCAAAAGGGCTCGTTCTTAACACTGGTCCGAATATGAAAAAAAGATTAAAGACTTTCCAGTATAATTTTAAGTGGCGGCAAAAGGGCTCGTTCTTAACACTGGTCCTAATTATAAAAAGAAATTTTATAATACTAAACATTCTTAATGTAATTAGAAATATTAGGAATAGGAATGGATTTACTCGTACTAATTGCTAAAATGATATTTTCACAGTGAACTAGAGTAGTAATAATAGTAGTAAAATTTTTAAAATTAAGGTGCAGCATACTGTCTTTATAGGTAGCAGCACTAACTTCTAATATATTTAACGGTATTGTAAAACCTATTCCAAGGAATTTTACTAGTGATTCTTTAGCTGCCCAAATAAAGCCTTTGATTATATATTTATTATAACCAATGTATACATTGTTTAATAATTCAAACTCTGCTTCAGAATAAAAACAATTATCGATTTCTAAGAAATTTAAAGCATGCTCAATATCAAGACCTATCTTTATAAAATTTGAAGTTACAATTGCAGCTCCAATATTACCAGAGTGAGATATTGATATAGTAAGCCCCTTATCTTCGATAATTGGTTCTCCAGTAACACTATTTTTTATACAAAACTCAGTCTCTTTACAGTTGTTGCTCATATAGTTTCTTAAGGCTTTTTTCGCTGCGAACCTCCCTAATAAGAAACTTTTTTTTCGTAAGTTATGGCTATACTCCTGAAATCTTTTTTCTTCACTCTCATGAAGAAAAGTATTTCTGATATTAGTTATACCACTTAAAGAAGCTTGAACTAAACAAAAGGATAGTTCATTAGTAGTTAAAATATCATTAATCTTTGCTGATATCTCAAATTTTTCTATTACATAATATTGAGTAAAATCAGTAGGATATGAACTAGAATTAAGCATATAAATCTAATAGTACTTTTGAGATTTGAGATTTGTGCAATCCTAGTAATTTACCAGTTGAATAAATACTACTACTAATAAGATTACTTATCTTTTCTGATGAACTAGATATTCCCATGATTCCTTTAGCAACATCGAACTGAACTTTAGCCCAGTTATTATCAGTGAATGGATATCGAGCTCCAAGTCTTTCAGCAATAACTAATCCAGACAAAATAGCTCCTTCATGTCCAGTAAGACTGGTATCTGTGCCACAAAACCATATACGATCTTTACCTTGAATTTGGCTTAGTTTCTTTTTATTTATCATATCTATAGGTCTAAGAATTGGAATCTTCCAATTCTTAGTAGAATGTATAAGGTTTGGAGTAATATCTCTTTTAGAGTCAAACGTTACTAATAATGGTGTTTTGATATTAGAATATTCATCTAATTTATTATTTATTCTAGTTAATGATCCATTTAAGATTCCATTTGTAATTTTATTACCAATAGAGTTAAATTCACAGTAAGTACGGTCTTTAATATTGGGGGCTAGAATTTTTTTATCAGAATGAAAAATACTTTCAATTTTAGTATATTCAAATTTACTAAGAATTTCTTTTTCTAAAGATGTTGGGTCACAGATTAAAGAAAGAGCTGTATCAGCGTGAGTTGCAAATACTACTTCATCAAAATCTCTCTTTTGACCTTTATTAAGGTATATGCTTATTTTTTCCTTATTGCGTTTTACCTTGGCTATTTTTGTGTTAGTACACACTCTATTGCTTAGTTCATTTGTAATTATTTTTAAATAGTTACTTATACCTCCTTTAGCTTTTCTCCAATATGTTGGATGAAAGAAAGATAATAATCCCATATTGAATGATAACGCACAAAAAGTTAAACTATAATCTAGTATTGGTGCCTTGCAACTTGAAAATGTTGTTAGTAATGGCATCAATGCTTTAAAAACAAATTCGTTAGAGTATTTCTTTTCTTTAATAAATTCACCTAACGTCATTTTTTTCATTTTTAATGGATATAAATGCACCATTTCATGCATTTCAATATGAAATCGGTTGCACTCATTTTTAATCTTACTCCATAAAGAGCCATTATGGCCACTATTGCTCCAAAAGTCTTGCTCAGAATTATAAACTGCTGTAAACGATAAAGGAGCTACAAAAGTTTCTACTTTAAAAAGACTAAGCAAAGCACATAAATTTGGGGCCAGTTTTTCAGAAAAAAATTCTACACCGAGATCAACATTTACTAATTGTCCTTCAATATCTATAGTCTCAGAGAAAGCATGCCCTCCAATTACTGATTCAGATTCAAAAAGAGTAACATTATGTATTTCTCTTAGTGCCCAAGCTGCTGTAGCGCCAGCACCACCACCACCAATAATAGCAATATCTTTTTTTATCATTTCATTTCCTATATTTAATTTATTCTCTAATATATCTTCCATCTAAGAACTTAAGACTCATATCAATATAATTTGGATATTGAGATTGGCGTATAAACTCAAAAAATACCATTTCTTTTGTTATTAAAGGAATATTAAGAAGGGTAAGCCTTTTCATAGCAATATTATGATCTATCTCGTTTCGTGCTAATATTGCATCGGCTATTACAAAAACATTCTTGTCTCTTTCCTTGAAAGAAATGGCTGATTGAAAAATTGATATATGAGATTCTGCACCAGCAAGCAAAAATTGTGTTTTGGCAATTGTGTTAAAAATTTTCTGAAAAGAATCATCTTCTAAACATGAAAAATTAGTTAATTCAATTTCTACAGCTTTCTGTGCTAAGTTCTTTATAGAAGAAATAGGTGTTCCAAGATCTTTATGATTAAGAATAAAGACTGGTACGTTAAAATGTTTTGCTAAATCCACTAACCAGCAACAACTATCAATCAAATTTTGTCCATTTTTTAAAGATGGGATAAATTCCCTTTGCATGTTGAAGATAATTAAACAAGTGTTCTCTTTACTAATTAACATTTTTTCCTCATTTACTTAAATAATATTTCTATATTTTCCCATATCTAGGACCTGAGCTGCAATTTTCTTGATAAAGTAACGATCATGAGATACCGAAATAATAATTCCTGGAAAAGTTAAAAGCTGTTCCTCAATTCTTTCTAAACTTAATAAATCTATATGATTAGTAGGTTCATCAAGTAATAAAATATTTGGTTTCTGCATCACTATCTGAGCCAACTGAGTTTTACGTCGGCAACCAATACTTAGAATACGCAAGGGGCTATGTAAATCATGAGAATGATGAACTCCAAACTTATTTAAAAAATTTCTAGCTTCCGTAGTAGAAAATTTATTGGTTAAGTCTCCACAAATTAACTCAAGAGGAGTTTTGTCTAAGTCAAGGTTCTCCTGTTCTTGGTCTAAATATCCAATTTTTGAATTCTTTGATAATGTTATAGAGCCTTTATCTGGATTTAAGTTGCCATATATCATCCTTAAAATAGTTGTTTTTCCGCTGCCATTATTACCTGTAATTACCAGTCTATCACCTTGTTTCAAATTAAAACTAACTGAATCAAATAAATTTACCTCACTAAACATTTTAGATAAGTTTTCTGCCTGGATTCTCACATATTCAGATGATGTTTTTAAAAATTTTATATCAATCTTCTTTCTATAGTCTGGGACTTCAACTAAGTTTTCTTTTAAGGTTTCAATTTTGTTGGCAAGTTGGTTAATTGCTTTGCCTTGACTTTTTTGCTTTCTTTCTCCTCTAGCATTGAATCCTAGCTTGTCTCTATCATTGGTAGAGCGTTTCACAACAGAATGACTAACAATGTCTCGTGAGTCTTCTAGCTTTCCAACAGATAACTTTAATTCTTTTTCTTGCCTTGAGCGCTCAAGTTTGGCACGTTCATAGATTTTATCCTGTTCAATTAAGTAATTTCTGTACCCACCACGAAAATGTACAAAATTATGAGTCGCTGGGGAAAGCTCTGAAATTCTATCAGAAGTATTATTTATTAGAGTGCGATCATGAGTTACCATTACTACACTACCTGCAAAAGACTTTAAGAAGCCTTCTAGCCAAGATAAACCTTGATAATCAAGGTGATTTGTAGGTTCGTCAAGAAGTAGTATGTCAGGGTTTTGACACTCTAGCGCACAAAGGTGAACTTTGATTTTTTCTCCGCCACTGAGAGTATGTAAATTTCTTTCAAGATGCTGAGTGCTTAGTCTAAGCTTGCTCATAGTTTTAAGAATATTATATTCTCCAAACATTTCAAATGCTTCGTACCAAGAATCTGAAGAATGGGAATTAGTTTCACAGAACTGTATAAGTTCATGATTTTTAGATTGTTTAAGTAGATAATTAATTACAGGTTGATCTTCTATTTCAGTAAATGCTTGAGGTAAGTAGCCAATTTCTCCATTAAGTTTCATTTTACCAGAGTAATCTTGAATTTCTCCAGCTATTAATTTGATAAATGTTGACTTTCCAATACCATTTTCACCAACAATTGTAACTTTTTCACCTCGTTGGAGATGAAAATCTAAGTTCTGAAAAATTACTTTTTGACCAAAAGTTAAATCTAGATCGCTGATATTTATATTCCCTCCTCTACGCTCTACTGTACTGTGAAAATGCCTTTTTATAATATTTGTGTTTCCAACATTGTGTTTTTTTACAGCATAAAAATGTCTTTTTGGTTGATTACATAAAATCCTGGTACTAGCTTTTGCATTCATTACATTAGAAGATTCAGAAATTTCATTAAGAGTAAATAGGTTTGTCACAATAGGTTCTTGAAGATCTAACATCTTAGGAGAATGTGGTTTAGTTAATACTTCTGGTTTAGTTAATATTTTTAGAGAATGTAAGCTCTTCTCTACTAATTTTTCGGTAGTACGACCTACATTAGATAGTAATTGTAAAAGATTAATTTTAGACATTTTATTCACTCCTTGCTATAAAAAAAGACTCTAGCATTTTATTAAAAATATAAGGCGATGATAATGGTACAAAATGTCCATCATTTATAAAATTTTTAAAAGCATTATTAGGTATAGTCCTTAGACCATTAATTGCTTCAGCATTTATCACAGAATCTTGATCACCGTATACAACTAAGGTTTTAGTTTTTAATGATGGTAAAATTGCTAACATATCAAAAATCTGCAGCTGAGAATAATAATGTTTTAGAATTTCTAAAGAACAACCGGCACTTATATGGTCAACTGGATTTTGTGTTTGCTCATTATATAATGATTCTAAATAGTATTGTTGTTCCAATAACTCACTTCTTAACTTTGTTGATTGAGCAAATAAATCTTCATTAAATTTTGCTGCAGTATTAACTAGAACCATCTTTTCAATTTGCTCAGGCGCCATATGACTCAAATGTAATGATATACAGCCTCCTAGAGACCATCCCACTATAGAAAATTTATTTCTTCTTGTCGTAGTAATAGAATAAAAGCTTTCTAAAAGATTTCTTGCAATTTGCTCTAAATTGTTCTCAATAAAACCGCTTTCTCCGTGTCCCGGATAGTGAGGTATAAACACCTGAAAATTCTTTTTGCAGAAGTACCTAATCTGCTGAATCCATACGTGAGCTAAAGTATTTAAAGGAGGTAAAAGCAAAAGTGGGAAATCATTCGTTTGTCCAAAAATCCACCACTCAATTACTTGTTCGTTTTGCACTTGTAATTTTCTTTTGCCCCCAAGAATATTAAGCTTCTTTTGTAAGACCAAATTTCCTTTATTAGTGAGTACATTACCAGCCTTTTGATCAAAGCTACAATTAATTAAATGATCAGCTAAACTACTTATATTATTATATTCAAAAACAACATTAGGAGACATCGGACCACATGATTTAGTAAAAGGCTCTAACAATTGAAGTGCTACCAAAGAATCAACTCCATAATCTGTCAAGGGTTTTAAGTCAGAAATGTTTTCTATACGATGTTCCAGTAAATCAGCTAGTTTTTGCTTAATTACTGTAACAATTTCTTCCTTACTATAAACTAATGTTTTTTGTTTAGTATGATTTGATAATTCCGATAAAGAAACCACTTCATTATCACTGATATTATTCTCTTCTTCTAGCCAAAATGGTTTCGAACTAAAAGAATATTCTGGAAGAGAAACTTTCTTGAAACCAGGACCATATAATTTATCTAAGCTGATTATTTCAGCACTTTGCATATAAAAACCTACATTTTCTAACGTACTACGCAGTTTGTAGTTATCAAATTGATGATGATTAGCCAAGTTGTTTAGAAGTTCTTCTTTAGGAATCATATTAGCAGGTAACTTATAATAAGAAGTAGATTTTTCTAAGAAATCTAAAATATTTTGGCAAAGTTCATTTATAGTTTCTGCTACTGTAACAAACCGTTGCTCCAACCTAGTTAGTAAATAGCTAAGACTGTAGCTAATATTTCCTAGATCTCTTTCTGTTTTTGATTTTAAAAAAGGTAAATAAGATTTTAGTAAATTTATTAAACTTACTGTAGTTTTGGCAGTAAATATGAATAAATAAGGTTTAATTTGTATAATATCTTCATTAAGATGGGTCTTAGCAACTTTGCTTAATACAAGGTGAGCATTAGTCCCAGAGAAACCAAATGCACTAATAGCAGCAAATTCTTTGTGACTTGGCCATTTTTCAGGTTTGCTATTAATCTTGAACATCCAAGTTTTGATTTGTGAATTTAAATTAATATAATTTAAATGAGGAGGAATTATTTCATGCTTAAAGCTCATTATTACTTTCAACAAGCTAGCCATTCCTGAAGAAACCAAGGAATGACCTATATTAGTTTTAGAAGACCCAATAAAACTAGAATATTCTTCGCCACAATTTTCAAAAGCCTCCCTTAGTGCGTTAACTTCAATTGGATCACCAAGCTTTGTACCAGTTCCATGTGCTTCAATATATCCAATTTTTGAAGTATGAATTTTATGTTTTTGATATGTCGAAACAATGAGCTGTTGTTGAGCAGCACTACTAGGAGACATTAATCCATTGGTATACCCATCGTGATTTACCTCAACGCCTTCTATTATGGCATATACTTGCTTACCGTTTCTAAGTGCATCAGATAACCTGCAAAGAACTACACATGCTACTACCTCCGATGGAACAAATCCATCAGCTTTCTCATCAAAAGTATGGCATAAGCCTGTTTTTGATAGTATTTTAGAAGAATCAGCTAGCTTAAAAATTTCAGGGGTAGTAAAAATGCTACTTGCTCCTACTAATGCTGTATCACATAAGTTATTTTTTAGATGATTGGCTGCAAGGTAAATACTGACTAAAGAAGACGAGCATGCTGTGTCTATATTTAACGATGGACCTTTTAAGTTAAAGAAATGTGAAATGCGTCCAGCAACAACAGCTGCTGCATTTCCAAGAAAACTAAAAGAGCTATAAGCTAATTCTTGACCATATAGCTTGTATTTATAATCTCCCGGTAATGAGGTTGTGAATACACCGCAGTTTGATCCACTTAATCTATCTATTGATAATCCAGCATCTTCAAATGCTTGCCAAGATATTTCTAATAGAAGTCGTTGTTGAGGATCCATTAATAATGCTTCTCGTGGTGAAATATTAAAAAAATCTGCATCAAAATCTTTTGCCTTTTTAATAAAACCACCTTTATATACTTCATTACTATTGTTCCACCTAAGGGATTTTGTAACTGAACTAATACCATTCAACAAATTATCCCAATATTCATTCACATTATCTGCTCCAGGGAATCGTCCAGCTATTCCAATGATAGCTATTTTATCTTCTGTTAAATCATCATCTAATGTTTTGTTTGTGTTTTTAGGTAAAACGAGTAGATTATTATAATCTACTTTATTTGAGTCCTTTACTTTAAGATTAAGATATTCAGTTAAGTCATTAATAGAGAGAAAGTTGTATAATTCTGATGGTAAAACTTCATAACCTAATTTTATTTGAATATATTTAGAGATTTGAATTGCAAGAATCGAGTCAACTCCCATATCAACATAAGGTTTGTCTATATTCAGCTCATTTTCTGGGCATAACAACACCTCAGCAAAAATGTTTTTTAAAATTGATAGTGTATTAGACATCAAGTACCTCATTTAGAGAAGGTGAATCTGCTGCATTTTCAAACCAGAATGGTTGAGAGAAAAATTGATAAGTTGGAAGTCTAAGTCTAAGTTTAGATTCATTTTGGTGTAGATCTTCCCAAGGTAGGTCATAACCTTGCAAATAAAGTTTGCTCCAATTAATAAGCTGATTTAAATAGTCTTGTTCCTGATCATGAGATACTAATGTCTGTTTTAGTATTCCTTGATTCTTTACCTCTGCTATTTCCGGTAAATCTTGAGCAATTTGTACTTTTAAATCATTTATATTATTAACTACATAAACCCAACGATATTCAAAATGACTACGACCAATGTTTAAGGTGTAAGCGATATTAGCTAAGCTATATTCTCGATCTTCAGGAGTTATTGTTTCTAGCTTTTCGGCTAATTTTATTTTAAACTGATTGAGTGACCATAGATTTTTAGCTGAAATACAAACAAGATATGCTTTTTTATTAACTCCAGATTTCGTTTCTCTAGCAGGAGGTTCTTGCACAACAATATGAGCATTTGAACCACCAAAGCCAAAAGAACTAATCCCTGCTAATCGTAAACCTCTACTTTCCCATGGTTGATTTTCAGCAAGGACATAAAAAGGGCTATCTTTTAATTCAATATAAGGATTAAGTTTTTTAAAATGTAAATTTGTTGGTAACGTTTTATGCTGTATACAAAGTAGAACTTTTAGTAAAGAAGCTATACCTGCAGCTGGCTCTAAGTGACCAATATTAGTTTTAACTGAACCTATGGCAACAGGTTGAGTGTTATCAGAAATTCCTAATTCACGCCAAGCTGCTTTTAGAGCATCTATCTCTATTGGATCACCTAATTTTGTACCTGTACCATGTGCTTCAATGTAGCTAACTTGTCTTGCTAGCTCTTGCTCCTGATAGGCTTTTACAAGTAGAGCTTTTTGTGCTTCTGGGTTTGGAGCAGTCAAAGAGTGAGATCTTCCTCCATGATTTTCTGCGCAGCTTACGATTAAACCATAACAATGATCTCCATCTCTTTCTGCGTCCTCAGCCCTCTTTAATAATACGCATCCAACGCCCTCACCCCTAACATATCCATCCGCTCCTTCATCAAAGGTAGCACAACGATAATTCGGAGAAAGAAAATTCCCAACACTAAGGGCATCAATAATATTTTGATCTAAAATAACATTTGCTGCGCATACTAAAGCAAGATCAATACTTCCAGAAATCAAGTCACGATAAGCCCGTACCAATGCTACTAAAGATCCTGAACATGCTGTGTCGATAGTAATAGATGGTCCATTCCAATTAAAAAAATAAGATAAACGATTAGATAAAATGGAATGTGATAACCCAGGCATAGTATATGGAACTGGAGAAAAATGATTGCTTCTGCTTTGAATAGTTAAGTAATCACAAGTTGTAACAGCGGCATAAACTCCTGTATTATAGTTTTCTAGGGTTTTGGGGTTATAACCAGCATCCTCAAGAGCTTGCCATGCGCTATGTAATAACAATCTTTGTTGAGGGTCCATGGCCATTGCTTCTAGCGGAGAGATATGGAAAAAAGCAGCGTCAAAGCAATCTACCTTATTTATAAAACCCGCTTTAACAGAAGAAGATAGACTTGGTCTTTTATGTGATAAAATAGCATTGTTACCAGCAACTAAATTTTTCCAAAAATCTGCGATACTATCTGCCCCAGGTAATACACCAGACATTCCTATTATTGCTATTGAATTATTAATGGAAGAATTTAAATTAGTTGTTAGATTTTTTTTATAAGAATTTATTGTAATTGGTTGTTTCAGAACAAAATCAGCTAATTTATTGATTGTATCATAAGTATAAAAATTATGAGGGCTTATATCTATATTAAAATGTTTTTGAAGTGAATACGCTAAACTATTAAAACTAATTGAGTTAAATCCAAAAAAGCCTAAAGGTTTGTCATAGTGATCTTTATTTATTTGGATTTGAAATTCACTGGATATTATTTCTAAAAGATTCAAAGAAACTTCCAAATTTGATTGAGTTGGTTTTTTTATAGGATTATAAAGAGACTGTCTAGTTGTTGAAGGAGTACCATATTTTTTTAGGATATCTTCTATATTATTTCTTTGTAAGATTTTTACATCAATTTTTAGATTTAGAGTTAGAGGAAATTCTTTTAATAAAAAAAAGTTCTGAGGAATCATGTAGTGTGGTAAGGTCTGATCTAAGCAAGATTTAAGTAGTTCTATATTCACTTGACCCATTTTTGGTTGAATAAAACTAACTAAATGTGGCTCTGGTTGTTGGCGTATTACTGTTATAACATCTAAACAATCTATATTTTTTTTAATGGAAGAATTAATATCATTTAATTCTATTCTAAATCCTCTAATCTTAATTTGCCCATCATTTCTTCCAAGAAATTTTATGTAATTTTCACCATAATAACAAACAATATCACCTGTTTTATATGACCGTTTTTTATTTGCTAATAATTGGAAATTTTGATTATCTGAAGAATTAAGATAACCTATTCCTACACCCGTACCACTGATCCACAGTTCGCCAGCAACACCTAAAGGACAAGGATTTTGACTGGGGTCAAGGATATATAAATCAGTATTTGCAATTGGTAACCCAATAGATATTTCCTTTGCATTTTTAATTTTGGAACTTGTTGACCAAATAGTGGTCTCAGTTGGTCCGTACATATTATATATTTCGTGACCTTGTTTAAGTAGATAGGACGCAAGATTTTCATCAAAATTTTCACCACCAACTATGATTTTTAGAAGTTTATTAGGAGTCCATCCTGCGTTACAAAGCATTCTCCATGTAGAAGGGGTTGCTTGAATAATAGAAACTGGATGTTGTTCAATATGGCTTATGAGTTGTTTTGAATCAGCAACTATATTTTTTGAGGCTATATCTACTATTGCACCTACTGAGAGTGGTAAGAGAATTTCTAGTAGAGATATATCAAAATTCAGTGAGGTAATAGCGAGTAGATAATCATCGTGGTGGCATATGTTAAGATGTTGCATTGATAGGATAAAATTAAGTAAATTTTTCTGAGATATCATTACTCCTTTTGGGTTTCCGGTAGAACCAGAGGTAAATAATATGTATTGAAGTAATGTAGAGCCTTTTGGAAATTTTGGATTTTCAATTATTGATAAATTATCTTTAAATTCTATACTATCTATATTTATGAACTCTATATCAGCTTGGGAAGATTTGTACAAAGGGCTTTCATTCATAGTTAACTTATCAGTTAATATATATTTAATTTGAGCTGTATTAATAATATATCTTAGGCGTTCAAGAGGGTAGTTAGGGTCAAGTGGGACAAAACAAAAATTTCTGAAAATAGCTGAAAGAACTGCTAAGACGATTTTATGTGATCTAGTTAAATGAATTCCTATAATGACTTGGTTGGTTTTAGAAGCCGAAGTATCAATCAATCTTCCAAGATAAGTAGCTACTTTATTAACCTCTTTTTCAAGATCTTGATAAAGCCAAGTATTATTCTCAAAAACTACTGCTTTTTTATTATAGTTTTTCAAAAAAGATTGTTTAAAAAGTTCTACAATCCCTTCTTCCTTATTTATTAATAACTGTGTTCCCAGTATCTTTTTGTATTTTGTATATAACTTAAATGAAGATATTGGGCTATCAATATTTTTACAAAAGAAAGAGGTAATATCTTTAAAATTCTTACCTAGTTCTTTCAATTGTAATAGAGAGGTCATACTCTTTCTTATACTAAATTCAATATATAGTTGCTGGTTTACATAACTATATATTAATCCTAAGTCATAATGACCATCTGTTGTAGGAAACGTAATGATTTTAGTCAATAAATCTTTTAGGAAGGGAGGTGATGGATCTATTAAACCAGGTGAATGATTAATAAAAATACTAAAGTAGCTATAATTAGGCCCGTTTAATTGCAAATTTTTGATGATTTCTACAAGAGGCACATGTTGGTGCTTCTTGGCCTTCTTTCTATGAAACCTAATTCTTTCCATAATTTCTCTTGATGTGGAAGAGGGAGAATATTTTACTTGAAGTGGATTAATATTAGTAAAACATCCGTAGATATCTTGATCTTTATTAAGGTTTACAGTATGTCCTAAAGTTATAAATTCTTCTTCTGTAATATTATTATATCTACCTATCAGACCAGATAAACTACCCACTAAGAACTGAAATAAAGTTATACTTAAATTATCAATATAATTAATAATTTGTTTTGTTTCTTCCTTAGAGAAAACTAATTTTTCTTTTAAGAAACTATTATCACTACTGTCATCTTGTTTTAAGAATCTAAGTTTTTGTGTAAAAGAAGAGCTTTTAAAATTTTCTTTCCAAAAAAGAAAATCTTCTGATTGTAAATTGATAGGTTGAAACGTTTTCTTATTTTTATCAAATTTATTAAGAATGATATTTAGGTTTTCGCTATTATAGGAGTCTTCTAAAAACGTGGTAAATTTTGGATAATGCATACCATCAAATATAATATGACTAAAAGATGTATTTAAAATATATTCTTTTGAGCTTAATTTTAGTAGCATGAAGCTATAAAGTGGGCCACTTTCTAAGTTAAATTGATCTTTAAGATCTTCTTCGATTATTTTTTTATAACTTTTGATAGATTTAGCTAAATTAATAAACTTTATGTTAGCCTTGTGATTAATTTTTCTTACTTTTAATAATTTATCACCTTTGATACAAAAGTAGTTTTGACAGTCTTTATGAATTTCTGTTATGTAGAATTCTAAGATTTTTAGGAGACGTTTATAGTTAAGTTTACCAGAAATTTTTAAAGTATATCCTAGCTTTAGGCTTTCATCATTTGGAGTATTTTTCCATGAAAGCCAAAATAGTTTTTCATAAGGAGTTGCTTCAGAATATTCCATTAGGATTTATTGGGTAAATAAAAATTTGAATTAAGCCTTAGTGATAGCTCTTAATTTTTGATGATATAAAAATAGTTATTAAAATAACACTATTAAATTTTAGTTTGAAAATTATGAAGCAATAGAAATTAAAAGTTGTTGGAATTTTGTAACTAAAAATATTAAACTAAAAATAAAATACAGTTACTTGGAGCTTGTTTTAAGGCTAAAGTTTTTATTTAGTTATAAAAAACTATAAAAGATTAATTATTTAATTACAGGTCTCAATAATCAAGTGAGAATTTATGCTTAATATTAGTGTTTTTTCAAGAAAAACAGTCATTCTGCCTTTACTATTGGTTTTATTTATAGATGGGCTTGGCGTATCAATGGTTTTGCCTCTTTTTTCGGAGATGTTTTTAGATGTTCAGAAAAGTATTTTGCCTGTTATAACTAGTGAGAGGCAAAGAAATTTTATTTATGGATTTAGTTTAATGAGCTTTTCTTTAGGGATGTTTTTTGGAGCACCAGTGCTTGGGCAATTATCTGATAAACTAGGACGTAAAAAAATACTTATTTATTCGTTGTTAGGAACGATTTTAGGGTACTCCTTATCAGGAATAGGAATTTACATAAAATCTTATATTTTATTTATTATTGGTAGAATAGTAGGCGGTATAACAGCTGGTAGTATACCAATTGCCCAAGCTGCTATTATTGATATTAGTCATAAAGAAAATAGAGCAGGAAATATAGGATTAATTTTAGTTGCAGTGACATCCGGATATGTTTTTGAACCTATCATATCTAATTTACTATCAAAACATATTAATATTTTTAGTGTTAGTTTAAGTGCTCCTTTTTACGCCACAGCTTTTCTAAGTCTACTGTGTATTATTCTTTTACTGCCCTTTAAAGAAACTATAACACTAGACTGTAATAAAAAAATTAATTTTTTATCCTCTTGGAATATATTTACTCACCTCAAAGAACTTCTAAGTGGAAGAGTATTTATCATTGCATTTCTTTTTTTCCAACTAGGCTGGACTATGTATTTTCAGTATATACCTCATTTTCTATCCTCTTTAGAGCTTGAACAAATTATAACTAAGGTCTTGGTAGCGATAGGTTCTGGAATGGCTATTTCTTTCTGTTTTTTAATCCATATTTTACAACGCTCACTTACAACAGTAAATGGATCTATTATTACTAACGTAGTAATAATTGTAGCAATACTTAGTTCAGCTGTTATACAGATAAGTGGAAGAAATAATGATAATATTAGGTTTTATTGGAGGGATAGGCTATGGGCTAGGTTATTCTTATTTAATTGCTGGACTTTCTGAAACTACAGAAAAAGATAAGCAAGGTTTAGTAATGGGTATTGCTGCTTCGATTAGCGCTATAAGTTCTATTATTACAGCTTTATTAGGAGCATTAATTGTTAATTTACATTATTAGCAAGTTTTATATTTGCCTGTGGGAGTTTTTTTATTTCTAGTATTTTTTTATTAAACAATAAAATATTTAAATCATCTAAGGTTACATCTAATGAGTGAACGTAAAGAGGCCGCTATTTTTGATTCTCATTGGGAACAGTTTGTCTTCCACAAGAATGATAGTTTATTTAAGGAAACGCAGCCAATTTTTATATGTAGCCATGACATAGCTAGGCAGCTTAAATTACAAGGATTCAAAGAAATAATTGAATATGACTATTCTTTACAACCTGAGGACTTTAGCAATAATATCGCAGAGTACCTTTTATCCAGACAAAGCGATGTAAATAAAACAATCACTATTGTAGATTTTATTAATTGGGAAGAGGGTAAAAGTGAGTTGCTTTACAATGACCAACAGTTGTGTAATTTATTTACAAAAATGTATTTTTTAATTTTTAAAAAAATTATCAATAATTATACTAATTATAATTATCTCTTACTATACCACCCAACAAATTATTTTGTTGGGTTAGTTGAAGGAATGGCGACTTCTATAGCTAAGGAAACCACTAAGTTAAAATTTAAATCAATCTTATGTGATGTAGTTAAGTGGCAGGATCTTGATGAAATAATTAATCAATGCCTAAGATCAACAAATCAAATATTAAAGATTGAAGAAGAAAAAATATTTCAATTGTCTTTTACAAAAACAAATAATTTAAGTCCTAAATTTCCAAATAAACTCTTAGGTAATAATAAGAATTACTTGATAACTGGTAATGGAAAAATTGCTAAAGTTTTAGCAAAATATCTAAGTGAGAACTATGATTCAAAGCTTGTGATGTTAGGACGGAAAGAGTTAAATCAAGATGATTTATTAGAAATTCGTAATGTTGGTATTGATTCTTATATAAAAGTTGATGTGTCAAATTTAAGCGAATTAACAGAAGTTTGGAATTATTGTCAAGCTAAATACAAAAATATAAATGGAATTTTTCATTTAGCTGGTTGTACAAGAGATAAGTTATTTCAAAGCAAGAACTTTGATGATTTTACTGAGGTACTATATCCCAAGGTTCAATATACAATGAATTTAGACAAAATTTCTTCACAATCTGTCCTAGATTTTTTTGTGTGTTTTTCTTCATTAAGTGGCCTTATTGGCAATATAGGACAGTCTGATTATGCAGCAGCAAACTGTTTTTTAAAGCATTGGGCTACACATCGTAATCAATTAGTACAGGCAGGGCAGCGTAATGGAAGTACTTTTTGTATTGATTGGGGGTTATGGGAAAATGGAGGGATGAAACTAGATTTAGATCAGAATGACCTTTTACCCATGTCTGATAATGAAGCTCTAGAAGCAATGGAGGTGGTGTTAGATAATAATCTTAAGCATTCAGTGGTTTTTAAAGGGAATATTTCAATTATAGATCCAATAAAGGCTGCTTATGAATCAACTAGCTCCAGTAATTTAACTACAGATAAATTTAATGATAAATCTTATAATTCAGCTGAATTATTTTTAGAAGTAATAACGTGGGTAAGAAAAAGTGTTATAAAATTTACTAAATTGAATAATTTAGATAACACCGATTCAATACTATCTTTTGGAGTTGACTCAGTTGCTACTATTAATATAATAAATGACCTAGAAAAGGATTTGCGTCAGCTTAAAGATGAAATTCGAATAATCAAAACTATTATTTTTGATTATTCAACAATAGAAAAGCTTAGCAAATATTTGATTGACAATTACTCAAGTGAACTTAATCAACTACTGAGAAAGCATGATTATCAAGTAAAAAACAATCTTTCTAAATTAAGCACTAATGCTAAATCAAATAAAACTTTTCTTAATACAAATATACAAAATGATGCTCAATCTAAAGCAGATGATATAGCAATAGTAGGTATAGCAGGGCGTTTTCCTAAAGCCAAAAATATTGAAGAGTTTTGGAAAAACATCATCAATTATAATAATTGCATTGAGGTAATTCCTACAGATCGTTGGGATTGGCGTAAAGATTATGATCCAGATCCAAAATCAAAAGGACTAAGCTATGGTCGTCATGGAGGATTTCTAGAATCAATAAAACAGTTTGATCCTCTCTTTTTTAATATATCTCCATCTGATGCTGAAAAATTAGATCCGCAGGAAAGATTAATTTTAGAAAATGTTTATCATGCTATTGAAGATGGTTGTTTTCTTACAGATTCTCTTGAAGATACAGGAGTTTTTGTTTCTATAATGTATGGTCATTATACACTCTATAATCCAGGTGATTATGTAATAGATTCGTCATACGCTTCTGTCGCTAACAGAATTTCTTATTTTTTTAATTTTAAAGGTCCATCAATTGCTATCGACACTATGTGTTCTGGTTCACTAACGGCTCTTCATATGGCATGTATGAGTATCAGAAATAATGAGTGCGATAATGCAGTAGTAGGAGCAGTTAATTTAATGACTAACCCAGTGAAATATCGACTTCTATCGCAAGGGCGTTTCCTTAGTGCATCTGGTAAATGCCATAGTTTCGGTAAAAATGCTGATGGTTATGTTCCAGGTGAAGGAGTAGTGACTTTGTTTTTAAAAAAATTAGAGTCTGCAGAGAAAAATCATGACAAAATTTATGGAATTATACGAGGTAGTGCTTTAGGTTCTGGAGGGAGATCAGCAGGATATACAATACCCAGCTCTGACGCCCAATCAAAGGTTATACAGAAAGCTTTAAAAAATTCAAATATTCCCCCTGAATCAATAAGTTATGTTGAAACACATGGTACTGGTACGTCTTTGGGAGATCCAATAGAAATTCAAGGATTAACTAGTGGTTTTGGTATTAATTTAAAAAATAACTGTGCTATTGGTTCAGTCAAAAGTAACATAGGGCATTTAGAATCTGCTGCAGGCTTAGCTGGTATTATCAAGGTATTGTTGCAATTTAAATATAAAACGATCGCTCCAACTATTAATTTCGAACCAGAAAACCCTCTTCTAGACTTACATAACACACCATTTTTCTTAGCAAAAAAAGCTATGGAGTGGTTACCAACTGCTGGATATCCGAGAAGAGCTGGTGTTAGCTCATTTGGTGCTGGTGGATCAAATGCTCATATAGTTTTAGAAGAACCAAAATCTATATTAGAGGAACAAAAAATTGCTTTACCAATTTATATATTAGCAATATCAACAAAATCTTCTGAATCATTAAAAGGTCTTGTAGAGTCGTATAAAAAGTGGTTACTGGATTATAATTCTGATCTTTATTCAATCTCTTATAGTTCAACGTGTGGTAGGCAACATTTCAAATATAGATTATCAATTATTTATTCATCGATAGAAGAGATAACAACCGAATTAGAAAAAATCTTACAGCTTAATTCTTGGGAGCAATATAAAACTCAAGTACAACCTCCATCTACTGAAATCAAAAATTTGATCGAACAATTAACATTAACTAATCCAGATGAATATATATCTATAATACAAAAGATTTCACATGCTTATTGCCAAGGACACAATATCCAGTGGGGGGAAATTTATCAACATAGGTCAGTGATTAAGCTTCCTGATTATTATTTTGAAAAAAAGCAATATTGGTCAAAAGAATTTGAGGATGCTATAAATTTATCAAACTTAAGTAACACTAAGAATCAACAATTAGCTAGCGATACAAGATCAGAAACTTCAGAAAATATACATTACTTTACAGTTGACTGGCATGAATATTTATTAAGTATTAATAAAAAGCCTCATAATGATACTAATTTTTTATTATTTTCTTTTAGAAATAGTATAACTAATCAATGTAAATTCAATAATGCTCAAAGAATTCTTATAGAAAACTTTGATTTAGAGCAGTATACAAAAAATGTAGATTACACAGTAAGCCAACAAGTTAGAAATGATGCATTAAAAATAATTTTTGATTTTACAAATTATACAGCTTTTAGTTTTGATGATATTTGTAAGTATTTTTTTACTATTTTTAAAATAACTTCAAATAAGGGGAGTTATTTTGATTTTATTTTTATAATTAACCAAGCAAAATCTATAGAAGATATTTATTTTCATTCATTTGAAGGGTTTCTCAAATCATTAGTTCTTGAGAACACAAAGATAAAAGCAAAAGTACTAATTTTTTCAGAAATACCTAATGACCTAGATACTCTTCTTATCAATGAATTAAATAATTTTCCTACACCTTATGAAGGAGTATTATACCGAGAGAATAAAAGATATATAAAATCATATAAACAATCAAATCTACTTACTAATGACTCACCATTAATTTTTAAAAATTTTGGTGTATATGTTATTTCTGGTGGTTTGGGTAAAATTGGACAACTAATTGCAAAGTATTTGATTCAAGCTTTTAAAGCAAAGGTTATCCTACTAGGTTCTTCTGTATTAGATGATACTAAAAAGAATATTTTATCTGAATTAGTTTTAGTAGGCGGACAGGTTTTATATAAACAAGTTGATATTTCAAGTTATAAAGAATCTGAAGAATGTATAAGGTCAATTATAACTGAATTTGGTAACATTAATGGTATAATTCATGCTGCTGGCCGTCTTAAGGATGGGCTGTTCTTATCTAAAAGCTTTGAAGATTTTACTGATGTTACTGATGTTAAAATTAAAGGTGCTATAAATTTAGATAAAGCGACTAACAATCAAAAGCTTGATTTTTTTGTTTTATTTTCTTCGATTGCTAGTATTTACGGTAATGCAGGTCAAACTGATTATGCTATGGGTAATGCTTTTCTCGATTCATTTGCACAACTACGTCAGGAAATGGTTAGAACAAATATTCGTACTGGTAATACAATAAGTATTAATTGGCCTTTATGGGCAGATGGGGGAATGCAAATATCTCAAGATGAAATAAAATTTATCTATGAACAACAAGGTATGCTACCCATAACAAATCAAGAAGGAGTTTTAGCTTTTATTGCGTCTCTTCAAAGTTTTGCTTATAAAAACCTAAGTCAAGTAATTGTATTAAAAGGAAATCTTGACAAGATTTACAATTATACAAAGAGCAAATCTGAACAAATTAACACTGATAACGTAACTATAGATCCTGATACACAAAATAACTTAGGACATGCTATTAAAGAAATAGAGAAAACTATCTCATACTTTGTCACAGAAATAACTAAAATAAGCCACCATCAACTTGATCCTGAAACAGGTTTTGGAGAATATGGTTTTGACTCGGTTTCATTACAATTACTATCTGATAAAATAAAAAATAAGTATAAATTAGAAGTGCCACCAAGTGCTTTTTTTACTATTAATAGTATATACAAAATTTCTAAATATTTGGTAGAAGAATTATATAAAAGAAAAGATTTATTAAATGAATTGGCTTTTGATTTGACAATTTCAAGGCAAGAGATACCATTCAATAAGCTAAGCAAATTAAATATAGATGAAAAAAGCTCTAATAATCAAAATAATAGTTCTTATAGCTTAATTTCTACGTTAGAAAATTATTCGTACCCATATATAAAAATGAGTAATATTAGTAAAAAATATTGTGCAGTAGTTGGTATAAATGGTTTATTACCAGGCGCAGCTACATTAGAAGAATTTTGGCAGAATATGGTTAATCAAACTAATGTTATTAAACCAATCACAAGATGGCAAAACCGCAAATACTTTGGAGGAATTATACCTCAAATGGATCACTTTGATCCTAAATTTTTTGGTCTTTCAGCAAGAGAAGCTATGTTAATGGACCCACAGCATCGCTTATTTTTACAAATAGCATATAATACTATTTTAGATGGAGGGTATAACCCGAAATCTATAAATAACGTTGGAGTATTTGTAGGTATACAATTTAACGATTATCAAGTATTACTGCAACAATGGAAACAAAGCCGTCATCCTTATGCTGCAACTGGGAACGCTCATGCAATGGTAGCTAATAGGTTATCATATTTATTAAATTTTAATGGTCCAAGCCAAACAATTGATACAGCATGTTCTAGTACTTTAATTGCTTTAAAAAGGGCGACTATGGCATTAGATCAGCACGAATGTGATTTTGCCCTTGTTGGTGGAGTTAGCTTAATGATTGATCATGAAGTTACTGATGCTGCAAAAAGCATGGGGGTTCTTTCTCCGAATTATCGTTGTGCTACCTTTGATGAAGGAGCGGATGGATATGTTAGGGGTGAGGGCGTTGGATGCGTATTATTAAAGAGGGCTGAGGACGCAGAAAGAGATGGAGATCATTGTT
>Ga0209284_10003017_pt1 | contig 21610 bp, 19 predicted proteins | sample FRY03_FD_187211 | JGI IMG/M metagenome (GOLD analysis project Ga0209284, IMG submission 187211) | Freshwater microbial communities from Lake Fryxell liftoff mats and glacier meltwater in Antarctica - FRY-03 (SPAdes) (version 2) | ecosystem: Environmental > Aquatic > Freshwater > Ice > Glacier...
CGTCTATGATTCTATCAGTCATTGTGATTGTGTGTATGATATATAATAATGAGTTGTCTTTAAATCAATTTTTTTTTAGACATAAAAAAAATGAATTTTGGGGTTTCGAAATATTTATAACATCATATATCATTACATTTTATTTTTATTTCTATTTTTATTTCTATTTTTTATTTATTTTTTTATTTCTATTTTTTTATTTATCAAAATTATTTTCAACACCTTTTCAACAAGGTAAGACGTTGAAAAGACGTTGAAGAACCTTCAACTTTATTCTTAGTATGCTGAAGTTTCTTCAACGTCTTTTCAACATCTTTTCAACACAGTAAGGCGTTGAAAAGAGGTTGAAAAGAGTTATTATATATATAAAATAATAATTAAAAGATTTATTATATATATATATATATAACAAATGAATATTACAATTAATAAAAATAAAAAAAAGAATGATAAAAAAACATATATGGATGAATATATGAAATCAATAACAAATAATTGTGACAAGTTTGATATTAATAAAAATAATTTTAAAAATGTTGATAGAGACGAATTAGATGGTCTTGAAGAATTTATTCCATGTATAAATAATTATGATAATATAATAAAACATAAATATACTTTAAAACACTTGAAGTTTATAGCAAAATTTTATAAACAGAAGGTAGGTGGAACAATAAAAGAATTAAGGTCAAGAATTTACACATATTTGTATTTATCATATAATGCATTAAAAATTCAAAAAGTTTTTAGAGGAAAATTACAGAGAATATATAATAATTGTCATGGTCCTGCTTTCAAAAATATTAAATTATGTGTAAATGATACAGATTTTGTAACACTTGATGAATTAACAAAAATTAAATTTAACAATTTTTTCAGTTATAGAGATGAAGATAAATTTATTTATGGATTTGATATAGTTTCTCTCTATACATTATTTACAAATAGAATCAATAATAATGATAAAATAAATAATCCTTATAACCGTAATAAAATACCGGATAATGTTTTATTTAATTTAAAAAAAATTATTCGTATAAGTAAAATATTAAAAATGGATATCGATTATGAAATTGAAGATGAAGTAATTGAAATGTCGCCAGAACAAACCTTAAAACATAGGACATTATCTTTATTCCAAAACATCGATGCATTGGGAAATTATAGTGACCCAGATTGGTTTAACTCTTTGAATATTAATAATCTTTTAAAATTGATGAGCGAACTTAATGATATTTGGACGTATAGAGCTCAATTAACGGATGAATTGAAACGCAAAATATGTCCACCTTATGGTGATCCCTTTGCTAATTTTAATTTTGCTTATATTAACGGAAATAATGATATAAATAATATAAAAAAATATGTACTGACTATTTTAGAAAAATTTGTTAATAATGGTATCGATAATGATAGTAAAATATTAGGTAGTTATTACGTTCTCGGTTCTCTTACACTTGTTAATGAAAATGCCGCATTTGCGATTCCTTGGTTATTTCAATCAATGATTTACTTTTAGAATATATTATTAGTAATATATTAAAACCATGCTATCATAACAATATATAATATTATTGCAAAATAACTTAAAAGGTAGTTATCTATATATATTATAATATGGCAAAATCTAAATCTTCCACTTCCACTACTACTACCACTTCTTCTTCTGTTGAACCATTAGTTTCTGTTGCACCAGTTACTACTTCTGTAAAGAAGACTTCGAGTTCTTTATTACATGTATCTCATGAATCTTTACCTGTTGAAAGTTTATCTTCAAGTGATGTTACACCTTCTGTAAAGAAGGTTAAGGTTAAGGCTGCAACCTCTGTAGTTCTTGAATCTTCATCTGTAGTTGCTACTGAATCTGTAGTTGCTACTGAATCTGTAGTTGCTACTGAATCTGTAGTTGCTACTGAGTCTGATCTTATGGTACAATCTACTGAATTCTTCTCTAAGCTCCAACAACTAGGTGTATTGCTTTCTTCTTTAAAGGCAGAGTATCGCACAATTGAGAAGAAGTGGACGAGGGAATTAAAGTCTGCTAATAAGCAATCGTCAAAGCGAAAGCGTAAGGCTGGAAATCGTGCCCCGTCCGGGTTTGTCAAGCCTACAAGAATTTCTGATGAACTTGCATCATTTCTCGAAAAGCCAATGGGTGCTGAAATGGCAAGAACTGAAGTAACTCGTGAAATTAATAAGTATATTCGTTCTAATAATCTTCAAGATAAGGATAATGGACGCAAGATCAATCCTGATACTAAACTCGCAGCACTTTTAAAACTTGCATTAACTGATGACCTTACATATTTCAATCTTCAACGATATATGAGTCCTCATTTTGCAAAAGCTTCAAAGGATGTTGCCGCTGTTGCCGCTGTTGTCGCCGCAGTTACCGCATAAAAAATAAAAATAAAAAAATAAAATAATAATAAAAATATAAAAATAAAAAAATAAAATAATAATAAAAATATAAAAATAAAATAATAATAAAAATATAAAAATAAAAAAATAAAATAATAATAAAAATATTTATTATTATTTAAATTTATCATATCATTATTCAAATACTTTCAAGACGGCGGAAATATAAATCCTTCATTTATTAAAATTCTTTTTGCACCATCATAATCAATAAAACCTTTTTTTATATCAACAATATCACAAATTTGTAAATCATTTGGACTATTATTTATATCAAACAAATTGCAAATATTTTGTAATTTATCTATATTTTTAATGTAATTTGTATTATGATACAACCAATCGTAGAAATCATCAAATATATCCTGTCTATGAAATTTTTTGAATAATTTCAATGTTTTCTCCAACGTTGGGTGGTCAATTAAATAATCATTTAAATTATAATCTGTTCCAGATAATACACAAATTTGTCTTAATTCTTTCTGTGTAATACCAAGATTATCTAAAATACCTTTCATATTGTATATTACTATAGTGTTTTTCAACAAACTTAAATAACGAATTATATTGTTACAACCATATACAAACATATCCATATCATCACTAAGACAACCCCACACTTTATTTTTAATTACTAATGATGCACATAATACATCCGCTTCTCCGGGTGCATCATAATATGTTGCCCCATATACTTTAATCAAATTCTTAACTTGATTTATTTGTTCTTTGTTAATATATACAAACTTTTTTTTCAATTCAATCATATTTTTTATTACTTCTTGTTTGTCATTGTTTTTATAATTATTACACTCTAAATCTGTTTTTAGATTATTATATTCATTCTCAAATTTTTGTTTATCATCTTTCCTTTTTTTTATTAGTTCGTTTTTTTCTTTAGGCGGTTTTCCATCAAATATAAATATTGGTATGATATTATAGTATCTAAATATTGATAACATCAAATATATGTTTTCAATTAAATTGCCTTCTGTAGCATATTTATAAATATAAATGCTTATGTCTACTGCAATTTTCTTGCCTGACAATTCAGATATATTCGTAACTTTTATTGATCGACCGCATTGATCTCTCAAAAATTTATTTAGATGTCGTATTCCCATTTATAATTGTCTTTTTTATTTTTAATTTATGATATATTCCATTATTCAATTCAATTTTATTTATTTTAAGTATATATTATATAAAATGTCACAAAATGATGATTTAAAATATGTAACACGTTTATTATCCATATTTAATGAAGAAAATATAACAACGATTAATCCCAGAGAATATAATTATAATATAATAAAAAGAAGATACAATCTTACTGATAAAGATATGGATTTTTTGGCGAAGTTAGTAAAGCCTGAATTATATAATAAATATTTTAAATCAGTAGAAGAAATTAATGAAAACGAATTACGTGAGATATATTTAAAAGTATTAGAAGATAAAAATAATTATAACAAAATGGGTAATCCATGTGATAATGGAACTGAAAATTCATTTTCATGGATTAATAATGTTTTAATGTCTCCGTCACATAATTTTAGACCAATGATAGATGTAAATACAAATCAACTTATACCTAAATATTATAAAACGCAAACTGAAAAAAAAAATAAGGATTTCATTAGTGACATAAATTATCCCGAACCAAATGGCGAAATAAAAAATATACCACAAATATTACCTGCTATTATTAATAATAATATCAATAGTATTCAAAAAGTTCTTTTACCTTTAATGGATAATACCATACCGTCATTTAATACAAAATTACTAACAGATGTAGGTAATTACGAAAACGGTGGTGGTGGGAAAATACAAAATACAGGGGACATGCCTTTGTATTTTGTTGTTGGTCGTTATGTTAATAATTCAATTGTTCATATATCAATAATTGTTTTAAATGGAGGTGACAAATATTCAATTGGTTTTGGTTATATTAGAGAAAAACAGGGTACATCGTTATCATTCCCATTAAAGATAATTGGTATCAATGAAGGGTCAATTTATACTCCAGATTCTATTTTTGATATTACAAAAGATAGTTATAAAATTATAGATATAGGTATATTTACAACTACACATATTAAAAAGATTCAAGATATTTTGAATAATACTTTGTCAGTAAATATTTTAATCGGAAATATAACAACTAATAATATAGGAATAAGAATAAGAAAAGGTAAATTTTCGTGTTTGATATTACAATTAAAAACTAATTATTCGTTGTGTTCAACATCAAATAGTAATGATAATTTAAATTGCACATCATTTGTTGAGAGAGTATTTACAAAGCAACGAATTGATTGTACGCCTCGTTTAATTAAATATATTACAAACATAGTTGAACCTGATTATTGTAGGAGAATTGGAGGTGATTATACATGTAATCAAATAGATTCTATAATATATTATTATATTAATAATAATGTTAATGATTTATTAAAACTATTGAATTACTGTGATAAAACTGGTAAGAATTGTAATATTTTAGGTGGAAAATATATTAAAAAGACAAAAACAAAAACAAAAAAAATGAAAAAAAGAAAAAAGAAAAAAAGAAATTATTATAAAATTACAAGAAGAATAAAAATTTAAACCGACGAAGATTTTACCCTAATTCACATAAACTCATTCTCATATTTGTTAAAATAAAATCGATATTTTGGCTTGGTTTGACTTGTTGAATATATGTTTTATTTATTTTTTTCAATAAATAATCTGTTGAATCGATATTTTTTATCATGGACTTGGATTTATATTTTTTATGTATAAAATTACAGAATTCAATTTGATTATCATTTGTTTTTTTAAATTGCATGAGAGACAAATTATTCGTTTTACACCAATATAAAAATGATTGAAAATTATTCATCAGAATTGTTTTTATTACGAAATATGATAACACGTTTGTTTTTTCTTTATACATTGTATTCCTAAGACTTTCACTATATTCAGTATCATCATATAAATCAATATATTTCAAACCCATATAATTTAATGCTTTGGACAATTGAAAAAAACTATATTTTCTCTCATAATTAATAAAATAATTACTATTTTCTAAAAATCTATCTAAATCTGTTTTATTTTTTAAACTAATAAAACTACAAAACAATGCATTTACTATTTCCGCCCAAAATTCAGCATATGATTCATATAGGTTTACATTTGAATCTACAGGAAATATTGATAATATACATTTATTACATAAATCGGTGTTCATACCTGAAAAATCCATATTGAAATTATGAAACGATTCGTGTATTAAAACTTTGAACCATTCTTCTTTTCTATAAATTACAATTTCAGAATCTACGATACAAGTTGTTGTAAATGCTGTGTTTATATTTGTTTCATCAAGAACATTAATTTTTGAATTAGGTATTTTTTTTTCAAGTGATGTCATGTATAAATATATTACAATACTTTTAGAACATTGTTTAGTATCGTATTCATTCAAAATATAAAACCATTGTATTATTTTATCTACATAATCATTATATAAACTAATAATATTATTTTCAACCGTAATGTCTTCTATAACAAAAATAATTTTTATATTTCTCTCAAATATATCAAATTTATATATAATTTCATTCATCGATGTTTCATCTATATGATTTATTATTGATTGAGGAAAATGTTTGTAATTAAAAGTAGATGGTTTTGATATTTGAGAGACATTATTGATTTTTCTTATATTTGAATTATAAAATTTATCACCTTTATTTTTTTTTATGGATTGTAAATATTCATAAGAATCAAAAATTTCGTTATAAAGTTCTGTTAATATGTTATTTGTTCGTTTAGTGTTGTTTTCATTATTGATATATTTTTTTCGTTTGAAAAAATTCATTAATAATTTACTTTTTTCTGTAAATTTCATTGTAATATATGAAAATATAATTTTAAATACATTTATATATATATAATAATGGAACAAACTCAAATTATAATTATTTTAGCATGTGTTTTATTGTTATTGATTATTATTAAAAATGTAATTATTTACCCGCCAACTATTAGTAATTGTATGTCATATAAGAATGGTTGTTGTTTTGACGGAATTACTGAAAAAATGGATTTTATTGGAACAAATTGTAAAAATTTTCCAATTCGTCCTGATACAAACCCGTTTTTAGGTGGTTGTTCAGGAACACGATTTGGTTGCTGCCCAAATAATGTTACAACAAAAATGGATTTTATTGGAACAAATTGTTGATTAGATTGACTATAAAAGGAATAATAAATATTGTGATATATTATCTAAAGTTTCTACGGGGTTTACAAATTACTATTTGCTCTTATTAATTTATTTCTAATTAGCATTAAATTTTCCGCAATAACAGGTTCTCTCCCCTTTTTTAATTCTACAAGTTTTGCGTCTTTAGTTTGTATTAATAAAATTTTTAAATCTTTATTTTGAGTGAACTTTGCATATTGAGCATTATAAAGTTCTTTTTTATCTCTTCCATTGAAAAAATCCGTGTCTACTTCAATATCTTTAGATCTTACCAAATTGGTTTGATATTTTCCATTTCGTCCTCCTGCACCTTTAGCCATCAAAGGATTTTTTGATATGTCACTTCCTGATTCAATTGAAAAACTTTGATAAAAACCCGGATTTTTTTGTTTAAATTTTGATGCTTGATAATAATTCTCCACACTATTCCAATTACGATTATCTAATGTAAAAGGTTGTAGCCATAAGTCATCTAATTTTTTTCTCCATTCAGGTATAGTATTTAATGTTGAGAATTCTTTCAACAATTCATTTGGAATTTTCTCTCCACTACCTTTACCAGATAATTTTTTATCATTGGATCTATTATAAAAAGAAAAAACAATGTCGTCACGATACAAATTCTTCAACCTTGATTCCAAAAAATCTTCATGAATATCTTCAACAACCGATTTAATTTTATTTATATTTAATTTGAATTCATCAAATTCAGGAATAATTGAAAAAACACCAGCATTCTTTTCCATACATTTTTCAACAACCATTTTTTTAATATCATATGGTAATTCTTTAAATTTAAAAATTAATTTATTTTTGTATCCAATTAACTTGTAATGATTGCCTGTGTAATCAATAATTATATAATAATCTGGATTAAAAAAACCTTGATTTTGCAAAATTGTGTCATTTAATTGGCCGCATTGTAAAATATTATTCAAATCGCTAATTTTATAAGACTCGCTTGACAAAGTTATAAATTTAATATTCAATATTCTCTCTAATGTAGAAATAGCCCATGTTTCTGCCCAAAAACTGCAACTCTGTATAACTTTTTTGAATTTCTCAAGCGTATCAATACCTTTCATAAATTTAAATTCACTTAATATTTTAGCACTAACTTTTTTCTCGTAGACCAATCTATCGTGTGCTTCTTTAACAACTTTAGCTTCTTCAGACAAAATTTTTTTCTCATTACGGTCTAAAACATTTGTAAATCTTTCTCTCAAGCTAATATATTCTAATTCCAATTTTTTTATATTATTTGTATCATTAACTATTACAGTATTATACATATCAAATTGTTCTTTATAATTTGTTAATAAAGATTCATCTGCTTCATTTGCTAATTTTTTTCGTATTTTTTGAATAGAAGTTTGTTGTGCTATACTTGAAAATGAATCTCTAATTGTTGCAAATAAACAATCACCACCTCCTTCATTATCAACAATAGAATAGTTGTTGTTTTTCATAAACTTGGTTATCCATATATCATTTTTATCGATATGATATTTATCTTTAATATTTTTAGCTACATTTGAGGTCTCTTCTTTCAATAATGGTCTTATAGGAATACCTTTTGTCAAAATAAATATATCTTTTCGTTTATCAGATATTTCTTCTTGTTCGTTCAAATCCTCTTCATCATTCAAATCCACTTCTTCAAAACTATTAATATCTTTTTTACTATCGCTTAAAGGTTCATCAATTTTCTTTCCAAGTTTAGACAACATTTCTTTATTCACAAAATTATATACAAGAGGTTGATTAAGTTTTTCAACATCTAAATTATTCATATCATCTAAAAAGCTTATATAATTACTTGCTTCTAATTCATAAACACCAATTTGAATAACTTTATTGTTATGTTTAACTAAATATACAGGAAAATAAAGAATATTTGTAGACTCAAAAGTATTTTTAGAATTACCAACTGCAATTATAACATCAACACCTTTTATTTCAACTTGATATAAATTTGATTCTTTTTGTAAATCATTATTATCAACAATTTTTAACTCTGGATAACTAATAGTTGTATTAATTTTTGATAATACCATTCTATATTTTATAATGATATTTTTTATTACTTTTCACCGATATCCATAAACTTAAAAATAGATTTATTTGATAAACTTGGATATGATTTTGAAGTACTGTTTGTGAAAGTTTTTATCACCTCCAAAATAGGCGTACCATTAATCAAGCAAATATCATCAATAGATTCAACTAAATCTCTACTATATAATATAAATAAGTTTTCAGTTAATTCATCAACTTGATTTTTTTTATTTTCTTGTGTGATATAACACGTAATTTGTGTCAATAAATTTGTAATAATTTTAATAATTTGTTTTTTTGTAATAATATTATTAATCATAAGATTAACGAAAAAGGAACTCAGTGATTTCCTTCTCTCATTATCCTTATTATTTTTACAAAAACCATCATAATCATCATTAGGGTGTACATATTCAATAACATCAAATAAATCCATAAATTTATCAAAACTTTCTTCAAAAATTTTTCGCATAGGTTCATAATTGGAAATTAAATCGGAATAAAGATCAGCATAAATTTTGGAATAAAATCTATTTGTAGATGCTATTTCAAATATACATAAACTAACTTTTATCATATTATCAGAATCAATATTATTAATTTCATCAACAATTTTATTTCTATTAAGAACATAATTTTTATCTGATAATTTATTTAAATAAGAACGTATAGTGTCCATTTGAGCATCAAAACCTATTTTTTGATCAATTTTTGTTGATTGAAATGACCGTATAGTATCCCAATCTTCAGCAATTTCATGATTATTATTTTTACCTGACTTTTTTTTTGGAATTTCTATATTTTTTTCTCTCTTTTGAAATACAGGTGTTTTTATATAAGTAGGAGAACCAACTTGTAATGATAAGTTTGATATGAATTTTATTGTTTCTTCAGGTAACACAATATCGAATCCTTTAAAAATAATATTATTAATATCTTGAAGAGTATATATCATATTGGTCGACATTTTTATTATTGTTATTATATATAAACACATAATGTTTATATCAATTTTTTTTTAATATAAATTAAAATAAACTTAAATACATTTATTGTAATTATATATACAATAATGACAACTATTGATAAAGAATTTGTAAACAAGAATGAAAAAGATGAAAAAGATGAAAAAGATGAAAAAGATAAAGATAAAGATGAAAAAGATAATGATAAAAAAGATAATGATAAAAAAGATAAGGATGACATGTCTAATGAATTTACGACTTGGGACGAACTTGATATTAACAAAGATATTTTAAGAGGTATATATGCTTATGGTTTTGAAAACCCAAGTCCCATACAGAAAAAATCAATCAAACCGATTATTAATGGAAAAGATATAATTGCTCAAGCACAATCGGGTACTGGTAAAACTGGTGCATTTGCAATTTCAGCATTAAACAAAATTGATTTGAATGACAATAGCACCCAAGTAATGATTATTTCACCAACAAAAGAACTGACAATACAAACGGCAACTGTTGTTTCAACAATAGGATGTATGATGAATGGATTAATAACAAAAACTTTATATGGCGGGAGTTCTATTTATGAAGGATTTGGGTCGTCTGATAAAAAACCTCATATTATCTGCGGTTGTCCTGGTCGTATATTTGATATGATTAGACGTGAAAAAATTAAAACAGATAAAATTAAACTTGTTATTCTTGACGAAGCGGATGAATTATTGTCTTCTGGATTTAAAGAACAAGTTTATAATATTTTTCAATATTTTAGCAATGATATACAAGTAGCTTTATTTAGTGCTACATTACCAGAAAATATTTTTACCATTACAGATAAAATTATGCGTGACCCGATTAAAGTTAGTATCAAAACCGAAATGCTAACACTCGAAGGTATTTCTCAATATTATGTAGCTGTCGAGGATGATAGACAAAAATACGCAACACTCAAACATATATTTTCTTTTATATCAATGTCTCAATCAATTATTTATTGTAATAGTGTTAAAAGAGTTGCTGATTTATACGATGCTATGAAGGAAGACGATTTTCCGGTTTGTTGTATTCATAGTAATATGGAAAAGACTGATCGTGAAAATGCATTTAATGATTTCAAAAACGGTAAATGTAGGGTTCTAATTTCGTCAAATGTCACATCAAGAGGTATCGATATTCAACAAGTTAGTACAGTTATCAATTTTGATATACCAAAGTGTGTTCACAACTATCTACATAGAATTGGAAGAAGTGGAAGATGGGGAAGAAAAGGTGTAGGCATAAATTTTATTACAAGAAGAGATACGGCAAATCTTAAGGAAATTGAACAACATTATTCTACACAAATAATGGAAATGCCTTCAGATCTGGGTTTTATTAATAAATTTTAACCCCTCTTACGAAGAGGTTTGTTTTCTCTCCTGGTACATTGAAATATTCTTTTATAAAAAAAAATAGAAACTTTATATACGGCTTCGTAAAAAAATTTTATTATATTTCAAAATATAATAAAATGACCGATATAGAATTTAACGACCAGTTCAAATTGCCAATTTATTATAATGACGAAAAAGTTGTGATAAATTCAAATATTGTAAATGATTTAGAACTTATTAAAAGTATTGATATTTCATGTAATCCTATTTATAGTTTTTTATTTGATTCATCAAATGAAATAAAAGAAACATTTTCGCCTTTTAGAGATAAAATTACAGAACAATTTTCGGAATATTATACTACTGACAAACAATTTTTAAAAGAGACACAAAATATACTTACTACATATTCCCCATTAACTGAAGAATACAAATTAAATAATATAGTTGATATTTGGAATGAAGTGAAAAAAGATAATGGATTTAAAGATAAATATTTTTATGTTGATTGGAAACAGTGGGAATTTCTTAATAAATCCGAACAATTCTTACAAATTTCAAGTATTTACAACATGGCTTCTCCAATATTTTCTCTATTTTTACCAATCATAATTCTAATTATTCCTTTTTTTATAATTAGATTGAAAGGATTAAATTTAACAATGGTTGAGTATATAGATGTTCTAAAAATTGTCATTTCGCATCATGCTATCGGCAAACTTTTCACAAATTTCAATAATAGTACACTGAATCAAAAAGTATATTTATTATTATCTGCTGCATTTTATGTTTTTTCAATATATCAAAACATTTTGTCATGTATTAGATTTAATAGTAATATGAAAAAAATACATACTCATTTCATTCAAATTAATCAATATTTAGAACATACTATAGCATCTATGAATAATTTTCTAAAATATTCAAACGAACTTTCTACTTATCATAAATTTAATAATATTTTATATCAAAAAATACAAATATTAAATGACTTCAAAACTAAAATTTCTTCAATAACTGAATATAAATTGTCTTTCACAAAAGTATTTGAAGTTGGTAATGTATTGAAATGTTTTTACGAATTTTATGAAAACAAATCTTACGAAGAAGCTTTCTTATATTCATTCGGATTTAATGGTTATATTGATTGTATTAAAGGATTACAATTTAATATAAATGAGAGAAAAATTAATATTGCACAATTTACTACGGAAAAGAAAAAAAATTGTTTTAAAAATAATTATTACGGACCATTGAAAAATGATAATCCTGTTAAAAATAATATTAAATTTAATAAAAATATAATCATTACTGGGGCTAATGCTTCAGGTAAAACTACTATTCTTAAATCCACCATTATTAACATTATACTTACACAACAGTTCGGATTTGGGTTTTACGATTCTGCTATACTATCTCCATATAAATATTTACATTGTTATTTAAATATACCTGACACATCTGGTCGCGATAGTTTATTTCAAGCGGAAGCAAGACGATGTAAAGAAATTATAGATAGTATTGATAACGACAAAAGTCATAATCATTTTTGCGTATTTGACGAACTTTACTCTGGAACTAACCCTGATGAAGCAGTTAGTAGTGCTACATCATTTATGGAATATTTAGTAAAAAATAAAAATGTTTCGTGTTTATTAACTACACATTTCACCAAAGTTTGTAAAATACTTAAAAAAAATAAAGATATTTTAAATTTTAATATGAAATCTTTAGATGATAATAATAATAAAATTAAATACACATATGAATTACAAAAAGGAATATCTCGGGTCAAAGGGGGAATTAGTGTTTTATGTGATATGAATTACCCAAAAGAAATTATACAAAAAGCATTATCAAGATTAGAACGAAGACAACAATAAACAATTTGTTCATAGAATCATCGACGAAATTCTTTTCAACTTCATACCACGTTGAAAAGATGATGAAAAGACGTTGAAGGTTCTTTGATAATAAAAAACGATTCGTTAGTTAAATTAATAAATTTTATTATATTTTGTATAATGTTGTCTTCTTTGAAAAATATATTTACTCTCTCATTTTTTGTTAATTTAGGAATAGTTACATTAATCGTATCTTTATTAGTTGTATTTATTGAATCTAAAATAAGACAACAAAATCACAAAATATCTTCTATGTTAAGCCTTGTCTCTTCTCTAGCTGACGAAATACATAATGTAAGAAATACAAGAGATTTAAAAATTATGAAAGAATCTAATGTTTTACCAATTAATAAATTGATTGATGTATCTGATTGTGAAGATGATGATGATAATTGTGTAGTTAATATAGAACTTGATTCTGATTCTGATGATGACAATTCTGATTCTGATGATGCTGATGGTGATGATTCAGATGATGATTCTGATGATCCTGATGCTGATGACGATGCAGACGATGATGATGATGATGATGATGATGTAGATGATGATGATGCTGATGATGCAGATGATGAAGCTGAATGTTTAGATATAATTGAAATTGGAGAGAAAAATAATAATATAAGAGTTCTTAATATGGGGGGGGTACGAGATTTAGAAGATAAAAATGATAATTATAGTGATGATGAGTTTGAAAACAATGAATTGGAAGAATTGGAAGAATTGGAAGAATCGGAACAAATTTTGGACCCATCTGGCGGAGATTTAGAACCTTTGCAAAATTATCATGAAGATGAAATAATCAATACAGATAATGATAAAAATTCAAACATATATGACTTGAAATCTATTAATATTTCTAATTTAGAAGAAATGAAATTGGATGAAACAAATTATAAAAAATTATCAATCAACAGACTCAGAATGATTGTTGTTGAAAAAAAAATTGTTGATGAATCATCAAAATTGAAAAAACATGAATTATTAAAATTACTCGAGATTGAATAATATTATTCTTTATTTTTATCTATTATGAATATATACATATAATGTCTTGGGCTCAATGCTACAGTGCTTCAAATAATACACATTTCAATTTTCCTCCTATAATGGCTGATGGACGCAATTATGCATCATGGCAACCTGAAGCCGTCATAAATCAAAGGATTCAAAATCAAGAAGGAATAAAATCTAATTGGGATTACAGACAATATATGCAAAAGAATGGATTACATATTATGAAATATAATTCATTAGAAGCATGTTACGAATTAGGATTAGATCCACATACACAAACTGGTACTACACCATCTACTAACGTTCCTTTCACTTTCCGCAATACATTTGATACGAATACACCTGGTTTTGGTTATCGTAATAGTGATTTGAAAAATCCTTACTTAACCAGAGAACAATTGAATGCGAGAATGGTTTCGCCGTCAATAAATCCTAAAAATTTTTAACAACATGTATTTCTATTTTATCAATCTAGATATATTGGATAATCACAATTATTCTGAACAGTGTTACTATAAAAAACAATATAATGACTATTTAATCAATAATTATTATACATGAAAATTCTTAGTATTGATGTGGGAATTAAAAACTTGGCTTTTTGTCTATTTGAGAGAATTAATAATAATAATCTAACAAATTTATCTCAAACAGTAAAAAATCAATACAAAATTATAAAATGGGATGTTATTAATATTTCTGAAGAAAATACATTAAAATGTAATTTCGTTGATGACAAAAATATATGTGATAAAGTTGTAAAGTTTAGGAAAAATCATCAATGTTTTTGCATAAAACATTCAAAAAAGCAACCTTTTTTAATACCGAATAATGAACTAAAACTTTCATTTATTAAAAAACAGAAAATTTCCACACTAATTGATATTGCTAATAAATATAAAATCATATATACTATACCAATTAAAAAGGCACAATTACTTTCTTTGATTAATGATTATATTCAAGAAAAATGTTTTGAAACAGTTATCGCAACTAATGCATCAAAGACTGATTTGATTACTATTGGACGTAATATTAAATATAAGTTTGAACAAACATTTATTGAAACTAATTCTTCAAGTGAAAAACAATTTGCAGAAATAATAGATCATATTGTGATTGAAAATCAAATAAGCCCAATAGCAAATCGAATGAAAACAATTCAAGGAATGATAGCACAATACTTTATTATGACTAACAATACTACAAATATTGAATTTGTATCCGCATCTAATAAACTTAAGGATTGTGATAAAACAAATAAAATTAAATACAGTGATAGGAAAAAATTAGGTATAGCTATTTGTTATCAAAAATTAAACGACGAATTCAAATCAGATAATATGACAGAATATTTTAATAACCATAAGAAAAAAGATGACCTTGCTGATTCATTTTTGCAAGGCTTATGGTTTATTAATAATAGAAATTTATAACCATAATATATGTTATCCAGGCTTCTTTGAGAGATACCTGACAACCATAATATATGTTTATCTGTTTTATTACTTAAAAATATATTTTTGATAAATAAATATATGAATACAAATTCTGTTGATACGCTTATCATTGAAAGAGAACAAATCAACCTTGAGGAAATACAATATTTAGATTTATGTAGTGATATTATTAATAATGGTATCAAACGTGTTGATCGAACAGGAACAGGTGTTTTATCTAAATTTGGTGTTCAAATGAGATTTTCTCTGAGTGATAATATTTTACCATTATTAACAACAAAACGTGTATTTTGGCGAGGAGTTGCTGAAGAATTGCTTTGGTTTATAAAAGGTTCGACTAATTCTAATGAATTATTTGACAAAGGTATTCATATTTGGGATTCTAATGGTTCAAGAGAATTTCTCGATTTAAGAGGTTTGACGGAAAGAGAAGTTGGTGATATTGGTCCGGTATATGGATTCCAATGGAGACATTTTGGGGCAAAATATATTGATATGCATACTGATTATACCGGACAAGGTTTCGACCAACTTGCTGAATGTATCAAATTAATTAAAACAGACCCTTGTAATAGAAGAATTATTATGTCTGCATGGAATCCTTCTGATTTACATCTTATGGCATTACCCCCGTGTCATATGTTTTGCCAATTCTTCGTTGATAATGAAAAAGGCGAACTTTCGTGTCAAATGTATCAAAGGTCTGCAGATTTAGGATTAGGTGTTCCATTCAATATCGCAAGTTATTCATTATTAACACATATCGTAGCACAAGTATGTGGTCTTAAAGCTGGTGATTTTATTTATACTATTGGCGATGCTCATATTTATCTTAACCATATTACTGCTATTGAAGAACAATTATTGCGTGATACAAGAAAATTTCCAAAAATAAAAATAAATAAAGAAAAAACGGATATTGATTCATTTGAATTTAGCGATTTCGCAATTACTGAATATAATCCTCATCCTGTTATTAAGATGCATTTGTCAGTATAATAAAATTTTTAAATTTCTAACCGGTAAATACCTTGATATTTAAAACGTCGGAGTGTTGTTTGAAATATTCAAGTGTATAAATTTACTTGAAAGTAATTCATCAATATTGCTAATTTATCAAAAAATCAAATATATATATATATATTTGTTCGTAAGACTTAAAATTATATGTTCTAATTAATGAATAATAAATGAACGACATGATTGAAATTTCAGAGTTTGATATTAATGATAATTGGAACGACGAGCCCAAGAAATCATCTAACTTCGGTGGGGGTTTAGAATTCTTGATGAACGATAAAGTTAAAGAAAGTATTAAAGTTACAAGTGATATTGATTTAGAAGATTTGAATAATTTAGAGAATGAATTGAATAATCTTAGTGATATTCCTACAAGTTCATTTCAGAGTAAATCTGATTTATTTGGTTCTGGAGACGATAAACAATCATATGTACGATTCAATGACGAGCCTTCTGTTGGTAAATCTACTGCTGATACAAGTAGCAACGATTCTAAAACGTGGGATGGGTATGGTAAGTTCAATAATATACCTTTAAATCCTGATAAAAATATACCTATTGAACCCAAACTATCAAAAGAAGAAATGTTAAAAGAAAAATTCAAATATCTTAGAAAACTTGATGCTTTGGAAAAAAAAGGCGTTGATTTATCTAAAAAGTATGATATGGAATCTTCTCTTATGGAAATGCAAGGCGAATATGAGACAATTATGGATGAAAAAACAAAAACTAATTCAGTAAAATTTCAAGGCAATATGCTTATGGCTGTGATTAATGGTATGGAATTTTTGAATAGTCGTTTCGACCCTTTTGATATTAAACTTGATGGATGGAGCGAACAAATTAATGAAAATATTACTGATTACGATGACATTTTCGGCGAATTACATGATAAATATAAATCAAAAGCATCAATGTCACCAGAACTAAAATTACTTTTCCAATTAGGCGGTTCCGCTATGATGATTCATATGACTAATACAATGTTTAAATCAGCTATGCCTGGTATGGATGATGTTTTTAGACAAAATCCAGACCTTATGAAATCGTTCCAAACAGCAGCTGTAAATTCAATGGGACAAACGAATCCTAATTTTAGCGGATTTATGAATAATGTTATGAATAATGATAATTTACCTCCTCCTATGCAAACACAAAATGTTAATATTCCTAAATCAAGACCCGGTAATAATGAATCTATGGGAAGAAGTAGTTTTGTTGATGATGGAATCAATATGCGAGAGACATCTTCAAGAGTCAATAATGACAAAAGTTTTAAAAGAAATGAAATGAGAGGACCTTCTGATATTTCTGACATCATATCCGGACTTAAAACAAAAACAATTAATATCCAACAACCACCGCAAAATGCGAATGAATCTAGTACAATAAGTATATCTGACCTCAAAGACTTACAAGATGGAACATTACCTAAAAAAAGCAAACGACGTGTCAATTCTAACAAAAATACTGTAAGTTTAGATATTTGATAAACAACAAAAAATATTTTCAATGTTTTTTCGAGATCTACTATGTTGAAAAGATGTTGAAAAGATTTGAAGGTTCAGCGATAGAGAAAAAAATAAACTAATATAAATATAAATATATATATGTATATATATGTATGAAATAACAGCATATAGTAAAAAAAAAGCAAAACAATTAGGTGTTACAATAAAACCATCCACCATAAAATACAAGAAAATAGATGTATTCAAAAAAGATAAACTTATTGCTTCAATTGGAGACAATAGATATAAAGATTATCCTACATATATTTTAGAAAAAGGCAAGGCTTACGCAGACAAACGACGAGCGTTGTATCACGGAAGACATCTTAGTAGTATTGAAGGTATTAATGGATTTTATGCCAAAAATATATTATGGTGATTACTAAATTTTAGAGACAAATGGAGAGAAATATAACATTATTTTATCAACTGATTTTTTTTACAAAACATTGAAATTTACTGTATTTGAATATAGAGATTTTGGATATATGTAATTAACAACTTGAATACCATATGTTCCAACAATAGCATTTGATGGAACTACAAATGATAATCTTTTTGAACCTAAAAATGATACAGATAAACCTTTATATTGACCAAAATTGACTCTTGAATACCCCATCGGACCAAAAATACTGAAATTGTCACCGTCTATAGTTATAACTGTAAATATACCATAAACTGATGAATTAACAGATAAACTATTAATTGAAGGGGATAAATCTGGGTATACAGGAACATATTTTCTACATTTTACTGATGAAGTATTATCTTTTATTGTATTTATCATTGTTTACATACATACATATATTTATTTACGCAAATTATTATTAATAAATATATCATGAAACCCAACTCCCCATCCCTTTCCAACTCCCCATCCCTTTCCTGTTCCCCATCCCTTTCCAACTCCCCATCCCTTTCCTGTTCCCCATCCCTTTCCAACTCCCCATCCCTTTCCTGTTCCGACCTTCGCAAAGCAAAAGGTATTGGCTTGGATTTCCTGATTTATGTAAGTAAATTATTAGTAATAAATATAAATATATTTTGTAAATAAAATATATGGTTGATAGTGATATAACAATAATAAATAAAAATGGTATTAAAATCATAAAATTAAATCAAGGGACATATTCAAATACTTTGTCATTTCAAAATGACAATTATAGTATTGATAAATTGATAAATTTAGATTTATTAAAACTATTATTTGATATAAATGAACAATATTATGAATTTGTAAATTTAGAAAAAATTAATGAGAATGAAGCTAAAATTATAATTGTAATAAAAAATTTATTTCAAGATATGGGGGTTACTCAAAAATACTTAAATCTCAACGTAAATATTACAAGACAAGAAAATATTATTATATTTAATGTTACTACAATTTATGAAGAACCTGAATATATTTCACAGGATATTGAGCTGATAGATATTGACACATTAGTTATAATTTGTGAGATAATTTCATCTCATACAATAAACATCAAATCAATTTTGAATTTTGATTATGTAAATGAAACAAGAGAATATATACCACTTTTTTTAGAAAAAATACTGGCATCTATAGCTGTAAAAATATTATATAATGTAAAACAATTTATAGACAATATTATATTATAATATATTATTACGAAGATGTTTTATAAATTATTTAAACAAATCCGATTCATCTTGATAATATTTTTTACAATATTTACGCAGTTTATGTATTATAAAATAACTAAAAATTATAAAAAAACCATTTATAATTTAACATCTATACTATCAAAAAAAAATATATTATATGTCAAAGTTTTTCAAGCAATTGCAATGAATAATAATCTTATTGATGAAACTATTAATAATGAATTAATTAAATTTACAGATAATGTGCCTTACACAAATGAAGATATTGATTACGAAACATTGTTTAAATTACAACAAAAATACGATATTAAATTCTCAAGTTTAAAGCCAATAAACTCTGGAATGATTTCTCTCGTGTTTAAGGGTGTTAAAGATAATGAAAATATAGTAGTTAAAATTAAAAGGCGGAATATTAATTTAATATTGGAAGAATCAATAGACAACTTATTATTTTTTATTTATTGCACATCATTTATATCTTCTATAGATAAATATGACCTTTCATCTATAATTCGTAAAAATATTTGTTTTGTCAAGTCACAAACAAATTTTTATGAAGAAATTAAAAATATGGAATTAACAAAAAAGGATTGTGAAAATTTGAAATATATACAAATTCCTGATTCATATCCAGATGTAACAGATGAATTCCCTAATGTAATTATTATGGAATATATACAAGGTCTTACAATTAATAATATCGATCCTAAAGATAATGAAATTTTTGCAATAAAATTAATACAATTTATTCTCACTACCTCTGTTATGCATAGTCATGTTCATGGTGATTTACATAATGGAAATATATTATTTATTAAAGATGATGATATTTATAAAATTGGTATTTTAGATTTTGGTATTGTTTATAATATAAATGATAAATTCAAAGAAATGGTATTTGACATAATTATTGAAATATTTACTACTGAACCTAGCGTTATTGCTAAAAAAATTTTACAATCGGGGTTAATTGAACCTCTTGAATTGATAAATAAATTACCTGAAGAACATTTACAAAATATAATAAAAATATTAACTGATGTTATTGGTGATATGCAAAAAACAAAAAATGCTGACCAAATTAAAATATATGAATGTATTTTACAATTAAAAAATTACGCAAATAATAATAAATTATTAGAATTGGGATTACATCCAAGTGACGATTTTGTTAAAATACAACTTATTATTTCTATGTGTCACGGAGTAATAATGACTTTGTGTAAGGATAATTTTGTAGATTTATTTAACACAACTTTGAACGAATTGTTTCATACGAAAGAGCTTATCTCGGAATCATAGACCCCTTTTGCGAATACCTGAAAAAACGGAAAGCCAACGCACAATTCCGCTTGTGGTCGGGTGTTTTTGCTACGCACAATTCCGCTTTCAACGTAGTAAGAGTCGGGTGTTTTTGCTACGCACAATTCCGCTTGTGGTCGGGTGTTTTTGCTACGCAAAAAATATTAATACTCTTCTCTCACAATTCCGCTTGTAGTCGGGTGTTTTTGCTACGCAAAAAATATTAATACTCTTCTCTCAAAAAAAAATTATATAATTTACTTTCGAGAGAAAAAAAAGAATTACATAATTTACTTTTGAGGGAAAAAACCGACTACAAGCGGAATTGTGATCATTGAAACAAAAAAATATTAATCACTCTTCTCTCAAAAAAGAATTATATAATTTACTTTTGAGAGAAAAAAGAATAGTTGAAACAATAATATACTTTATCTATAAAAATCATTGAAACAAAAAAATATTAATCACTCTTCTCTCAAAAAAGAATTATATAATTTACTTTTGAGAGAAAAAAGAATAGTTGAAACAATAATATACTTTATCTATAAAAATCATTGAAACAAAAAAATATTAATCACTCTTCTCTCAAAAAAGAATTATATAATTTACTTTTGAGAGAAAAAAGAATAGTTGAAACAATAATATACTTTATCTATAAAAATCATTGAAACAAAAAAATATTATATAAA
>Ga0209284_10003018_pt1 | contig 21595 bp, 19 predicted proteins | sample FRY03_FD_187211 | JGI IMG/M metagenome (GOLD analysis project Ga0209284, IMG submission 187211) | Freshwater microbial communities from Lake Fryxell liftoff mats and glacier meltwater in Antarctica - FRY-03 (SPAdes) (version 2) | ecosystem: Environmental > Aquatic > Freshwater > Ice > Glacier...
CCCGGCGCGCTAAGAAATCTCCATCAGTAATAATTGTTGGACGTTTGCGATATGGCTCGCGATACTCACTGCGGCTGCCTCGGTCATTGCGATCATTTCGAACCGGACGGTTGCGACTGCGCTCGGCGCGCTCAGTGCGCTCGGTGCGCTCGGTGCGAACTGGACGTTCCCGCTTCTCCCGAACTTTTACGACGGTAATGACACCATCTTCTTCAACGGTTTCACCTGGCGTTGCATCTTCACCGGCGGCGCGGCGACGCCGGCGCCGACGGTGGGTTCCGCCCTCGGTATCTTCAGAAACAGCTAAATCTTGGGTTGAACTCTCTTCATTGTTTTCGTTTTCATTTTCCATGGCATCGGTTGCGCCAGGTTTGCGACGTCCGCGGCCACCGCGGCGACGGCGGCGATTGCGGTTTGCCCGATCCTCTGAATCCTCACTTATTGATTCAGGTACCGGCTTGACCTCCGCCACCTCTTTTTTAACAACTGCTTTAACCACCGCCTTCTTGCGCGACTTGGGCTCAACAGTTGGCGTTTGGGCAACTGGCATTTGGGCAGCTGCTTGAAAGACCGGAACTGGAACCGCGGCCGCCTTCTTGCGCGGCGTCTTTTTCGCCTCCGCTACTTCTACAACTGGAATTTCTACTTTTGCAGTAGCTTTCTTAACCGCACGCTTGCGCGGTGTTTTAGGCTCAATCGCCATGGCACCAAATCCTCTATGCGCTGGGTAGCGCTTCTTAAGTTCTTAAAAAATCCTTATGGGTTTTCCGTACCGTTCGCGCTAGGCGTGTACCGCGATTGATCGCGAGCCGCGCTGAACTGGTGGGTCAAGTATGACAGAACGAAGGGCAATTTACCTATTTATCCGCGCAAACGAGCGTGAACATTTTGCAGCAGGCCAATTCCAATCAGCGTGGCAAACATGGATGAGCCACCATAGGAGATAAATGGCAAAGGCACCCCGGTCATCGGCATCAACCCCAAAGTCATTCCGATGTTTTCAAAAACTTGAAAGGCAAACCAGGCGATAACACCCGTGCAGACCAATCGACCAAATGGATCATTGGTTCTTCGGGCAATTGAAAAGGCGCGCATCAACAAAATCAGATAAAGAATAAGAATTGCCCCGCTGCCGACAAAGCCAAGCTCTTCACCAGCAACGGTAAAGATAAAGTCAGTTTGTTGCTCTGGTACAAATCGTCCAATAGTTTGCGGTCCATTAAATAATCCAGTTCCGAATAAGCCACCTGAACCAACTGTGATCCGTGCTTGGCGTAATTGATAACCTGCGCCTTGCGTATCGGCGTTTGGATCAACAAAAGTCTGCAATCGATTAACTTGGTACTCGCTAATTACGCCAGCTTTTACCGCTCCAAATCCTCCGACTACTGCGAGCAACAAAAGTCCCACTACCCACTTACTCGATGCGCCAGAAACCGCAATGATCGTTACCACAGAAGCTGAAATGATCAGGATCGTTCCCATGTCTGGTTGCAAAGTAATAAGGAGCACCGGAATTGCGGCAATTGCAAGTGATTGCAGTACATCCTTGTTGGTTGGCTCATCACTGTCATGGGTGCGCTCGGACAAGATCATGGACATGCCAATGATTATGGATATCTTGGCTAACTCTGCCGGTTGAATCTGGAATCCGCCTGGAAGTGCGATCCAAGCTTTGGCACCATTAACTTCGCTACCTAGGCCAGGAATTAATACAATTACTAACCCTAAAACTCCCACACCCCACAAAAAGGGGGTGTACGCGCGCAGCAATCGATAATCAATCATCGTTGTTCCATAAGCTAACACCCCACCAATTAAAATATTGATAATGTGGCGCTTCAAGTAATACTGTGGATCCAGTCCGTTACGCGCATACCATTCGCGGGTCGCTGCCCACACTAAAAGTGTTCCAATAATTAGTAGCAGCCCTACAACGACAGTTAATACTGGATCAAAACCGTGTACTAGTGATTTACGATTACGACGATATAGACGTTGACGAGCATGAATCTGACTCATTTGCTCGCCTCCTTCGGTTTTGTCGCAGGTGAAATCCTAGGCAACCCACTTGGCGGTTTGCCTTCTGGGAACAACGCCGCGCCAGGTATAACTTGATTTCCAACTACGCCAAACAAGGATGCGTAAATTGCGCGTACACCCACACCTGATGTGGAAGCGCCAAAACCACCTTGGCCAACCATCATCACAACTGCATATCGTGGATTTTTACTCGGCGCAAAGGAGGCAAACCAGGAGGTGTCATCTTTTAAAGATCCGTCTACATTGCGACCAAATACTTCTCCGGTTCCGGTCTTACCACTAATTTCAATGGGGAAACCGGCAAATACGCCAGCACCGGTGCCGCTGACGACAGTTTCTCGCAACGCACCTTGTAAGAATTTCAAGGTCGAAGACGCAGCAGTCAATTTGCCCAACTTTTGTGGCTTAAATGTTTGAACAACGGTTCCATCAGTTTTTACAATTGCTTTAGCAACTAATGCTTGCCAGATTGTTCCACCATTTCCAATCGCGGCATACATCTGAGTTAGCTTTAACGGAGTTACAACGGTGTCTCCCTGTCCGATACTAAAGTTCACCGCATCACCAGCCCGAACCTTGGCACCATCTACACAATTCTCGGCAGCTAACTGCAGCAAGAATGGCGTTTGCTGGGCTTTATTCGCGCGCTCTTTATAGTTGCAGTAGAAATCTTTATTTTGCTCATACCAACTCTTTTTATAAGCACGATCGGCGAGTCTGGAACGCGACTCTGACGGCAGATCGATACCTACCTTCTCGGTAATCTTAAATGAGGCGGCCGCCTTGAAAAAGTAATCATTGGGTTTTGATTTTGGCCTTAAGCCACCATCTCGAAGCCATTCATCAAAGGCGATTTGATACCAAATCGTGTCACAGGAAACCGCAACAGCTTTTTTCATACTCATAATGCCTTGGTTTTTGCTATCAAAGTTTCGAAAGGTGCGGGTACCAACCTGAACTTGGGAAGGACATTTGTAATTAGCGTTCAGGTCATAGCCGGCAGCTACTGCTGCAACAACAGAGACTGTTTTAAAAGTTGATGCCGGCGCAAACAAGCCTTGTAAGGCACGATTTAGCGCCGGGACTGACTTCTTTTCACTAAATAAATCTGAGGCTTGCTGAACTGTTAATCCCCTTTCCCAGGCATTAGGGTCATAAGTTGGGTATGAGGCCAATGCCAGAATTCGGCCAGATTTAATATCCATTACAACGGCCGCACCAGAATCTGAGGTGTATCCATTTGCGCGTCCCCGCAATACCGCATCCTTGAGCGCGGTTTCTGCTGCGGCTTGCAAACGAACATCCAAACTGGTGACAACGTGATTACCGCCTACCGGTTTCGTACTTTGGCTTTCGCGGATGATGGACTCTTTCCGATCAACAATCACGGTACGAATTCCAGGTTTCCCGCGCAGATATTCATCGTACTGAACCTCGAGCCCAGTCTTTCCGATTACTTCACTGCGAAAGTACTGTTTCCCATTTCCTTGTAATAAATCACTTTCCGTTAATGGACCAACATAACCCAAGATATGTGCCGCATTCATCTTGAGATAACTTGGATAATTACGAATTGCAACTGGCTGTGCATCAACACCTGGAAATGCATCAGAGCGTTCAACAATTTGCAAGGCAATATCTGGGTCAGCTGATTTTGTGATTGGAATTGGCTGATACCTGGAACCTTGCCAACACCCACCCTTTTGTCCCTTGGCTATTTCTCCACATAACCGAGTATTTCGGTAAATATCTGAGTACCGAAGTTTCAAAAGTTTTGCTAACCGCTTCATCACCCCGACCCCTTTGTCATCGAGTTCATCAATGACAATACGATCAATTGTGATCGCCAAACCCGCCTTATTCATGGCCAATGGAACGCCATAGCCATCCACGATGAGACCTCGGGTTGCCGATGATATTACATCACGACTTTGAATACTCAAGGCCGCCTCCCGATATTTTGGACCAGCCGCAACCTGTAAATAAAATAACCTTCCAAAGAGAGCGACCAATAGTGAAACGATCAAGATCTGGACAACTAATAAAGAAAGGCGAGAACGGTTGTTCATATCGCCGACCTAGAATTAAAGGTAAGAACATGTAAGCGGGTGAAGATTGGCAAAAGTATTGGAGCGATCAATAAACTCCATAATGTCATGCCAAGTAGGGTGATAAGTATCTGGTTAAATGAAGCGGCGGCGACTCCAAGTAGCGCACCCGTTGCTAGGAAAGCGATCTCGATTAAAAAATTAGCAATTACGACAAAGAAAACTATGCCAATCGCATTGCCATGAACATTGTCATCACCATAACCCACATATGAAATGGCATAACCAGCCAACAACATAATTAAGGTCCATTGGCCAAATGGTCCGGCCGAGCTCTGTGACAGATCCATCAATAGCCCGGCGGTAAAACCAATTACGGCCGCGACCTCACTTTGACTCAATACCGCCCAAATCAAGGCAAAGATCATCAGAATCGAGAACCCTCCTCCTGGGAGACGAAACTGCGACACAACCGCTTCTTGGATAATGTAAATGAATAGAAAGATCGGAGCGGCGATTGCAATCTTCTGGGTAATCATTGGGACTAATTACTTGGCGTAGGTGAAGGCGTAACAAAAATAGTCACAGTTGGCGTAGGTGTTGGTTGTGGTTTTTGCGGAACCAACACATCACCAGGATCAGTTGTTGGTCCGCTAACAACAACGGCAACAACTCCGAGGACGAAAAAATTGGTGTAGTAATGAACCGTTGCGGTCTGCGCTATGGCGCCAGCGGAGTTATCTACACTCGTAACATTGCCAATGGGAACGCCAGGAACAAAGGGGCGATTAGCAATACTTCCCCGGGCAAGCAGCACATCGCCAACTACAATATTTGTGGAATTATCGAGCAACTGCAGGCTAGCTGAGCGATTTCCGCGACCAGACAAAATGCCTATTTGCTGGGATCCGGCAATGCGAACTCCAATTCGAAACGCTGGATCACTTGCTAATTGGATAAGCGCGGTATTCGGGTAAACATCTTTCACAACGCCAGCAATTCCAAACTCCGACAACACCGTCATGTTTCTTTTGATGCCAGCATTTGAGCCGGCATCAATGGTGATTGTTTGTGTAAAAGACTGACTAGCCCCCAGGCTGATCACTCTCGCGTTGACGATTTTGTATTCCGCTTTCCCCGCTAAATCCAAAATGCTTTGCAACTGTTTTAGTTGACCGTCGGCATCTAGCCGATTAATTAGTTCCGACTTGAGGTTTGCATTCTCATTTTCTAATCTTGCAATTTGATCCCGGGTGCGACCAAGATGCGTCAGATCAGTGAAAAAATCTTTTACTGGAGTCAGCACCGTACTGCCAGCTCGCTGAAAAGGCGACACCACCGTTTGCGCACCTTGTCTAAAACTTTCTAGCACTTTAACACCGCGCAAATCCAGGGTGATCAAAAATAAAGAGGTAACGATCAAGATCACCAGCAACAATCTTGCGCGACCATCACCGTCCTTGGGCATGCCAGCTTTGCCTTATCGACGCGGCTCGGAAATTAGCACCTTCTCAAGTGCTTCAAACTCTTCGATGCACTTTCCGGATCCTTCAACAACAGCATCCAGTGGTCGCTCTGCTATGTGAACTGGCATCCCAGTTTCTTTGCGCAGCCGCTCATCAAGACCCTTAAGCAGTGCACCGCCGCCGGTAAGAACAATTCCGCGATCCATCAGATCAGAGGCAAGTTCTGGTGGCGTTTTATCAAGGGTGCTTTTCACCGCATTAACAATTGCATTAACCGGTTCTTCGATCGCTTTGCGAATCTCGGCCGCAGAAACAACAATTGTTTTTGGTAGACCTGTTGCTAAATCGCGTCCGCGAATTTCGGCATCATTTTCACCAGCCAATGGATAAGCAGATCCAATCGCCATTTTGATCTCTTCTGCGGTGCGCTCACCCAAAAGTAGTGAGAATTCACGCTTGACCCAGTTAATAATTGATTGATCAAGTTCATCGCCGCCTACCCGAATCGATAGCGAGGTAACGATTCCACCCAAGGAAATAACTGCAACTTCAGTGGTGCCGCCGCCAATATCTACCACCATGTTTCCAGTTGGTTCATGAATTGGCAGACCCGCACCGATTGCTGCCGCCATTGGCTCTTCAATAATGTAAACCTTGCGGGCGCCAGCGGCATAACCAGCATCTTTAACGGCACGCTGTTCAACACCAGTAATACCTGACGGAACACAAATAACAATTCGGGGCTTCGCCAAGTAGCGACGACGATGCACCTTTTGAATGAAGTAACGCAACATGCGCTCGGTGGTGTCAAAGTCTGCGATCACGCCATCTCGGAGCGGGCGAATTGCAACGATGTTGCCAGGAGTCCGACCAATCATCTTCTTGGCCTCTAGCCCTACCGCAAGTATTCCGCCGGTGTCTTGATTAACTGCAACAACAGATGGTTCGTTCAAAACAATGCCACGTCCGCGTACATATACAAGTGTGTTGGCTGTTCCTAAATCAACCGCCATATCGCGGCCGATAAAGGACATCCGGTTTGCCTTTGCCATCTGTGCTCCTTGTGCTTATTTACTAGGGAAGTTAACTACCAGGGAAAAAAATCTGAATTTCGCGCGCGGCCGACTCTGGTGAATCTGATCCATGCACGATGTTTTGTACCACCTTTGTTCCTTGATCGCGGGCTAAGTCACCGCGAATTGTTCCGGGCGCGGCAACTGTTGGATCAGTTACGCCAGCCAAGGAACGGAAGCCTTCGATTACCCGGTTTCCAGATGCGACAATCGCAACAATCGGACCAGTCATCATGAACTCAACGAGAGCTTCATAAAATGACTTATCTACGTGTTCGGCGTAATGCTTTTCTAACAGCTCGCGATCGGCCTGCAACATGCGTAAGGCATCGATTTCATAACCTTTGGCTTCGATCCGGGAAATGACTTCGCCCACTAGGCCACGGCTGACGCCATCTGGCTTAACCAGAATAAGTGTTTTTTCGGTGCTCACTTACCTAGTGTATTAGGGTTTTTTAGGCCCGGCAGCCAGCAAGGCAGCACGCGCGGCCTCACCTTTGCGGCCCACAACGATGGCAGCCACCCATAGTCCGATCAAAACCACCCCAATAATGAAAAAGGCGGGCACCACAAAACCAAAGCTAATCATCGCCACTTGCATAATTGAGCCAATTACAAATCCTCCCGGGCGCCGAACCAGCGCGGCTGAAACAAAGAGTAGAAATGAAATAACGCAGCCATAGATGATTGCCGCCGGTGATTGATCCTTCATCGCAAGAAGTATGGCAAAACCCATGGTCATGCTCTCAGCCAGCAACACCGATGCTCCCAGAACTTTCATTTGCCAAACTTCTTTCGCAAATAGGTGCGCGCTTCGCCAACGGTAACAACCGAGCCCGTAACAATGACACCAACGGTGGCTTCACTGAGTGGGCGGATGGAGTCCGCAATGGCTTTATCAAGGGCGGTCAGTAGATCTGGCACTTCAAAAACTCGGTCCACACCAAGAATCGAGGAAGCTATTTTTTCAAGTTCACTTGCGGGCATGGCCCGAGGCGATGAACTTTGGGTAACAATCACATGGTCCACGACTTCAGCTAACTCTTGCAAGATACCGGTTGCATCTTTATCGGCAAAGATTGCCACTACTGCGATGATTTCGTCAAAATTAAATTCATTTTTCAAAGTCTGCGCTAAAGCCTTTGCTCCATGTGGATTATGTGCGGCATCTAAAATCACCGTTGGATCGCGATGAACTACTTCACAGCGTCCAGGTGAAGTAGCCGCGGCAAAACCGGCGCGGACCGCCTCAATATCGAGCGGCTGCTCCCCAAAAAACGCTTCGACCGCAACTAGTGCAGCGGCGGCATTTGCCGCCTGATGTCGACCGTGCAGTGGCAGAAAGATGTCATCGTAGGTGTCGTTGATGCCTTGAATGCTGATGAGTTGGCCACCCACAGCAACCGCCCGTGATTTAACGGAGTATTCGATGCCTTCTCGAATCACATCGGCGCCAACTTCGGCAGCTTTGCGAATCAACTCTTTAGCTGCATCTGGCTCCTGTTGGGCCAGCACGACAAAGCCGCCTGCTTTAATAATGCCAGCTTTTGTTGCTGCGATTTCCGGCAAGGTATGACCTAAGTACTCCATGTGATCAAATCCGATCGGCAGTAAGACTGAAACATCGGCATCAACCACATTTGTCGCATCCCAAAGCCCACCCATTCCGACTTCGATTACACCGACATCAACTGGGTGTTCGGCAAAGGCCACAAAGGCTAAAGCTGTAATGGCCTCGAAAAATGAGATTGGATGTTCAAACTTTGTGTCCATCAAATCAAGATAGGCGGCAATGTCATTGTAAGAAAAAATAAGTTCCTTCGGATCGATCGGCTCGCCGTTAATTGCAATTCGCTCACGATAGCTTTCCAGATGTGGGCTAGTAAATCTCCCGGTGCGCAGGCCGTGGGCAAACAAAAGTGAATCAATCATTCGACTTGTTGTTGTCTTTCCATTTGTGCCGCCGATATGAATTGTTGGGTAAGTCAGTTGCGGTGAGCCCAATGCGTCAACTAGCGCAGCGATGCGTTCGGTGGATGGCGCAATTCGTGTCTCTGGCCAACGCGCAAGCAAAGCTTGTTCGATCGCATCGACCCGGGCTTGATCATCGGCTGAAATCATCATGCTTGTGGCAACTCAGCGAGGGCGGCGGTTATTCGCTGGATATCCAAACTTGTTTTTGCTAAACGTTCCCGAATTTCCGAGAGGACATTTTCTGGCGCCTTAGCCATGAAGCCTTGGTTATTCAACTTAACTTCCGCGGTTTGCTGGTCCTTTATTGCAGTTGTTAAATCCTTTTCCAGACGGGCGCGCTCTGCCACCACATCGATTGATTCAGTTAAATCAAATTCAATAGTGACGCCGGCGGCTTCACATTTTGCGCTAGGTGTGATCTCGGCTAGTTCCATCCGAACCACAAATGCCATCGCCGCCGCATATTGGGCAATCTCGGGTGGGGCTATGAAGCGACCCGGAATTTTAAGTGAAGGCTTAATTCCTTGGTCATTTCGGAAACGTCGAACCTCGGTAATGATCACTTGCAGCTGGGCAACTAGGGCCGTTGCCTGCTGATCTACCTGGGCAGTTTGCGCCTCTGGCCATTTTGCAACAACTAAAGACTCTTCCCCAGTCAAGGTGGTCCACATTTTTTCGGTAATAAATGGCATCACTGGGTGAAGCAAGCGGAAAAGCTGATCAAGTACATGTCCCAGCACCCGCTTTGAACCGGCAGCATTTCCAGAAGCAAAAGCTTCTTTGGAAAGTTCTAGATACCAATCGCATAGGTCATCCCAAGCAAAGTGATACATAGTTTCGCAGGCGCGGGAAAATTCATACTTTTCCAGTAACTCCGAAACTTGCGTGACCGTTTCCGATAAACGACTCAGAATCCACTTATCGATTGCATTTAGCGAATCAATTGCTGGTAACTCACCAGCAACGGTTGCCCCATTTATCATTGCAAAACGGGTTGCATTCCAAAGCTTGGTGGCAAAGTTGCGCGAGCCGCCAATCCAGTCTTCGGCTAAAGCTTGATCAGTCCCTGGATTTGCGCCACGTGCCAAAGTAAAGCGCAGCGCATCGGCGCCATACTTATCCATAAATTCAAGTGGATCCACCACATTTCCACGGCTCTTCGACATTTTTTTACCAAATTGATCGCGCACGAGTCCGTGCAACATAATCGTTTTAAATGGCGCGACACCATCCATGGCAAAAGTTGACATCATCATCATACGAACAACCCAGAAGAACAAAATGTCATAACCAGTTACTAAAACCGATGTTGGATAAAACTTAGCTAGATCAGTTGATTTTTCCGGCCAGCCCAAAGTTGAAAATGCCCACTGCCCCGAAGAAAACCAGGTATCTAACACATCTGGATCCTGGGTCCAACCCACTGGTGCAGTTTCGGCTGGACCAACAACTTGCACTTCACCATCTGGCCCGTACCAGACTGGAATTCGGTGACCCCACCACAACTGACGCGAAATACACCAGTCGTGCATGTTATCTACCCAATCAAAGTACCGCGGGGCAAGGGCTTCCGGTTCAATTTTTACTTCACCACTTCGAACCGCATCGGCAGCAGCCTTAGCCATTGGTGCAACCTTTACAAACCATTGCTTTGATAACCGTGGCTCCACCGTTGTATCGCAACGCGAACAATGTCCCACCGCATGCAGGTAAGGCCGTTTTTCAGTAACGATTCGACCTTCTGCACTTAATGCAGCAACAACAGCTTTCCGTGCGGTAAAGCGATCCATTCCATCAAAGGCAGTATTTGTATTGATTACCTTTGCATCAGCATCCAGCATTACGATACTTGCCAAGTTGTGGCGCAAGCCAATTTCAAAGTCATTGGGATCATGTGCCGGAGTTACCTTCACCGCACCAGTGCCAAAAGCTGGGTCAACATGTTCATCAGCCACAATCGGAATATCGCGATCGATTAACGGAACTTTGACTGTTTTGCCAATCAGGTGTGCATATCTTTCATCCGTTGGATGAACTGCAACGGCGGTATCGCCCAGCATAGTTTCAGCTCGAGTAGTTGCAACAATAATTGCCGTATCCCCTTCGCCGTAACGAATTGAAACTAATTCACCGGCCTCATCACTGTGTTCAACTTCAATATCCGATAACGCGGTCAAGCAGCGCGGGCACCAGTTAATAATTCGCTCAGCCCGATAGATTAATCCGGCGTCATACATGCGCTTAAAGATTGTTATAACTGCTTTCGACATGCCTTCATCCATGGTGAAACGCTCACGTGACCAATCAACAGATGCGCCTATGCGTTTCATTTGATCCAGAATTAATCCGCCAGATTCTTCCTTCCACTGCCAAACTTTTTTAACAAACTCTGGCCGTCCCAGTTCATGACGGGATTTTCCAGCAGCGGCCAACTGCTTCTCAACCACATTTTGGGTTGCAATACCTGCGTGATCCATGCCAGGCAACCACAAAACTTCAAAACCTTGCATCCGCTTCATGCGCGACAAACAGTCTTGCAATGTTAGATCTAAAGCGTGGCCAATGTGCAAAATGCCAGTCACATTTGGTGGGGGTAAAACAATAGAAAAAGGTAGTTTGCTTGATGTCGCATCTGCGGTGAAATAGCCAGCCTTTATCCACTTTTCATACAGTGGAGTTTCGATCTCTGGTGGCGAAAAGGTGGAAGTTAATTCACGACTGGCAGACATAGTGAGCAGTCTAGATTACGCGCTCTTCTCTTCTTGACCTTTTTGTCCGCGGGCGCGCTTTGGCAGATCGCCAGCACGGGCGACCAAAGTTGGCGTACCCCCGGATTGAATGCATTCCTTGGTGATAATCACCTTTTCAATGTCGCTGCGGCTAGGTATTTCGTACATCACACCGAGCAGAACTGATTCCATAATGGCTCGAAGACCACGTGCACCAGTGCCACGATCAAGTGCCAAATCCGCAATTGCATCCAGCGCTTCGGCGTCAAATTCTAGTTCGACATTGTCTAACTGAAGAAGCCGCTGATACTGCTTAACTAACGCGTTCTTTGGTTCGGTCAGTATCTGCATCAAGGCTGGCTTATCCAAGTTTTCTACACTCGTGAGGACTGGTACACGTCCGATGAATTCTGGAATCATGCCAAACTTTAAGAGATCCTCTGGCATGACTTCGGAGAAAATATCTTTACGGTTTTTATTTGATGCATTTTGCAAAGTTGCATTGAAGCCAACCCCAGATTTTCCAACTCGACTTTCAATGATCTTTTCTAGACCAGCAAATGCGCCACCAACAATAAATAAAATATTTGTAGTATCGATTTGAATGAACTCTTGATGCGGGTGCTTGCGACCGCCCTGTGGTGGAACAGATGCGACCGTTCCTTCCAGAATCTTTAGTAGTGCTTGCTGTACACCTTCACCAGATACATCGCGGGTAATGGATGGGTTCTCAGATTTACGGGCGACTTTATCAATTTCATCAATATAGATAATTCCGGTTTCAGCTTTTTTCACATCGTAATCGGCAGCTTGTAAGAGCTTAAGCAAAATGTTTTCGACATCTTCTCCAACGTAGCCAGCTTCAGTTAATGCTGTGGCATCGGCGATTGCAAATGGAACGTTGAGCATTCGAGCCAAAGTTTGCGCCATCAGGGTTTTACCGCAACCAGTTGGACCGAGCATTAAAATATTAGATTTAGCTAGTTCAATTCCATCTTCTCGCTTTGAGTCACCACTTTGAACCCGCTTGTAATGGTTATACACGGCGACCGAAAGCGACTTCTTAGCGCGATCTTGGCCGATTACATATTGATCTAGAAATTCAAAGATTGCTTGCGGTTTTGGAAGTTCTGCCAGACCAAGCGAGTTCGCTTCGCTGAGTTCTTCAACGATGATCTCGTTACAGAGTTCAATACATTCATCACAGATATAAACGCCCGGACCGGCGATGAGTTTTTTAACCTGCTTCTGAGTCTTGCCGCAAAATGAGCACTTGAGCAGATCGCTGGTTTCACCGATTCTTGTCATGAGCAAAGTTTAGTTTCTCCACGGCTTTTACGCTTTGTTTTGAGCCTTACTTGTGTTCGCCGTGAGAATAATCAGCCGGCATCTTAAAATCTTTCACCCCTGGAACTTTTAAAAACGCCAAGCAGACCAGCACATGGAAAATAGATGCGCCAATTAGCAACTCCTTTTCACCAAAGATGGCAACCGCTGGGCCAATTAGAACAAAGCCCAGTGGCATCAGCGCGGCCGATCCCATGTGATCAAGTGAGAAAACTCGACCTTGCAAATGCGCTGGAACTTCGCGCTGTACCGCAGATGCCCACCATGCCCCCCATGGTCCAACTGAAAATCCGGCAATCAAGTAAGCAATTACAACAAAGGCTGGAGATAGCGGAAAGGCCAGGGCTAGTGGTGCGGTAATGACCAACATCCAGACAAAGATCGAAACATATCCTTCATGCTTGACCTTTAGCTTCACACACAACAAGGCCGAAATAATGCTGCCTAGTGAGAAGACCGCGGTTGCAAGTGCAAATGGCGTATTTGAATCAAATTCGCGACGAGTAATAATTGGAAGTAAAACAGTTTCAGCTGCAACCACAACCATAAGCTGGAATGAAACCATGAAAATCATGGCACCGATCCAAGGAATATCGCGCACGGTACGCAGGCCTTCCCTCATTTCAACCAAGAATGGTTCTCGCTCCGCTTTGTCGGAATTGATATCTTCTTGAATCTTTAGCAAAAATGAGGTTCCAATTACAAATGCGATAGCGGTAAACAAAAAGGTTAATCGGCCGCCGATGAGCAAGATTGAAATACCCCCGATTCCAGGGCCAATGATGGTTGCGCCATCAACAACAATGTTACGCGCGACATTTGCCGCTGGTAATTTTTCAACGGGTACCAGGCTGGGGACAATGGCGCCAGCAGCGGCGGCACCAAAAGCATCACCAAGACCCATAAGAAAAACGGCTAACCCCAAGTAAATATGCGGCAAAGTGGGTGAAGATAAAAAGATCATGGCTGTCACAACCGCTGCTCTAAATAAATCAGCGGTGATCATTACTTGTTTTCTAGGTAAGCGATCCGCCCACACACCTGCAAAAGGCGCAAAAAGTACCGCAGACAAAATGCGTGCTCCCAGAATCAGACCGAGCGATGAAGCACCGCCGCCAGCATCTAAAACCGTTACCGCCAGCGCAATCGGAAAAGCTGATGAACCTACAACAAAGATGGCATTGGAAAACCAAAAGAGCCGGTACCCCTTGTAGGACCAAAGGGAGCCCGGCTCAAATAGTTTCACGCAAGTTTAGAAGTACTTACTTCTTTGCCTTTCGGGAAGCTAAAACCTGATCGATAATTCCGTATTCAACCGCTTCCGAAGAGGTAAGGATCTTATCCCGCTCAATATCTTTGCGAATCTGCTCAGCTGATTTAATGACGTGACGGGCTAGCAAATCTTCTTGCAGGCGCGTAATACGATCTATTTCCTTAGCCTGAATTTCGATATCTGATGCCTGGCCGCCACCTTCAGATGATGGTTGGTGAATCAAAATACGTGAGTGCTCGAGAGCGTAACGCTTTCCTTTTGCGCCGCCAGCAAGAATTACGGCTGCGGCAGAGGCGGCCTGTCCTAAGCAAATTGTGCTGATATCTGGGCGCACAAACTGCATCGTGTCATAAATGGCAGTGAGCGCCGTAAATGAGCCACCTGGTGAGTTGATATAAATCATGATGTCGCGATCTGGATCCATTGATTCCAAAGTCAGCAACTGAGCCATGACATCGTTTGCAACGGTGTCATCGATTGGCTGACCCATAAAAATAATGCGCTCTTCAAATAATTTTGTGTAAGGATCTTGGCGCTTGTAACCGTACGCAGTCTTTTCCTCGACAGTTGGAAGAACGTAGCGTGCGGTAATTTCTTGAATATTTTTCATTACCCTTTGCCTCCAGTGATCTGACCCAGTGATGTAACAACATGATCGACGAAGCCGTAATCCTTGGCATCATCTGCGTTGAACCAGTTATCGCGATCTGAATCTTCGATAATCTTCTCCAGGCTCTGTCCAGTATGAAGGGCATTTAGCTCTGACATGGTTTGTTTTGTAATCGCCATCTGTTCGGCCTGAATGCGGATATCAATTGCATTTCCGCCGATTCCGCCAAGAGGTTGGTGCATCAAAATACGTGAGCGCTTAGTTGCATATCGCTTGCCCGGTGCGCCGGAAGTCAGCAAGAACTGACCCATTGATGCAGCCATTCCCATTGTGACAGTTACGACATCATTAGTAATTAACTGCATTGTGTCGTAGACGGCCATACCAGCAGTCACTGAACCACCTGGTGAGTTAATGTAAAGAAAGATGTCTTTCTTTGGGTCTAGTGTTGAAAGAAGAAGCAGCTGCGCGCAGACCATGTTTGCCATGTCATCTCGAACTTCTCCGGACAGGAAAACAATTCGTTCTTCAAGAAGGCGGTTATAAACCTGATCCTTCATTTTGTTATCTGAATCCAATGTATTGCCTCCCGTTATTTTTACCTGTGTTGACCTTAACAATTAAGCAGACTAAATGCTTCCCGATTACGCCAAATACCTGGTTGAACTGTGCTGTGTTCGCTAAGAGCGAAGCGGGAAAGGCAAAAATTAAGCCTCTTCGACTAAATCAGCTGGGTTCACCGATGGTGCCAGAGCTTCCAGATCGATCACATTGCCTGATGCATCCTTAACGGTAATGCGACCCAAAACGGAGGCGAGCGCTTTGGCCCGAGTTACTTCGGCAACTAGCTGCTGAATCTGCCCCGCCTTTTGCAACTCTTCCGCAAACTGTTGTGGCGCCATTCCGTATCGTTGGGATGTTCGCATCAAGTACTCAGTCAATTCCACCTCTGTGACCTGAACCTCTTCCGTCTGAACAATTGCATCCAACAAGAAATCAGATTTTAATGATGATCGAACTTGGCCATCTACTTCGGCCCGGTATTCGGCATCTTCAAGTCGACCCTCACCCTTAAGGTGATCATTGACCTCTAATTCAACCAAACTCTCTGGAACTGGAATTTCATTATCTGTCAAAAGCTTCTCAACTAAACGATCGCGTGCCTGAGCGCCCTGTTCCATCTTCTTGACTCGCTCAAGTCGAACTACAAAATCTGCCTTCAATTCATCCAACGTGTCGAACTCGGAAGCTAGCTTGGCAAATGCATCGTCAACTGGTGGAAGTTCGCGTTCTTTAACCGCCTTTACCGTTGCTTTGACTTCGCCCTTTTCGCCATCTTGTTGTCCAACAAGTTGCGTTTCAAACTGCTTAACTTCATCAACAGCCATTCCGATCAAAATATCATCCAGACCTTCGATCATTTTGTCTGAACCGACTTCGTAGGAAATATCATTGGCTTGTCCGCCATCGACCTCTTCGCCATTGATGAAAGCGGTCATATCCAAAGTTACAAAGTCACCGTTTTGAACAACACGGTCTACCGTTGTAAGTGTTCCAAAACGCGTGCGCAGAGATTCGATTTGCTCATCAACATCGGCATCAGCAACAGTTACATCATCGACCTCAATGGTGATGGTTGAGAAATCAGGCAACTTAACTTCTGGACGGACATCGACTTCAACCGCAAAGACCAACTTCTCGTTATCGACGAACTCTTTGACATCAACTTCAGGTCGACCAAGAACAGCCACTGCGTGCTCGCGAGCGGCTTGGCCGTAAAACATTGGAAGTGCGGTGTTGATTGCCTCATCCATCACAGTTCCTCGACCTAAGCGCTGATCGATCATTGCTGCCGGAACTTTGCCCTTACGAAAACCAGGAATATTTACTCTAGTTGCAAGAGTTTTATAAGCGGTTGCAACATGTGGCTCAAGCTCAGCGAAGGTAACTTCAACATCAAGACGAACGCGAGTTGGGGATAGAACCTCTACTGAACTTTTCACAAATTGCTCCTAAAGGGATTGATGTCTAAACAAACTGGTCGGGGCGGGGAGATTCGAACTCCCGGTCTCCTGCTCCCAAAGCAGGCGCGCTAGCCACTACGCTACGCCCCGAGGCGCAATGCGAGAGTCTAAACCAGATTTCACACTCTGATTACCGACCCACTACCTTTAGCCTCTAAGCACCTGCGGGTGTAGCTCAATGGTAGAGCCCCAGCCTTCCAAGCTGGCCATGCCGGTTCGATCCCGGTCACCCGCTCCAAGTTCTATCCGCTAACTCGGACCTGTTTCTTATTTGTGAGCCCGGCGCCAATTACTAAAGCAGCACCAATAATCACAAGATTCTTAACAATGTATTGGCCTTCAAGTGTTAGCCCAAAAGGGAACACTGTAAAACACACCTCTGGGAGCAGTACAAGTGGCAGGAAGGTTCCAGGCATCTGAAGTGCTAGCAGGAGAATTGCTAGCCTAGTTAGTGATGGAATCAAGAAGCAGATGCCGATAGCAACTTCCCACGCGCCCAGAATCGGAACAATGATTTCTGGTCTCAGCCAGTAGACCGTTGCCGCAACTAGATCATAGGCAGGAGAAAGGTGTCCAAAAAACTTTAGACCACCAAACCAAATAAAGACAATTCCTATGGAATACCGAAGGAAAGGCACCCCAAGCCGGGCAGACAGGGCTATTAAGTAGATGTCAAATCTACTAGCTAACCTTGACGCCTTCTCTTTGATCATTACCTAGTTCAACCTTTTCTAAAAGTAGATTATGGGTAATTATAATTTTAATTCCCCAAAATTTCTACTTATGGAAATTTTTAATCGGGCCATGCCAATGCGATGCAAGTCACTCGCGACAGTTGTTTATCCAATAGATCCAACCTGAATTCTGGTAAAAGTTCCCGCCGCAGTGATAGTTGAAGCGCCATTGGCCCCTGACGTTAAGGTGACAATCAATGAATATGGATCCGCCACACCTACCCCATTTAAAACAATATCCGCGACAATCGAAACCATAGTTTTGTTTGCACCGGAGTATTGGAATCCGTAACTTACGACATAACTTGAGGAGATACCTGGCGAACCGCCATTCGCTGAAATGGCGAAACCAATTCCGTAATTTGGCGAGCTTTGGTTTACATCAAATGTGTTGATCAGAATTCTTACAACATAACTCTTGCCTGCAGCAAAGTTCCCAAAAGGCTCTGACGCTTTCGTACTTCCGGCAGTACCTGCGAGTTGACCACTAAATAAAATAGAAGATTGATTTGCTGCGCTTGCTCCGGTTGCTCCAGTTGCTCCAGTTGCTCCGGTTGCACCAGTGGAGCCTGTTGATCCAGCGACTCCAGTGGAGCCTGTTGATCCAGCGACTCCAGTAGAGCCTGTTGCACCCGTTGTGCCTGCCGGTCCAGTTGCACCTGTAGATCCGGTTGCTCCAGCTGCTCCTGTAGATCCGGAAATTCCTGCAGAACCTGTTGCGCCAGTTGCACCTATTGAACCCGCAGAACCGGCAAGTCCCGCTAATCCTGTAGCACCGACTAATCCAACTCCACCTGCTGCACCCGTCGCACCATCACTACCGCGAGCACCTGTAGCGCCCGCGGTTCCTGCTGAGCCTTTATCGCCAGTTGCCCCTGGTGCGCCTCTATCACCTTTTTCACCCTTCTCGCCTTGTGGACCAGATACACCAGATGCACCCGTTGAACCTCTATCGCCTGCAATAGTTGTTTCTGATTTATTTCTGCTTGACCTTAATGAAGTGGTAACTTTCCAAACATTGTTTGTTTTTGGTCCATAGAGATTTGCGTTTTTTGTATCAATATAAAAATCTCCATCTATGCCAATGGTTTTGCTTGGAGATCCGGCACCGCTAAGGATCGTATTGACAACTGTTATTCCCGTTCGGCCCGCAGCTTTGCTTGTTGTTTTTTGGGCTGCATTGGCTACGGGAGATATCGCAAGAATTACTACGATGGTTATTGCCAGCAATGTTTTGTGAGCTTTCATGTTCTACCAATTTCCTGTGAAGGTAAAAGTTATTCTTAACCTTTGAAAAAGTCGCGCGAATAAGGGGTTCCCTACGATTAGTAATGGTAAAAGACAGGATTCCCCTACTACGGCGCAATAAAACTCTCATGGGATTTTCAGGTTGAATTGCTACTATTCACAGTAAAAGCCTGTTTATTACACGTAATAAATGACAAGGGTCATGTTCAGATTAAATAATCGAGGGGACAGTTAATGTCAACAAAAAAGAAAATAGCGGCGGTTTTAATTACCGTTGCAGCCTTATCAGGTGGATCTATCACAATTGCCACAGCGGATCATGGGCCAGCAAAAGATGTTACTAAAAGCGCAGAGCGCGCGGCAAAGCATGCCGAGAAACAAGCTAATCGAACCGCAAATCAGGCACTGGTTGCAGCAACAATTGGTATCGATTCCGCCACCATCAAAACCCGTTTACAAGCCGGTGAAACTCTTGCCGCGATTGCAGGTACCAAGAAAGATGCGTTGATCGCAGTTCTCGTTGACCTTAAGTCTAAGAAGATTGATGCCCGGGTTGCGGCCGGTGCGATGACGGCAGCCGATGCCACCACCCGCAAGGCTGCATTAGTTGCGAAAGTAACTGAGCATGTCAACGCAGTTGGGCATAAGGGTATGGGCCATGGCAAAATGGGAAAGATGGGCAAAGGAAAGCGTCACTGATTAACAAACTTCCTCCTAAGAAGATCGTAAAACCCGCCACGTGCGCAATCACTTGGCGGGTTTTTCTTTGCTCATGGCAAGATAAGCACATGCAGATACACATTGGCAGCGATCATGCTGGCTTGGAATTAAAGGCATCCCTTGTGCAGTATTTGCAAGGTAAAGGTCACGATGTAAAAGATCACGGTCCCCATGAATACGATGCCATAGATGATTATCCAGATTTTTGTATTCCGGCCGCGATTGCAACGGTTGCTGATCCAACATCCCTTGGGATTGTTTTAGGTGGATCTGGAAATGGTGAACAAGTTGCCGCAAACAAAGTTAAAGGTGTACGTGCGATTTTGGCCTGGAGCGTTGAAACCGCCAAGCTTGGTCGCGATCATAACGATGCAAATGTAGTTGGAATTGGAGGGCGCATGCATTCGATTGATGAGTGCAAAGCGATCATTGACGCCTTTATTGAAACACCGTTCTCAAATGATGAGCGTCATATTCGTCGTATCAATAAAATCTCAAAGTTTGAAGAGGGCCAACTTTAAACCTTGGTATACAACATGTCATTTACAGCATGATCTTTATCAATGCCTTGTCCTTCAAAACGAGTTAGCGGCCGCCACTCCGGCTTAGCTATGACTCCCCCAGCAAACATATCCGATGTCGAAAAAACTTCTTGAATGTTTTTCGCATATGGAACCCAGTCGGTTGCAATATGAATGTAACCGCCCGGTATTAGCTTTAGATGGATTAAGTTAAGGAAACCTGCATTCACGATGCGACGTTTATTATGCTTGCTCTTTGGCCACGGATCAGGAAAGAAGAGATGGATACCGGTCAAGGCTTGGTCGGCGATCATGTGCTGCAAAACAACGTGGGCATCATCTTCGATAACTTTCAGGTTTGTTAAATCATGGTCAAAGATGCGGGCTAATAATTTGCCGACTCCGGGTGGGTGCACATCCACCGCCAGGTAGCCATTGTTAGGGTTATTTTTAGCGATGATTGCGGTCGCCTCACCCATGCCAAAGCCAATCTCCATGATTATTTTTTCTACACCTGGAAATACTTCAGCAAAATCTATATTCCCTAGCTGAAAATCAATTCCGTGAACGGCCTGAAGTGCCGCCCTGGCCTCTCGTTGGGCATCGGTAATACGAGACCTGCGGATGCTGTAGCTACGAACCGAAGGGCGTTCCATGGGGTAACTCTGCCATGATTGGATTAGAACCTACAAAATCGATGAAGGAGCAACAAGTGCCAGGACTGAATTTGAGCCGTGCCGAAGCAAAAGATCGGGCCGACCATTTATATGTAAATAGTTATGTAGTAACCCTAGATGTCACTAAGGGCGAAGAAACTTTTTACGCAAAGTCGGAAATCTCTTTCACCTGCAATCAGCCTGGTTACGCCACATTTATTGATGCTGTTGGGCGCAAAGTAATCAGCGCCACCCTTAATGGTTCACCTGTAGATACCAGTAACTTTGATGGCGAGAGTATTTTCATTACTGATTTGGCATCAGAGAATCTTTTGATTATTGAGATGGAAGCGGAATACTCAAAATCGGGTGAAGGTTTACAACGATCGGTAGATCCATCTGATGGTGAGATTTATTTATACTCACAGGGAGAAACCGCGCATATTCGCAATATGTTCGCTTGCTTTGACCAACCAGCTTTGAAGGCAACCTTTACCTTAACTGTTACAACACCAGCGCACTGGGAAGCTGTTTCTAACAACCCAGTGGCGTCAAAGACCACCAATGGCGATTTTGTGGAATGGAAGTTCAGCACAACGCCGCGGATTGCGACCTACTTGGATGCACTAATTGCTGGTCCTTATTCATATGTTCACGATGTATATAAAGGTCAGAAAGAGATTCCACTTGGAATTTACTGCCGTAAATCAATGATGCAGTACTTGGACCCGGAAGATATTTTCCTGATCACCAAGCAGGGCTTTGAATACTTTGAAAAAACCTTTGGGTTGGCCTACCCATTTGAAAAGTACGATCAAATTGCAGTCGTCGATTTCAACTTTGGAGCGATGGAAAACGCCGGCGCCGTTACTTTCCGCGAAGATGTTTTGGTCTTTCGCAGCCGGATGCCGGAAAAGGCCTATCTTTCAAGGGCCAACACCATCTTGCACGAGATGGCGCATATGTGGTTTGGCGACATGGTCACCATGTCCTGGTGGGATGATCTTTGGCTCAATGAATCATTTGCCGAATGGTCTTCTTACTTAGCACTCTCTGAAGCAACCCGTTTTACCGGCGCCTGGTCAGAATTTAACTGTGCCCGAAAGAACTGGGCTTATCGGCAAGATCA
>Ga0209284_10003021_pt1 | contig 21583 bp, 19 predicted proteins | sample FRY03_FD_187211 | JGI IMG/M metagenome (GOLD analysis project Ga0209284, IMG submission 187211) | Freshwater microbial communities from Lake Fryxell liftoff mats and glacier meltwater in Antarctica - FRY-03 (SPAdes) (version 2) | ecosystem: Environmental > Aquatic > Freshwater > Ice > Glacier...
ATGGATTTCTGCGTCTTAAACTGTAATGCATAGTCTTGCAACAATTGCTGTGCTTTTAGTGCTAATTGCGCACTTGCCCTAGCTTCTGGTAAGGTTACTGAAATAGATACAAACCCTTCTTTAGAATTTACTTCTAAATTAATCTGATTTACAAGTTGTTTTATTAAGGCATTATCAGTAAAAGAAATATGAATGAGTTCGTTTTCTTGAGGATTGTTCTTCTTTTCAGTTTCTTTTACATCAGCCTTTAGCAATGAAAGTAAAACACCAGGCAAGCCTATCGTATATTTTTTAACATTTGCTAAAAGCCCGGGACTGTACACATTTTCATAATAGTCTTTGTAGGTAACGGGTTCTTGCTGTCCCTCTATAGTAAGCGGCGTATTTAGAAGCGCTAGCTGAAAAGGAATGCTACTCACTATCTGCGGATATAATTCTGGTGAAATTTCTGCACCACTGGTGCCACTTCCTAAATTAATGCCTGCCAAAGAGGCCAATCCTCCTAAATTACCTTTTATCGACTCACCACCTTGGTTCACAGGCACAAAGGTAGTTGCTGCCGTAAATTCATTTTTTGAAAAAATAGCCACAAACAATCCTAAGAAGGCAAATACTAGGGTTATTTTTAGAATTGTTTTACGTGCCACCCAAAATTCTTTTAACAACGCAATGATATCGATGCTATCCTCTTCGGTAGCGTTTAAATGTTTATTTTCTTCTTTCATGTATTATTTATTATGTTTTGAAAACAGAAATTTACTTTGTTAAAGATTGTATAATCAATGCTAAAGTAGCAAACCCTGAAGTAATTCCTAGAACTTCTTGAGTTGACATTTTGTTTTTTGATTCAATATTTGTTGGAACAAATATAATGGCTCCTGGCTCTAATTTGGGATAAGATCTAAAAAATAAAAAACTTTTCACCGCTTTTATATCCCCATTACTGTACAATACAAAGATTTTAGATTTTTTTGCCATTTCAGAAAACCCTCCTGAATTGTTAATATATGACTTTAAACTTTTTCCAGATTTAAAATGCACTAAAGTAGGTGATAATACTTCTCCTCTTACTTCAATGGTCTGTTTTTCTGACGGAATTAATAATTCATCTCCTTCTTCTAAGTACAGGTCAATAGCTGTACCTACAGCTCCTTTATGTAAAATTGCATCTAAATCAATCCCAATCTTAAAACCTTCTTTTTTATCTAAGGTTTTTTTATTGTCAGTAATAGAATCCTTTTCGTTGATGTTTTTTAATAGTTCTTCTTGTTTATCAGATTCCTCTTTCTTTTTCCTTACAAGAGTTGCTCCTTTAACATATGCAAATGGCGTTAACCCTCCTGCTCTTTTAATTAAGTCAGAAATTCGCTCATTCTTATTTGTTAACACATAGGATCCCTGGTAGTTAACCTCTCCTTTTATAACTACATTTTTTTGAGAAACATAGCCTTTTAAATACCGAACATCAATAATATCAAACGGTTCTATATAAAAAGGGATCCCGTCATTAAGTGCTAAATTTGTTTTTGAAGAAACTGTAAAGTTTTTACTCAAAGTTTTAAAACTACCATCTTTTAATCTTCTTGAAACATTGATCACTTGTGGATCTGCTCCTTCTTTTAAACCACCAGACATGGCAATTACATCTTCAACTTGTAATTTATCAACAAAGTCAAACGTAGCAGGCGTATTAATTGCACCATCAATGCTTATGGTTCTTTTTTCTCTTAATTCTTGTTTATTAAAAATACGAATTTGATCTCTTGCTTTTAATACAACTGATGTTGTACCATTTAAAATAGCTACAATAGAAAAAGCGATATTTTCTTTCGTTGAATTGTCAAAAGTCCGAACCAACAAGCCTCTTTCTAAAAAGGCTTCAGGGGTAACACCTTCGGCTTTTTCAAGTAGCTCTTTCAACGTCATGTTCTCTAATAATTCATAATTCCCTGGTCTAAAAACTTCACCTTCTACAGATATTTTGTTTTTATACCTATCTACAACTTCTTGAATAAGTAGTTTATCTCCTCCTTGTATCAAGAAATTTTTAGCATCTTCTATGAGCACTTCCTTTAGCTCTTTTTGGGTTCCGTTAACACGTTCTAAAACCAATAAATTCGTATACGCTTCTGGCGTAAATCCTCCAAAATATTGAATTAAATCCTCAAGAGTTTGCCCTTCTTTCAACTCATAAATACCCGGTCTTTTAACTGCCCCTTCTACTCTAACTAAGTTTTTATAGGGTCCAACTAACAGAACGTCTTGGTCTTGTAATTTTAAATTTCCTTTTTGAGAACCTTCTAGTAAGTACTTGTAAATATCTAATACACCAATTGTTTCTCCGTTCCGAACCAATTTAACAGCTCTAAAAGTACCCATCTTCGTTGGCCCTCCAGAAACATACAACCCGTTTAACACGGTAGATAAAGAGTTTAAAGAATAGGTTCCAGGAACTTTTACCTCTCCAATAATATTTACCTGAACCGTTCTAATTTTAGATACCGTAATATTGGTATTTATTTTATTATAACTATCACTAGAAGCGCCTATACCGGCATGCTTATTTTTTAACTTCGAAATAATTTTTTTACTCGCATTTTCAATCGTAAACCCATTCACATAAATTTGACCAACACCTTCTATTTTAATATTCCCTTGGTTATTAACTATAGATGTATAGGTTTCTTCAGTAGCTCCCCATAAATCAATCATAATTTCATCTCCAGGACCTAATTGATAGTTTTCTGGAACGGCGATATTAACATTAGGTGTAAACGTAATTTTTGGGTTATTGAAAAAATCAAAACCAAATAATAATTCTTTTGGCTTCTCTTTCTCAAGGTCTTTATCTCCTTTTAATCCAAAAGAATCAGCAATAGGCTCCTCTTCTAAAACATCCTCTTTTTTAGTTGTTGATTTTAAAGAAGTATCTAGAGTATTCACTCTTCTTTTAAATTCTGCTATTTTAGTAGCTGAAATCCCTTGAGCTTTTGCAAGTGTTTCTACTTGCTCCATGGTATAGCCTTTCTTTTGTATAGAAGTCCAATACAACGCTATTTGATCATCAGATAGTGTACTAATATTCACGTTTTTTAATTGGCTAATATCTTGGGCTACTAGAATAGAAGTAAAAAAAATTAATACTAAAACTAATACTAGTTGAGTTCTCTTTTTCATTTTATGCTTTTAGGGTTTATTAAATTAAGCGTCATAATTTTATAGCTTTAAAAATTACTTTTTTTACAATTTTCCTATTTGATAATATTCAAATCCATTTTTTTCAAGTTCAAAGGTACGATATTGATTTCTACCATCAAAAATAATTGGGTGTCTCATCTGCTTTTTCAACTCATCAAAATCTACTAAACGGAATTCTTTCCACTCTGTAAGTAATAACAACGCATCTACATCTTGTATGGCATCCATTTTATTGTGAGCAAAAACAATCTCTTCTTTTTTAAAGTACTGTTTTTTTGCTGTTTTCATTGCTTTTGGGTCATACGCCTTAACCGACGCCCCTTTTTCTAATAACTTATTTATAATATATACAGAAGGCGCTTCACGCATATCATCTGTTTCTGGCTTATATGACAATCCCCAAACACCAAAAGTTAAGCCTTCTAAATTTCCACTAAATCGTTTTACTATTTTATCGAAAAAATATTCTTTTTGCTTTTTATTAAGCTCATGTACAGAAGAAATTATAGTCGGAGTATACTCATTGTCTTTTCCTAGTTTTATAAGTGCTGAAATATCTTTTGGAAAACAGGTGCCTCCATACCCAATACCTGGATACATAAAATCATACCCAATTCTTGAATCAGACCCTATTCCTACTCTAACATGATTCACATCTGCACCCACTTTTTCACAAATATTAGCCATCTCATTCATAAAAGAAATTTTTGTGGCTAACATGGCATTTGCAGCGTACTTTGTCATTTCTGCAGACTTAATATCCATTTCTATAAACCTGTCATAAGTTCTAAAAAAAGAACTATATAATTGTTTCATTTTCTTAAAGACTTCTTCCTTTTCTGCTCCAATCACAATTCTATCTGGCTTCATAAAATCATTGATTGCTGCCCCTTCTTTTAAAAACTCAGGATTAGAGGCAACATCAAAATCAATGGTAATACCTCTTGTATTGATTTGCTCTTGAATAATTTCTTTAACCTTTAATGTTGTTCCAATAGGAACTGTTGATTTTGAAACGATTATTTTATGTTCTGAGATCACTTTTCCTATTGCTGTTGCAACCTGAAAAACCGCAGATAAATCTGCGCTTCCATCCTTGCTCATCGGGGTGCCAACCGCAATAAAAACAAAATCTGATTTGCTAATTGCCTCTTCTAAGTTGGTCGAAAAAAATAATGTTTTATGAATGTTCTTCGCTATTAGCTCTTTTAATCCTGGTTCATAAATTGGAATTACCCCATTGTTAAGCCCTTCTATTTTATTCTTATCAATATCTACACAGGTTACTGTGTTTCCCATTTCTGCAAAACAAGTTCCTGAAACCAACCCAACATATCCTGTGCCAACTACTGCTACTCTCATTCTATTTTATAAAAGGGTGTTTTTCTCCCATTTTTAATACTTCATTATTTCGAATATCATGCACAATTTCTATAGACTGTTTCGCTTCTAGCAACCCAAAGCCTTTTCCTTTCAAAATTTCTTGATAACTTTTTGTGTGTAGTTCTGTAAAACCTCCACTAAATTCTATTTCTTCACCATTAATGGTTATAGATCTATATGTACGTTGTCCTCTTTCTCGAATTTGTGTAGGCAACGTTTTTTCATCAATAGACAAATACCAACGAACTCTTGCTTTTTCAAACTCCAAATACCCCGCCGATCTGTCTTTTTCTCTTACATGTACAACATTCGTTTTTACGTCTCCAAAAATCCATGACAGCATATCATAAAAATGAACCCCAATATTTGTTGCGATCCCTCCTGACTTACTTTCATCTCCTTTCCAAGAAATACCGTACCAATTCCCTCTAGAAGTAATGTACGTCAAATCGACATCATAGATTTTATCTTTTGGCCCTTTTTCGATTTTCTTTTTTAAAGCGATGATACTTGGATGCAACCGCAACTGTAAAATTGTGTAAATGTTTTGCCCAGATTCTTTCTCAATTGCCATTAAAGCCTCTAAATTCCAAGGATTTAAGACCAACGGCTTTTCACAAATTGCATCTGCACCTCTACGTAAAGCCATTCTAATATGTGAGTCGTGTAAATAATTGGGTGTACAAATACTTACATAATCTAACGTGGTATTATACTGCCTTTTTAATTTTTCGATATGACGATCAAATCGCTCAAATTCCACAAAAAAATCAGCATTCGGAAAATAACCATCTAGCACTCCTACACTATCAAATTTATCTAATGCAGCAATCAAATTATTGTTTGTATCCTTAATTGCTTTTAAATGTCGTGGAGCAATATAGCCTGCAGCTCCTATCAATGCGAAATTTTTCATGAGCTTACAATGTTTTGTCTACAATTTCCTTGCAAAGATAATTCTTTACATCATAAATTATACTGGTCTGTTTTTGAAGTATTTTTAAATCCAACTCTTTAAACTCTTTATGAGAAACAGCCAATACAATGGCATCAAATTTTTTATCAGGCACCGTTTTTTGAGAGATGACACGATGGGCTGCCCATACTTCTTTTGGGTTTGCACAAGGATCATAAACGGTAACCTTCGTTCCAAAATCTTCTAATTCCTTTACAACATCTACCACCCGTGTATTTCTGACATCCGAGCAATTCTCTTTAAAGGTAATTCCCAATACTAAAATTGCTGCATCTTTAACCGCTACCCCTTTCTTAATCATTAATTTAGTAACTTCTGACGCTACATAGGTTCCCATACTATCGTTTACTCTTCTACCTGCTAAAATTATTTCTGGGTGATATCCGTATTCTTGTGCTTTATGAGCCAAATAATAGGGATCTACACCAATGCAATGCCCTCCCACCAAGCCTGGCTTAAAAGGTAAAAAGTTCCATTTTGTCCCCGCTGCTTCCAACACATCATGGGTGTTAATTCCCATTAAGTTAAATATTTTTGCCAACTCATTTACAAAAGCAATATTGATATCTCGCTGAGAGTTCTCAATTACCTTAGCGGCTTCAGCAACTTTAATAGAAGGTGCTAAATGCGTACCTGCAGTAACAACAGATTTATACAAAGCATCTACCTTTTTTGCGATAGCAGGCGTTGAACCCGATGTAATTTTTAAAATTTTGTCAATCGTATTTTCTTTGTCTCCTGGATTGATCCGTTCTGGAGAATAGCCTGCAAAAAAGTCTTTATTGAATACCAATCCAGAAACTTTTTCTAAAATCGGAATACAATCTTCTTCAGTAGCCCCTGGATACACAGTAGACTCATAAATAACAATATCTTCTTTTTTTAAGACTTTTCCAACCGTTTTACTGGCCTCTAGTAGTGGTGTTAAAACAGGTCTGTTATTTTTATCTACCGGAGTGGGCATTGTGATGATGTAATAATTACATGCTTTTATGCTTTCAATATCAGTAGTACAAAACAACCCTTTTTTAGTAGAAATTACATCTACCAATACCGCTTTTAAAGATGAATCCTCCACCTCTAACGTACTGTCTTTGCCAGACATCAACTCTGTTACGCGTTCTTGATTAATATCAAAACCTACTACAGAATATTTTGTTGCAAACAACCTCGCCAATGGCAAACCAACATACCCCAATCCTATAACCCCTATTTTTATCTCTTTCATTTATATTTATTTCCGGCACCCAATACACAAACTCTTTAAAAAAAGAGTAGGGATAGGCAAAACTCTTATTATTTTCTTACCTTTTACGTTCTCAAAAATAGTTTTTCTTTTAACCGATATAGCAAATCTAAAAAACCAAGTCCAGAGCAAAGTTAATCGTTTCTATCTTACTAACAAGACATTTTACAAGAGATCATTGCAAAAATACGACAACCCTAAAAGCACTATTTTGATATTAAAAAAAATACAGGCTGCTTTTATGTTTATTACTTTAGGTTACTGAACACATTTTACCCTACTTATTTTTTCTTGTAAACGAAAAACCCTTTAGAAACTGTTAAGGCTTTTTTTGGTGGGTAATGAAGGATTTGGACGTGTGACTCTTACTGCAATATCAGATCTACATCCAACAGAATAACGATTCAGTATCTTACGATACAGGATATAGACGGTAAATTTCATAGCGTTTTATCGTTATAAAAAAGAGAGAACAAACCCGTTGTAAAGTATGCTTTAAAATAGAAGTTACACTGTCAGTTCGAGTGTCACGCCAAAGCGTGATGTATCGAGAACCCGTTTATACCTAAAATCCGTGTTCTCAATAGTTCTGCTGAGTCTGTCGAAGCATAAATTTCGACTCATTTCAATCGCAAAATTCACTCGAACTGACAGAATTTTCAAAATACTCAACGGGCATAACAAGTATAAAGATGCTGTTTTTAAATTTTTAAGCGCTTTTTCTATTAAACCGCCTTCTGAATATTGGCAACTCATGGTTCTACTATTTTTTTTAATCTTGTTTGGTAAGCTTGTGTATAATTTTTTTTTGCTTTTTCGTCTAAAAATGAAGCTTTAATCAATTTTATTACCTCTTGGTTTTTAGACGTTAAGACTTTAACTGTTTTTTCTATTTGTTTTTTTGAAATACCCGCTTGTTCGCCTAAACGATAAAACTGCGTTGTAATTTTACCTTGTGCTAAATGGAGTGGTAATAAACCGTCCTCTAAAGCAAAATCATTATCGTCTATATGTAATCTACTATTTAATAAATCATAAGCAGGACTTAATTTAAAGTCGCCCAAAGGCGTCTCTATTAGTGAGAAATTTTTAAAATGCGCATCTCCATTAGAAAACAAGTAATTAAAGAGTATCAGTTTAAATAATTTGATAGACTCTATTGCATATGAGGGTGTGTACTTCTTTAATAGGGTAAAAAGTTCTAAATAATTACCTACATACTTAAAATTTTCGCCATGTGTTTGTGGTACTCTACCTGCTAATGAAGCAAAATCTTCTTGTCCCCATTTACCTCCATCGTCTCTAACATCAAAGCGTTTTGTTATATAGGCTGACGCCCCATTTTTAAAGAAAATAAGTGCATTTTCTGCGGTTTCAATAGCAAACACCTGACGCGCAATTTGCATGGTTACATGCTCATTGGCTGGCATTTGATGTGCATTTTTACCGACGCTTGGTATGGGTTTTAAAATATACTGTCCTTGTTCTCCTTCTTGTATTAAACGTAATTTATTTTTTTCTAGTAAGACTGAAAATTTTTCTTGCACACCAGAAATAGACATACGTTTTCTGTTTTCTGTAAACAAAGCGTCTGTCCTTTCATTGCTTGCTGGCGAATCGTACAATAATATTGGAGCCACCCTTTTTCCTTGAAACACCCGTTTTAATGCAGTGTTACTGTAGCTACTATAACCTTCTTTAAGTGTTCCTGGACACTGTTTTATTTTTGGTAAAGCCATTACTTGTCTATTTTTTCAATTTGAATAGCGCCAATAGTATCCTGTTTTGCAGTGATTATTAAGATTCCAAAATGGTCTTTGGTGTCTATACGATTCCCAAAACAAACTGTTTGTTTATTAGAACCTTCTGGTAACATATTATAAAAAAACGGGAATAGGTATTTAGACCTGTATTCTTGTTGCGTTTTAGGCAGGGTTAAACTAATAGAAGGTGTATCTGTATTATGAAACCAATGGTTATGATATGTAAAGACAAAACTACCATCATCTAACTGCGTTAACAAGCCAGCGGTTTCTTTTTTGTATATAACTTCTGCTTGCCTCATTATTTAGTGGTTAATTTTTTAACCGTAAACGTTAACTCCATACCTAATACGTTCCCTAATTTGTGTAAGGTTTCTAAAGTTGGATTCCCTTTACCGCTTTCAAATTGCTTTAAAGTACGCAACCCTACACCAGAAAGGTCTGCAAGTGCATCTTGAGTAACATTTAGCATGTCTCTACGTGCTTTTATCGTTTTTATTAAATATTTCGAGTGCATTATATGGCTCTTTTTATGTAAATATATACTTTTTAATTAAAATAAGCGCATCGTAAGTGCTTTTTAATGCACTATTAGTGTGTTTCTATATTTGATAAAGGCTAAAAAACATTAAAAGTGCATTTTACAGCACTATTTAGAATTGTAGTTGAAGTTAATATAACACCTCTAAAACATCTTGTGTAGCATCTTCTATTAAACTATCTTCTGAATATGACGTGTGACTCTTGCTGCAATATCAGATCTACAAACAACATCGTAAAAATTCAGTATCTTACGATACAGGGATGCAGACGGTAAATTTCATAGCGTTTTATCGTTATAAAAAAGAGAGAACAAACTCGTTGTTGTGCAGTATAATTTAGAATATACGTTACACTGTCAGTTCGAGTGTCACGCCAAAGCGTGATGTATCGAGAACCCGTTTATACCTAAAATCCGTGTTCTCAATAGTTCTGCTGAGTCTGTCGAAGCACAAATTTCATAATTAGTCGCGCTAGGTAAAACGGCTATTTTAAAGAATTGTAATATGTGAATATTTCAATTAAATCTTCTTTCTTTTTAAAACTGAGTTTTTGTTTCTTAACAAAAGATTCAACTTCATTTGATTTGTTTGAGAATACTTTAAAGAAGCTCCTTTTTTTTCTCGGTAACTTCATTGAAGTATTGTTTTTATAGCCAATGAAAAACGTATCTGTTGCACGTTTTAAAGTGGGTGGCTTGTATGTATCTAATTCACTTTCAGTCTTTACTTCTTCATGAAAATTTATTTTTTCTTTTAACAGTAAAGAGCTGTTTTCACCCTTACTTAAAACCACAAAAAAACCAGAAGTAGTTTTATTATTTTCCTCATATGAAAATACTTGATATACTTTTTTATCATCAATAAAAGTAACTGGATAGTCGAATTTTTTTGGTAAATAATAAAAAAATTCACCCTCTCTTTCTACCTCAAACACATCTTTATATGCATTATATCTCATAGAATAAGTTTCATGACCATCTACGAGTTTAGCAGGAAGAAAACCTTCATTAATATAACTTGTTCCAACTAAATCTTTTGATTGTAAATTAAATGAATTAATGGTTGTTCGCTCTAATATTTGATTAGAACCGGTTTGACTCAAACTGATAAAATTCACAAAAAGAAACATTCCTAGTATACATTTGTTAATAATTCTTTTCATTTGTTATGAAATTAGATTTAAATATCGTTTATTATAGATAAGAAAGTTAGAAAAATGCTTCGTCATTTCTACTTAAAATTGTGTTAAAACTAGTTGCTTTAAAATTTAAATGGTTGAGTTATTCAAAATCAAATGGTATTAAATTAATTGATTTTCAACTATTTTTACACTTAAATGTTTAATCTTTTTCAATATAAGGAGTTACATTTTTGGTAGGTTAAATCTTTATTTTTAAATAAGCCGTTCTTTAAGGTACCCTCTACAATATCTTCACCACACTGAATGTATAAATTACTCAAAAATAACTAGAGCTACATACCCTCCGTATTTCAGTCATTGATCTTTCTTCGCAAATTTTCACAAAAGAAATTAAATTATGTTCTGGTATCCAACCTAGTTTTTGATTTAAAAGATACAGTACAATATCAATTCGAGTGATTTCTGGAAACTGAGCATTGATGAAATCAAAATACATTTTGATTGAAAGTAGCTTGTGAAACAAGCAAAAGGTACTAAAAAAGTGTATTGAGAACCCGTTTATACCTAAAATCCGTATTCTCAATAGTTCTGCTGAGTCTGTCGAAGCACAAATTTCGACTCATTTCAATCGTGAAATTCACTCGAACTGACAGAATTTTCAAAATACTCAACGGACATAATAAGTATAAGTATATGTTTTTCAATATTTTACAAAATAAAATCCTTAAATGAGTTCTGAAAATACAGAAGGGATTCACTTCTCGCCTTTCCCAGGCAAGCGTGCATCCCTCTAAGACCTCGGCTGCAAATACAATCCTACGCACACTGCTTGAATTTGTTTTTTGTTTGAAAACACCTGAAGAGATTCTAAAATACAGAAGGGATTCACTTCTCGCCTTTCCCAGGCAAGCGTGCATCCCTCTAAGACCTCGGCTGCAAATACAATCCTACGCACACTGCTTGAATTTGTTTTTTGTTTGAAAACACCTGAAGAGATTCTAAAATACAGAAGGGATTCACTTCTCGCCTTTCCCAGGCAAGCGTGCATCCCTCTAAGACCTCGGCTGCAAATACAATCCTCATGAGCTTCGCTCATGTAGTCTTTTTTGTTTTTAAAAAATTATGAAGCGAGCTTCTAATTTTTTAAAAACAAAAAATCCTGATGAAAAATCATCAGGATTGTGATTGATGTGGGCAATGAGGGATTCGAACCCCCGACCCTCTCGGTGTAAACGAGATGCTCTGAACCAACTGAGCTAATTGCCCTTAGCGGATGCAAATATAAAACAGTTTTTACATTCTGCAAGAATTTACTTGCTTTTTTTTATAAAACTTCAGCAACTACAAATGTGCTTCCTCCTATATAAATTATATCTTTTTTTTCTGAGTTTTCCTTTGCATATTTATATGCCTCATTTACAGAACTATATTTTTTCCCAAATAAATCAAACTCTTTCGCTTTTTCTTCTAATTCATCTACATTTAAAGCTCTTGGAATGTTTGGTGAGCAAAAATAATAATGTGCTTTCTTAGGAAACAGCCCTAAAACATCTTCTAATTTCTTATCTGAAACAAAACCTAAAACAATATGCAAATTATCATAAACTTCTTTTTGAAGTTGATTCATCGCTAATATTAAACCTTCTTTATTATGTGCTGTATCACAAATAACTTTTGGTGAATCTTGTAAAATTTGCCATCTTCCTTTTAAGTCAGTATACTTTACAACGTTTAAAAGCCCTTTTTTAAGTTGATTTTTAGTGACGTTAAAACCCTTTAATTTGTGTATTGCCGTAACAGCTGTTTTTACATTCTTCTTCTGATAATCACCCAACAGATCTGTTTTATAGTCTTGAATTGAGTCTGATGCAAAAAAGATTTCAGCTTTTAATTCTTCTGCTTTATCAATAAAAATAGTTTCTATCTCTTTTTGTCTTTCTCCTATAACAACTGGTACATTACTTTTAATAATTCCTGCTTTTTCAAATGCAATTTCGGGCAATGTTTCTCCAAGAAATTGCGTGTGATCTAATCCTATATTTGTAATTACAGAAACTTCTGGAGTGATAGTATTTGTTGAATCTAATCGACCTCCTAAACCAACTTCTATAATTGCAATATCAACTTTTTCAAATGCAAAATAATCAAAAGCCATTCCGACTGTCATTTCAAAAAAAGAAAGTTGTTGTTTTTCTAGAAAAAAGTTGTGTTTTTTAATAAAATCTACAACAAAATTTCTATCTATTTCTTTACCATTTATCCTTATTCTTTCTGTAAAACTCTTTAAATGTGGTGATGTATATAAGCCAACTTTATATCCTGCTTCCTGTAAAATTGATGCAATCATATGACTTGTAGAGCCTTTTCCGTTTGTTCCACCAACATGAATTGTTTTGAATTTATTTTCTGGAAACTCTAATACTTTCAAAAACGCTAAAATATTAGTTAAGTCTTTTTTGAATGCTGTTTTACCTTGTCTTTGATACATTGGTAATTTAGAAAACAACCAATCTAATGTTTCTTGATACGTCATTTATTCTGATAAAGAAAAACGGTAAATTATAGTTCCTTTTTGTTTATTTGGTGCGTTCGGATCTGCATTCCATGTTGTTTTCAACGCTGCCGCTTTTGCTGGATCTAATAAACATTTTACTGTGTTTGTTGACCCTTTAACTCCTGGCGTAGCCTTAATCACTTTACCAGTATTATCTACTTCAATGCTAACAACTACAATTCCCTCTTCGTTGCATTCAGGTTTTTCAATGGGTTTAGACAATGCATTTCTACCCGCTAAATTGTAATTTTTATCTCCGGCACTTCCATTATTCTCGTAATACTTTGTAGATTTTGGGTCCCCATTTTTATCACCTTTTAAACCTGGGTTATCCTCATCTCCTTCACCTTTATTTTCTCCGTCCTTAGAATTCCCTTTTAATAAATTATTCAACGCATCTTGTGTTGCTTTAGATGGTTTTGGTTTAGGAATTTCTTTAGCCTTCTCAATTTTCTTTTTTGGTTCAATAGGTTTTTCTACCTTTTTATTTTTTGATTTTTCTAAAATAGGTGCCTCTTTAACCTCTTGAGTAATGACTTTTTCTTTTATCGTTTCTGTTGGAATTACTTCCTCTTTTTTCTCAACTTGTTCTTCAGTTTTTTTTACTTCAGAAGTTGCTTTTGTTTTTTCAACTGGATCTCCGCTACCAATATTTGAATCGCTAAAATTAATTGCCAATCCATATTCTTGTGGTGGATCTATATACTGCATTCCGAAACTGAAAATTCCAACTAAAATTAAAGCAAGAAGTATCAAAGTAATGACGGCAGATTTTCTTTTATGTGTTGTTTCTAATATTTGCATTATCCTTATTTACTTCTTGATTCCGACTCCATTGACGTAATCGCCTACTACACCAGACATTAAATTATTTATAGTTTTTTTAAAATTCAATTTATTGTAACTTTTTCTTGATAAAAAGTTACAAAAATCAAGACTTATTTTAGTTTATTCGAATTCTAGCTTTTTTTTCCACGAACACATCCAGACCACTTTGTTCTTTGGATGCTTATACGCTTCTAAAACTTGAATTCTACAGAAACGAAAAGTAGGTCGGTTTAATATTTCGAATCCTCTTTATTTTTTTCAATTTACACAAACCCTCATTCTATTTACTTGCCATTCTGAGTAAATATAAACCCCTTCTTCGTCATTTTCATACGCTGATTTTCTTTTTTAAAACTCAATTATGAAGTTCTTTTTTTTCTCTTTTCTCTTCTCTCTTCTCTCTTCTCTCTTCTCTCTTCTCTCTTTAGTCAAAAAATCTATTTCCCTTTTACGGCTAAAATCATTTTTAATTTATTCCGATTTGCAATGTCAATAATTTTCATCACATTTTTATAAGGAACATCTTTGTCTCCTCTTATCACAACTGTTTTTGCTTTATCAGCACCAACAAGTTTTAAAATTTCATTTTCTAAATTGATTTCACGTACTTCTGTTTTATCAATAAAAAATAAAGATTTATTTGTAATTGAAACGGAGATTGATGTTTTATTTTCAGTTTTCCCTCCAGCTTTTGGCAATAAAATATCGATTGCATTTACGGTAACCAACGTAGAAGTCAACATAAAAAATATCAACAACAAAAAAACAATATCTGTCATTGATGACATATTGAAATTTGGATTGACTTTATTTCTTCCTCTTAAGTTCATTTTAAAATAGTTTTAAAGCTGAAAAGTTTTTAAAGTAAAAAAGTTTAACTTTATAAACCTTCAACTTGCTAACTTTTAAACTCATTTATACTGGTTCGTTTAACAAATCTAAAAACTCAACGGATGTTGCTTCCATTTTATAAACTATTTTATCTGTTCTTACCACTAAGTGATTATAGGTTATATAAGCAATAATCCCGACAATTAATCCTGCAACAGTTGTTGTCATTGCCGTATATAATCCGTCAGACAATAATTTAATATCTATTTGTCCTCCAGAATTAGCGATTTCGTGAATTGCAACAATCATCCCAACAACTGTTCCTAAAAAACCAATCATTGGTGCTGCACCAGCAATTGTTGCCAAAACGCTAACATTTTTTTCTAATTGATAAATTTCTAATTTACCAGAATTTTCTATGGCTTTGTTAATATCGTCTAAGGGTTTTCCTATTCTAGAAATTCCTTTACCTATTAATCTTGCCGTTGGTGAATTTGTTTTTTTGCATAAATCTTTAGCTGCGTCTAATTTTCCTTCAGACACATACTCTTTAATTTGATTCATGAAATTTTCATCAACTTTAGAAGCTGCTTTGATTGCAAAAAATCGCTCAAAATAAATATACAATGCAACCGCTAATAAAACGAATAATATTCCTATTATTAACCTTCCTCCTGTTCCGCTTTCCATGATCAATTTATAAATTGATAATGTTTTTTCTTCTGAAATTACTTCTGTAACTGTATCAATATTTTCTTGAATAAATAATAACATATTCTATATTAAATTAAAGATTTATGTAAACTAAACGAATTTACTTTTTAAAAATTGCTTAAAAAAACCCGAGAAAATCTCGGGCTTATATTTTTAAAATTACCTAATCAGCATAAAAGCAAATGACCCAACTAAAAAGCCAATTAACGCTAGCCATGATATTTTTTTAAGATACCAAAAGAAATCAATTTTTTCCATTCCCATTGCAACAACTCCTGCTGCTGAACCGATAATTAACATAGATCCTCCTGTTCCTGCAGAGAATGCAATAAAGTGCCATAATTCATTGTCTATTGGTTCAGAAAACATTCCTAAACTTGCTGCTACTAAAGGTACATTATCAATAACCGCAGATCCAACTCCTAATAACATAACAACTAAATCAGAAACACCTGTATGATGTAATTCTGTTCCCATCATTGGAATTGTTTCTTTAAGTGTCGATGCAAAGTTGAATAAAATCCCTAGTGATTCTAAGGCTGCAACAGCCATTAAAATACCTAAGAAAAATAAAATACTTGGCATTTCAATTTTAGATAAAGAACTATGTATTGGACTGTGATGGGCATGCGCAACAGACTCTTCATTATCATAACTTGTCATAGAAAATTTTGTTCTACTATATATTTCTGCAAAAGTTGCAACAATACCAAGTGACAACATCATACCAACATAAGGTGGTAAATGAGTAACTGTTTTAAATATTGGTACAAAAACGATAGCTCCTAGACCTAAATATAACATTGTACCACTGTACTTACTTTTTGGTTTTGAATCTTCTTCTGAAGAAACACTTTCAATATCGCCTTTAAAAGCTGGTAAAAAGCTGGCGATAAAAGAAGGAACTACCATACATAATAAAGAAGGTATTAATAAATATTCCATTAATTTTCCTGCAGTAACTTTTTTACCAATCCATAACATGGTTGTCGTTACATCACCAATTGGAGACCAAGCTCCACCAGCATTTGCAGCAATTATGACAAGACCTGTAAACCAAATTCTGTCATCTCTTTTAGGAATTATTTTTTGTAAAATAGAAATTAAAACAATAGTTGCAGTTAAGTTATCTATAATAGCTGAAAGTATAAATGCTAAGAAAGAGAAAATCCAAAGAATTCTCTTTTTACTTTTTGTTTTTACATATCCTTTTATAGTAGAAAACCCATCAAAGTAATCAATAATTTCTACAATAGTCATTGCTCCTAATAGAAACACCAAAATCTCTGCGGTTTTACCTAAATGATGCAATAATGTTTCTTCTACTAAATGCATTTTATCTTCATGCAATAAAGATGGAAAGTTATCAACTAAAGCATGTTTAGCCGAATCAAACCAATTAGAAAAATGATCTACATTCAAAGCAACTAAAGCCCAACAAACCGCCATCATAACAAGCGCTGGTATTAATTTATCTATTTTTAAATTGTGTTCTAAAGTAATGGCTAAATAACCTACTACAAACACCATAATAATAATCGTCTCCATAATTATATCTATATTAAATTAACTGTTTTAACGCTATCTCAAACGCTGTTTTACAAATCTCTTTTTTACTATTATTTTTCTCAAATGTATTTACCAATGCTTTTCTAATCGTTTCTGAAGTATCCTTAAAAATAGCTTCATCTTGCATTGGTAATTGCACTCTTGACTCCATTAAATATGCAAAAACTCTTGCAATTCCACAATTAGAAATAAAATCTGGAAGTAAACTTACATGCCCATCTGTATATTCCATTATTGGCCCAAAAAATATTTCTTTATCTGCAAATGGCACATTTGCTCCAGGAGAAATTACTTCCAATCCAGCAGTAATCATTTGAGTAACTTGTTCTTTCGATACTAATCTTGAAGCTGCTGCCGGAACAAAAATTTCAGCTGGTAATGACCAAATTTTTTGATTTATTTCATCAAAAGGAATCATATTTTCTGAAACCAATTTATTTCCATCTTTCCCTAAAAACAAATCAGTCATCTCATTCATAGTGAATCCTGCTCCGTTTATCAATCCTCCATCTCTATCAATAATCCCAACTACTTTAGCTCCTAGTTGCGTTAGGTAATACGCCGCAGCCGACCCTACATTTCCAAAGCCTTGAACAACGGCTTTTTTTCCTTGAATAGAACCACCATAAATGTTATAATAATGCTTTACCGCTTCTGCAACACCATATCCTGTTAACATATCTGCAACGGTATATTTTCTAGATACATCTGGTGAAAATTTTTTGTCTTCAAGAATCTTAATTACTCCTTGACGCAATTGACCAATTCTATTAATTTTATCAGCTTCTGTTGGTTTAAAATGTCCGTTAAAAATACCTTCTTGAGGATGCCAAACACCACAATCTTCTGTAATCGGAATTACGTCTTTATCTGCATCTACATTTAAATCTCCACCAGTACCGTAATAGTGTTTTAACAGCGGTGTAACGGCTTTATACCAACGCTCTAAAACCCCTCTTTTTCTTGGGTCGTTTGGATCAAAATTTATTCCTGATTTTGCACCACCAATTGCGGGTCCAGAAACGGTAAACTTTACTTCCATGGTTTTAGCTAAAGACAAAACTTCGTTCATATCTAAGCCTTTACGCATTCTTGTTCCACCACCGGCAGCTCCTCCACGTAAAGAGTTAATTACGGTCCATCCTTCTGCGTATGTTTCAGGATCTTTCCAATTAAAAACGATTTCTGGTTGTTTGTTTTCGTATTTTTTTAATAAGTCTTTCATTCTATGATGCTAATAATTTAATTTTTAATTCTTTTTTATTTTTAATAAAATTAATAGCAGTTAAAGTTGGTTCATTTTTATTGATTTAAAATTTTGATACAGAAGTTATCTAAATCTCTTATTGACAAACTTAATGCAAAAAAATGATTGTCCAAACAAAAATAATACTCTTTTAAAAAAAACTATGGCAGAAAAATAACGCCAGAACTATGGTCTCTTTTTGCTCCAGTTACAGAACTTAAGCAATTCACCTGATTATCAACTCTTAACAACCCTAAAAAAGCAAAGATGAATGCTTCTTTATAATTAATTATTTGAGAATCTGGAATTATGATTTCTAAATTCGAATGATGCACAATTCTATTTATTAAAAACTCATTAAAAACTCCTCCGCCAGTTATAAAAAGGTTTTTACATTTTTTAGTAGAAGTAGCTATTTGAATTGCAACATGCTCAATAAATGTTCTTAAAATATCGTTTATTTCTATATTGTATGAATCAATTGCAGGGAAAATAGTTGACTGAACCCATTCTAATCCTAAAGATTTTGGGTACTTCCTTTTGTAAAAATCTAATGAATTTAATTCTTGTAATAATTTAATATGTACAGTTCCAGAAGAAGCTAAATGCCCTTTATCATCAAAATCAAAACCTAATGTATGTACATAATAATTCAAAACCGTATTTACAGGACAAATATCAAAAGCTATTCTTTTATTATTTTCTCTGAAAGAAACATTTGCAAATCCGCCTAAATTTAGACAAGCATCATATTGAGGAAACAAAAACTCATCTCCAATCGGAACTAAAGGTGCACCTTGTCCGCCTAGTTTTACATCTTGCGTTCTAAAATCGCAAACTACTTTATTCTGAGTTTCACTTGCTATTATTTGCCCATTTCCTATTTGTAAGGTAATTCCTTTTTCTGGTTGATGTAGTATTGTATGACCATGAGAAGCAATAAAATCAATCCCTATTATATTATTCTCTTTGATAAAATCGTTGACTTTTACAGCAATTAATTCTCCATATTCTTTATCTAATTCTTTTAATTCTTCATCCGTTTTATGAATAGCTTTTAACAATTTATCCTTCCAAAATTTAGAGTACGGTTTTGTTTCTGAATGCTGAATTTTAAAATTTTTATACGTATTCTTATCAAACGTAACATATACAATATCCAAACCATCTAAAGAAGTTCCAGACATTAAACCAATTATATTAATTTTCTCATCGCTCATATCTGTAAAAATAATAAAACTTTATTGATAATTTATTACTAAAAATGTATCTTTGAACACATTCTTTACGAATATAATAATACTACTATAAATGGATTTTAATCTTACCGAAGAGCACTTAATGATTAGAGATGCTGCTCGTGATTTTGCACAAACAGAATTGTTCCCTGGAGTTATTGAAAGAGACAATAAACAAGAATTTCCAAACGAATTAGTAAAAAAAATGGGAGACCTTGGTTTTTTAGGAATTATGGTAGATCCAAAATATGGCGGAAGCGGAATGGACGCAATTTCTTACGTATTAATTATGGAAGAATTGTCTAAAATTGATGCATCTGCTTCTGTAATTGTTTCGGTAAATAATTCTTTGGTTTGCTACGGATTAGAGGCCTATGCAAATGAAGAGCAAAAACAAAAATATTTAACAAAATTAGCAACTGGTGAATTTGTTGGTGCTTTTTGTTTATCTGAGCCAGAAGCTGGTTCTGATGCTACTTCTCAAAGTACAACTGCAATTGATAAAGGCGATCATTATGTCATAAACGGAACGAAAAACTGGATCACAAGTGGTGGTAGAGCTGATGTTTATTTAGTAATTGCTCAAACTGACAAAAATAAAGGACACAAAGGAATTAACGCTTTCATCCTTGAAAAAGGAATGGAAGGATTTCATGTTGGCCCTAAAGAAGATAAATTAGGAATTAGAGGAAGTGATACACATACATTACAATTTAATGATGTTAAAGTTCCTAAAGAAAATAGAATTGGTGAAGATGGGTTTGGATTTAAATTTGCGATGAAAACACTTTCGGGTGGGAGAATCGGAATTGCTGCTCAAGCTCTTGGAATTGCTGCAGGAGCATATGAATTAGCCTTGAAATATTCTAAAGAACGTAAATCATTTGGTACTGAAATTTGCAATCATCAAGCAATTGCATTTAAATTAGCAGATATGCACACAGAAATTGAAGCCGCAAGAATGCTAGTCCTAAAAGCTGCTTGGGATAAAGATCAAGGAAACAATTACGACATGTCTAGTGCAATGGCAAAATTATATGCATCAAAAGTTGCTATGGAACACACTGTTGAAGCTGTTCAAATTCACGGAGGAAATGGTTTTGTAAAAGAGTATCATGTAGAACGTTTAATGCGTGATGCAAAAATTACTCAGATTTATGAAGGCACTTCTGAAATTCAGAAAATTGTAATTTCTCGTGGAATAATTAAAGGTTAATATCTATTTAATTCTTAACAAATTAATCACAAAGTATCATTTAGAATCGAAACAATAAATCTCACAGTACTAAAACTAAAAGTTTATTTTTAAAATGAGCTTTTTTTTTGGGCGTAACCGAAAAAACGGTCGGGCTTTTCGCACTCGCTTTTTTTTCATGCTTCATCAAAGAGCTCAAACAATTGCTCCAATCCCTTACGCATAATCTAGTTTCAATTAATACTCTTCAAAAATAATATCATACAATTGCAATCCAGAAGCCGGAGCAATTTCTCTCAAGAAATTTCTATCATTATTTTCTTTTAAGGAATTTTCTATACACTCCAAATCAATATTTCCTTTTCCTAATTCAAATAAAGCTCCCATCATTAATCTAATTTGATACCGTAAAAACCCTTTGCCCTTCACTTTTAAAATATAGCTTTCTTTAGGAAAGAAGTTTGCTTGTAAAATAGTATTCTCAACAATTCTACAAGAATCAATAACTCGCTTAAAAACTGTTTTCTCTGAAGGTTTTGTACAGTATTTATGAAAATAATGGGCTCCTTCAAATAATTCAGCTCCTTTTACCATTAAATCTACATTAAGAATTTCATTAACTCCAACTAAAAAAGGAGCGCTAAAAGGATGTGGCTTTTCACCAAAAGAAAAATAATAGTGATATTCTTTTACTTTCGGTGATTGTATAATATTAAATGCTGATGATCCTTTTTGAACTGATAAAGCTTTTATATCTGCAGTAGTATTCAAATTGAATAATTTTAAAAACTCTTCTTTATTGACTTCAAAATCCACAAATAATTGAAAACCATATTTAGAAGCAGAAACTTTTGCATCTGTTCTACCAGCACCAATTGTTTTATATTTCTGATTGTTTTTAAAGACAAAACTTAACGTCTTATCAATCATATCATGTACGGTTTTCACATTGTTTTGCTTCTGCCATCCATGAAATCTAAATCCCAAAAACTGAATCTTTACTAAATATGTAAACTGATATCTCATTCAATAAAAATAAACTTTTTTAATTTTAAGCAAAAAAAAAGTCCTCAATCATTAATGATTGAGGACTAATGTATTAATATTGAGTTCTTGAAACAAGTTCAAGATAAACAATATAAAGAAAGGCAGCGACCTA
>Ga0209284_10003024_pt1 | contig 21570 bp, 22 predicted proteins | sample FRY03_FD_187211 | JGI IMG/M metagenome (GOLD analysis project Ga0209284, IMG submission 187211) | Freshwater microbial communities from Lake Fryxell liftoff mats and glacier meltwater in Antarctica - FRY-03 (SPAdes) (version 2) | ecosystem: Environmental > Aquatic > Freshwater > Ice > Glacier...
AAAAATAAAAGTGTCGACATGTTTTAAACCAGACCTGTCAGTCACGTCAAGGTCACTTGTGGTTCTACCAAAATGATAAATGTGATTACTCGTAAGAAATCCCTTTACTTGGTCATTCATCTCCTCAAACACGGTGTTGGTCATGTATGATTTCCAAATCATTGTTTGGAGTTCGTTGGGAAGAGACAAGAGTTTGTTGGAAGAAGCCATTTTGCGTGTTCTTTGTTATACTATTAGGACGTTTAAATTTTAGTTTTCTTTAAATGATTTTTTTGAGCCATTTTTTTTGGGAGAGTTGCGTGGTGTTTCGGTTTTGTTTGGGTGTTGTTGTTTAGGGTTTAGGGTGGTGTTGTTTTGTTGTTTCGGGAGAATTGTGTGTTGGTAGTTATTAATCCTTTAAGTCTATTTTCTTGTTTTGTTGTTTCGGTTTTGTTTGGTGTTGTTGTTTGGGGTTTAGGGAGAATTGTGTGTTGGTAGTTATTTTCTTGTTTTGTTGTTTCGGGAGAGTTGTGTTTTCATTTTGGTTCCACATTTCCAAAAATCTCGGGAAAGAAGTGACGATTATCGTTTTTTTATTTGCTGAATACGATTCTCTTTTTTTGGTCAAACATTCTTCACAATGTCTTTTTGTGCCAATAGTCGATTGAAAGCAAATCACACAATCACCGTTCATTCAAGTATTGTGATTTATTATTTTTAAGTTCACACAACCACGCCGAGCCGCAAAAGAGAGAGTCCCTGAAGTCATACTCAGTTTTTTTTTTTAGATACACACAAATTGGATCTAAAAAAAATAACACAAGAAAATCTGGCGTTTAAAAAAATATTCTATTTGATTTAATAAATGGATTCAGAGAATGTGCTCAAACTTGTCGGGATGCATTTGAACAAGACAAATCGGACGACAAAATCCGTTGCACAACTCCAGTCGTTGTCGAAAGGTCTTGAAAATACACTTGGTGTTACCGGAAATAAAGAAAGACGGTTTGTTAAATCACAGATTGTCGATTTTGTGAATGGATTTTTAAAGAAAAAGAAACGCTACAAGTTTAGCGAGACCGAGGTCGGTGTGTTCGGTGACAGTTTACCGTTTTTGAAGTTCCAATATTACATGACCGAAGAAATGATAGGATTTTGGGAATACTATCGGTATTATTATGATCTTGGTCAACACAAAAAGGAGGATTTCATAATAGACAGTTTTTTGTATCGTATCACAATCGAAGACCCAGAAAAATTGAACGAGTATTATGAAGATAGAGGAAAAACGTTGATACCAGCCATTTACATAAAATACGAACACATGAAATCGATACTGAAATCAACGCCTCCAACGTCTCGTACGGCGTTTAAAAAACTTAAAAAACAAGTGTATACTCGGTCACGAACACGTGGTTTCTTCAAACCGTCCGAAGTTGATGAGTATGCAAAAACAATTATCGACTTTTACTTTTACAATTATCGACGTTTCGTTTCGTTGGAAAACTTGAACCTGTGAAGTGTTTTCTTGAACCTGAGAAGCTGAGCATCCGTGTTTTTGCGTTTCTTGAGCTGAGAAGCTGAGCATTGTTGTGTTGCTGAAAACTAGGGTTTCGCAGCCGTTCGGGTGAGCATTTTCTCGTTGGTTCGTTTCGTTGGTTCGTTTCATTGGTTCGTTTCGTTGGTTCGTTTCATTGGTTCGTTTCGTTGGAAAATCCGAACCTGTGAAGTGTTTTATTGAACCTGAGAAGCTGAGCATCCGTGTTTTTGCGTTTCTTGCTGGAACGCAGGGTTTCGCAGCCGTCCTCGCTACTTTCGCAGCCGTTCGGGGTGAGCATCCGGTCTCTTTTTTCTTCTCGTTTCGTTTCGTTGGAAAACTTGAACCTGTGAAGTGTTTTCTTGAACCTGAGAAGCTGAGCATCCGTGTTTTTGCGTTTCTTGAGCTGAGAAGCTGAGCATTGTTGTGTTGCTGAAAACTAGGGTTTCGCAGCCGTTCGGGGTTTCTCGCTACTTTCGCAGCCGTTCGGGTGAGCATCCGGTCTCTTTTTTCTTCTCGTTGGAAAACTTGGAACCTGTCAAGTGTTTTCTTGCTGAGCATCCGTGTTTTTGCGTTTCTTGCTGAAAACTAGGGTTTCGCAGCCGTTCGGGGTTTCTCGCTACTTTCGCAACCGTCCTCGCTACTTTCGCAGCCGTTCGGGGTGAGCATCCGGTCTCTTTTTTTCTTGCGTGTATTGAGCTGAGAAGCTGAGCATTCGTGTTTGTGTTTCTCACTGTGTGGTACCAGGTTTTCTCACTGTGTGTACTGAGAATCTCGCGACGTTTCTGTCGCAGAAATGGAATGGTCTTGTGGTCTACCTCTTGCGGCATGGACGGTGATTATCCTTCTACTCGAAGTACGCGAAGACGGCAAAGTACTAGGAAAAATGCGACTGGTCTGCAAGGCTTGGACAATTCACTGCGATCAAAATATCGTCAAGCTATTCCTATCATCAGCTGGTCCGATCACGGTCATGGCAAGGATGAGGTTTCTGCGAAAGTTTCCCCAGCTACAGGAGGTACTAATAAGCGAGGAAAACTATACGTGGGGCAAGGCATTGGACAGCCTTCCTAAAAGTTTAACCTGCCTTACTTTGGATACGAACGTTAGACGTTCTGACAGCTGCGACCTTGCCGGCTTCACAGCCCTTACCACGCTCGATCTTTGGGGCCGTTTTGAACATTTGCTGGGATTGGAAGGCCTCAGCTCCCTGAAAAGCCTCTCTTTGAGCGGTACCATGTGTGTCCTCGGCGACGGCGCCTTCCGTTCATTATCTGGGCTCACCAACCTCACGTACCTGGATCTGACAAATTGCCATAAACTGTCGCCAACACACGGATTCGCGACGCTTGCTTGCTTCACGGGACTCACCAGTCTTAATTTGGCTGGAACCATGGCTAACAACACCGTGTTGCTAGAAACTGTGTCAACACTGTCTGCCCTCGCACATCTTGAGATCGATAACGATGAACTTGTAATGATAACCACGACCGCGGTACGGGAATTAAAAAACATCCTTCCAGGGATCCGCGTTTGGAAGCAAAGATTTAGTGTAACGAAGTATTTAGGGTTTAGAAGTGAGCTGATGCTTGTGTATTGAGAAATTACTTAATAATTTTGTAATAAATATTTGGTTGCTGTTTCTATTTCTATTTTTAAAACTCGGGGTCGGAAAAGTCTTCTTCGTCGTCCGATTCGTTATGGAACGCGAAGCCTTGCAACTTTCCAACGGGAAGAGAGACGACTTCCAACTGAACGATACTGAGAGTCACCCCGAACTGTTTGTTCACGAACCAAATCGGTGCAAAGTCGACGATACACTTGACCGAGCTACCCGATTGGAAATCCGTCATGTCGAAACGGTTGCGTTTGTTGTCGAACGCTTCCACATTCATACCAGCACCACCGTCGCGAGCGGGGCGAATCTTATACTTGATGGTCGGCGCATACTTCTCTGGCTGCTTGGAAGGCTTTACGAGCGGGCGATAGAGCTCTTCCACAACCTCGCGGGACATTTGCTTACCGAACCAAGCTTTGGAGTTTTCTACCGCCAAGTCAATCATACGCGTATCGATTGCGTTCGCGGTGTCCAGAAAACGGTTCAAATGCGCGTCGTCGGGTACACCTTTGAACGAGGCGTCCAAACTATACTTGGTAGGCCCGGTGTTGTTTTCGGGAACGTACTCCGAGACACCGAAAGGCACGGACATTTTGGGTGTCTGCAAGATGATTCGCTTACTCCCGTCGTAAAGCAAAAACACTTGGTTACCGCCCGCCTTGTTCTTCGTTTGCTCTCCACAGACGAGCTTGGAAGCGTCAAAGTTCTTGTAGAGAATCACGCTGTTGGAAGCCATTTTTGTTGTTGTTGTTTGGTTGTTGTTGTTGTTTGTTTGTTTGTTTGGTTGTTGTTCCCGAAAATTTGTTTTCTGAGAAAGTGTTGGTTGGTTGTTATACTTTGTATAAGCACGTATTCTTTAAGTTGTTTTCTGAGAAAGTGTTGGTTGGTTGTTATACTTTGTATAAGCACGTATTCTTTAAGTTGTTTTCTGAGAAAGTGTTGTTTGCTCGATTTGGGTCACGCGGGACTCGTCAGCCGGGTTGCTAATATAAACCAAGTCAAACACTTTCATGACGGTCGAGTGCGCGATGTACTGCGACGTCAGTTTCTCGCGGTTCGCCTGTTCGAGGTCGAGTTCGAGTTCGAATTCGTAAGAGTCCAAGGTCTCGGCGCTCTCTTCGCGTGGGTTTGCGGAGCGTGCGTGGGTCAAGTCGTAGGACCATGTTTTGTATTTCCACGTGGTTCGCTCGCGCGACCGTAAGAACTTGTAACTGGGTGGTAGTGGCGCGGGAAGCTCTTGGCATACAGACACACGCAAGTCGAACGGCGTTCCGTGTAACAAGAAGTCGCGTATGTCCATCTTTCGTTTCTTCTGACAGACCAACGGAGTACCAACGGAGTCGGTGATTACGCGCACGTTGTTATGGATGTACACGTGGGTCGTCTCGTCCGTTCGCTCGAAAGGGGTCGGTGTCAGAATGTTATAAATCATGTCGCTATAGTTCTTTCCGATGTTCGTGTCGAACCGCTGACGACCTTTCCACCCGAGTCGCAATTCTATTTCGATATGCGGCTCGTGGCGGTATTTGTCCAATAGTCCGCGCAGCTCATACACGATGTGGTTCATTTTGTGTTTGAAAGGGGTTCATTCCTTAAAAGGGTTGCGATGACGTGTGTGAGAAACACAATCACAAGCAGGTCCAATATCGACATTTTTAAGATTTTCATTTATTATAAGGGAAAGAAAATGAAAGTGCACACATTGACCGCGTTCTCGACACTGCTATTGTGTATGCACGAGACGGACGACATGGTCTACTTTGTCGACACGGGTAACATTCATCAGACCATTCTTGTTCGTCTTCCGCCGGTGTTCGTACTGCGACAGGACGAAACGTGTATCGATTACTTGGTACCGACGGAGGTCCGTGAAGCGTTTGATAAGATGGAGACGCACGCGCGTGTGTATTTTTCGGATCATACTCGTTTCGAGTCGACAGGACTCTTGTGTACCACGACACACAAACATACCAAGAGTGTCCCTGACAAGGTCGGACAATTTGTGGAAGTCGTTGTCGCGGTTGTCGGAATCGCCAAAAAAAAAGCCGGCGGCGAGTGGGATTTTGTGTACCACACGATAGACGTTCGCGCGGTCGATCTAGTTCCGCCGAAATTGGACGAACAGGCGAAACGATTTTGTTTTTTTTGAGAAAAATTAACTTTAAGGAAAGTCCGGTGACTTGAAAGTTATAAAATCATGGCGAACGTACAACGTGTTTCCGAGACCGACCCTGCGCGATTCGTGTACTCCGCACCGCGAGTCAACAACTCTGGTGGTCAGACCATTTTCGTAAACTTACCGGAACACTTTTCGAACAAGGTTGTCATCGCGCTGCCCCGATGTCCGCTACCTTTCGGAGTGTCGGACTACAACGGGCGAAAGTCTCTACAATTTTCTCTACCGGACGGGGACGAAAAAATCGACGAGTTCCGAGAGTTTCTCATGAAGCTCGACTTACAAAACGTGCAGACGGCTGTAAACAAATCAGTGCAATGGTTCAAGAAGTCTCTTTTACCGGGATCCATTCAAGAGTTGTACAATCCGTCCATGAAACAAACTTCGGACCGGTTCCCTCCCATGTTCCGCGCACGCTTTCCGACCCATCAAGATACCGGTAATTTCATCGGGGATATTTTCGACAAGGACAGGAACGTCATCAGAATGGGCGCGATTGCTCGCGGGTGTCAAGTGGAAGCGATCGTGGAGCTTGTCGGGCTTTACTTTGTCGCTAAAGAGTTTGGAACTTCTTGGAAGGTCATACAGCTCAAAGTGTACCCGGTGGAGAATGTCCGTGGATACTCGTTCGTTTGCGATAGCGACACGGACAGCCAATCCGACGCGGAACCAAATTAGAAAAAAAATATAATTGTAATTGGTAAATGATTAAATCCCTGATTGATACATTCCGTAAACGAATCGACGAACCCCACGAGAAGATTATCTACGTGTTGTTGATCATGGCCGTGTTTTCGTTTATGCATTATGGTCTCTTTTTGAAAAACCGGGCTCATTATCGCCATGAGAAGATTAAACAGCCTACGTACGAACACTTTTTATGGTACTCGTTGACTTTGACGTTTACCATTCCGTTTGGTGACGTGTATCCCGAAAGTTCGGAAGCTAAACTGTTGAGTGGAGTACAAGCGATTATGTTTTGGATGGTCATGTTGGCTTAGAAATTAAAAATATTTCCTACATTTTAAAATGATCGATTGTAAAAAGGTGTATACGATACCTCAGATAGGTGGAACTTGCTGGTTTACCGCATTACTCATGGTGTTCTTATACAGTGAAGGTTTCCGTTCATTTTTTTACGATCAACTTTCCGCAGTATATACCGAGGATCCTGAAAAGAAAAAACTCATTACAATGTTCGTGAACATTTATAAAGAGAAGTACTTGAGAGCTAACATTACCACAATGAACAACTTTGAAAAAGAATTAGAACCTTCAGAAATATTACAAAACTTACACAAGGCCGACGCGGCTGTTTTTTACTTTAACCCTGACGTATATAGAGGCTTTCATGGCTTTCATTATTCCAAGCAGTTTTTAAGATATTTCGATATGCATGAGAGAGTTCTATACTGTAATTCTCATCCAACTCGAGGAAAAATTTGGGTAGCGATGGATAATATAGAAACGATAAGAACTATGGAATCTCAATACGACAACAATGCGTTGGCTTTAAGAAAAAATAGTGCTCGACATAATAAATATTTAGTCAATCTCAAAGAAAAAACTAATTTTAAGAATATAGATGTTTTGTTCGTTAGAGTAGAACCATCTATACCCGGTATTTATAGGCATTCCGGTATGAGAATACCACAAGGAGCCTTATTGTACGACAACAAATTGCAAGAGGAGATAGAAGTTGAAGGTTTTAAATATAGAATCGATGGTTGTTTATTGGACAACATATCGTTTATTAATCCTTTAGGAAAGGTGGGTCACGGCATAGCTGGGGTTACTTGTAATGGGAAACGATATTTGTATAATGGTTGGGTAAATAAAAAAACTAAGTTACCTTGCCCTTTGATTGAATTCGACTGGTTTTCAAAGACAGACGATTTCTGCATAGATAGCAAAAATTGCCGGTTTACTAAAAACCCTATACAGCGTACACACCCTGATGAAACTTATGATAATAAACTTATGAATAAAAATGTTAGTGGATATTCGGTACCAAACCTAAATGGTTTCACAAAACGCCAGATAGACAAACTCTGTTTTAATGCGGAAAATTCACCAAGGACGTACACTTATGTAAAGGTAAAAGTAAAGGTAAAAGTTGAAAGTAAAGGTAAAAGGAAGTTTATAAATTTGACAAAAAATTATGATTATATAAATTTGACAAAAAATTATGATTATATAAATTTGACTTCTAAAGCTTCTACTTCTAAAGCTTCTACTTCTAAAGCTTCTACTTCTAAAGTGGATTTTATAAATTTGACAAACAATAAAGGTAAAAAAAATAAAGGTAAAGGGAAGTTAATTGACTGATTTGCAGCTACATTTCCGCGCAAACGGGACGAAACCCGAACCAACGTCGAGGTATCAGCTGCACAATCTTTGTGCCGGGTAACTCGATGTCCGGTGCGTCGGGGTCGATTTTGATAAGGGGTACCATAATCTCACCTGTGTAAGATTGGTCTATGATACCCACATTGTTCGCGAGCATATACCCCGTCGTGATCATATTGCTTTGCGGAACGAGGTCGAAATAGTAACCGGAAGGAGGTTGGACAGACACACCCGTTCCGTACAAAACAACTTTACCAACGTGTTGTCGAATACCGATCAACGATAAATTAAATCCGGAATCGCTTGGTCGTGCTCGTTTAGGAGGAATGCCTAGATCGTCCGTCAAGGTGTATCTAAAATCCAACAACGACCCTTTTGTGCTCATATACATCTCCTCGACATTGTCTAGTGGAAAAAGACTCACATTCTCGAGAAGATAGTCCAGTGCATTCGCGTCTTTGTATACCGTCTCGAAGTTACCGTGGTCCAGTGTACGCACAGACGAGGCGAGCTGACGGTTTCCCATAAATCCACCGACAGTCACCACACGAAGATCGCCCGCGTTGTTAATGATGTGACGTTGCATTTTCTTAAAAGTCGATTTTTTTCCTTAAGTTTGTTTTAAGAATAATATAAATTAAAAAGAAACATCAAATGAGTTGCGTTATTATCGAACGCATACGTAGCGACCGTTTGCGTAAAGAATGTTTGCATCTCGGCATAAGCAGTATGGGCTTGTCTCGAAATGAGTTGATTAGTGAACTACATGGGAAAGGTTTGTACGAGATTGACCTACGCTTTCCAGCGAAACCCCCGTTGATCGACACGAGCAATCGCATCGACGACTTGTCGAACGTGTTTGTGGGAAACGGGGCCGGGTTACACGAGACACGTAGCAATCGTTTGTGTATCGCGAACAACGATACGGACGAACCTTTACTTGGTGGTGATTTTAAAAACAAACGTGTGGAAGTCCATGACACGTTGAATATCCGGGACACTTTTCTGAAACGACACGAGCTCACGGCGGACACGCCGGGTGAAGAGGGCGACCTGCGGCGTTCCGGGGCGGACCTTTACATGTACCGCAAGACCACCGTACACCCCGGATGGTACCCGGTACAATTCGGGTCGGTGATGATTTTTTGAATTCTCATTTTACTTATTCGCCGCCCTGAGTTTCGCGGTCATCGCTTTGAGTTGTTCGCTCAGTTCCTTGTTGGTCATCTTCTTCTTAGCGGCGGGCTTCTTTGGCGATCGTGCGGTAATTGTTGGCGATGATTTGCGTGCGGTAATTATTGGCGATCGTGCGGTAATTGGCGATGATTTGCGTGCGGTAATTGGCGATGATTTGCGTGCGGTAATTGTTGGCGATCGTGCGGTTGTGGTAATACGGGGAGGACAACGTGTCATGTTCTTCACGGGGCTCACGACCGCCTTGTTGTTCTTGAGAGCCCACACGTTACGCTTCAGCTGGTTGACGAACCATTCGTTGTTATTAACCAGAGTCGCTTGGTATTTTTTCATGTTCCTTATGAGCTCGTTGTGGTAAGACTTGCTGTCGCGCAATTTGTTCTTAATGGGAACTTTTTTGTTGGAAAAGTTTGTTTTTGGTGGTCTTGTTTTAATTTGGGAGCGGTTGCCAATTTTGGTCATTTTGGTCATAATACGTTCGTTCGCCGCCTTGTTCTTCATTAAATTCTTCGCGGGTTTCTTGTTGGATTGCATTGATATTATTAAAAAAAGATTTAATTTGTAATTTATAATAATTCACGGACAATGACAATGTGTGATTCACGCCTTTAAAGTCGTATAGTCTACCGTCTTGATTTTCAAACACAAACGTCAACGACGTCAGCTTTCCGATCGGGTGAAACTCTTGCGGGGGTAACGTGTTAAAATCAAAACGCTCTTCGCGAAACCCAACGACACTCATCTTGAACTTCGCGATACCCGTTTCGTACTGACGAATCTCCGTTTGGTCCGTGTCCGGGTCCACGGTGTTGAACGACCGGATACTCGACATGGTATGATTTTCTATTTCCGGACAACGGAGCACGATGTATCGATCTCCTAATAAATTGTAAATACCCGGTGGAACTACGGAGTACATGTGTTCCGAAATGGTAAGATTGAACGCGAGGCTCATTGTGATGTCTAAATCGTTGGAGGTGATACCGAAATAGCTTCCTTCAATGTCGATATTACCATTGGGGAGTACGTACCGGTTAATTTTGTTTTCGGGCACGAACAGCTCTTCAGCACTCCCCATTTGAACGCCTTTCATAAAGTACAATTGTTGTGTTTCGCTAGACACGACGTCCACGGTGATGTCGTAATTCGCGTACATCACGTCGCTATTGTTCAAGACAAAATAATACGCGTTTCCTTGTTGGAGTGATTCGTACGACTCCCAGTCCGACAGAACGACCGACGTCTGTAATCGGAGGGCGGTCGTCGACCCTTTGGCGACAAGGGTCGTTCCGCGCATCACGCGTGCATTCAATATAAACTCATTTACCTTTATAATATCAATATCATTGAGGCTTATCTGTAACCGAAGGGAGTCTACAAACCCCGTCGCTTTCGCTACAAAGTGTTGATACAGCACAATATCCGACTGCCTAACGGGTACGTTGACCCCACCCGTGCTAGAGTTTGTTGTGTTGTCGAGCTCGTGCCGGATGAAATGTTCCGGGTCGTCTTGACTGTCAATCACCGTGGCGTTCCCTTGATCGAAACCGAGTAGACTACGAAGCGTGGTCTTGAACGTCTTGATCTGGAACGGTTCGATCGATCTGAAAATGAACTGCTTACGTCGATCCGACGGTGAAGACAAAAATGCCATCACGATACGCCCGTTCAATAACCGATTCGTTTCGTCGATGATATCGACATCGGTGTAGTTTCCAATGGCTAATGTGATTGTTGTTTCTGTGTTTTCGATAACGAAACAAAACTCGTTATTGTGTGAGTCGATGTTATAATGCGTGCGCGGTATACTCGCGTCGAGCACTTGAACCGAAAACACGTTACGGAAAGGTTCGTTGAAATTGACCTCGTACCTCGACGGTGTGGGGAAAAAAGTACGGTCTCTCTTTGCGGAGTCCACGTAAAAGACGCTCGAATGTTTGTCTGCATTCTCTTTCAGAAACTGGACGTCCATTTTTTTATTTTTAATGGATAATATTTTTAAATAGTATTTCGTCCATACTATAGGACACGCGCCGAATATTGGTACACAAACGACTCGAATGTGTGAATACGGACGAGATATACCCCGACCAAGAGATCGGGTAGCAGAACTCTTGATACACCATCTCGAGGACAAAAGACGCCGAGTGAATCACCCACATGGTTGTGAGGAAAGCAGTTAGTCGGTTCATTGTTAATAATTTGTAACTATTTTTAAGTCCTTAAAGTAAAACAAGAGTTAACTCGAACAGGATTCGCACGGGTTCAGCGTGAACTGTACCGGATTGGCCGCGGGTTGGGTACGCAGGTAGTAAATACCGGTTTTGAGCCCCTGCGCCCACGCGTAAAAGTGCATCGAAGACAACGCTTTGATGGACGGTTTCGCCATAAACAAATTCAAACTCTGGCTTTGACAAACGTAGCGCCCGCGCTCGGTCGCTTGATCAATCAGGTGGCGTTGCTTGATTTCCCACGCGGTCTTGTAAATATCCTTCATCGATTGTGGAATCTCGGGGATGTTTTGGATCGAACCGTTGTGGAAAATAATTTTGTTCTTCAGATCCGTGGTCCACTTCCCGAGATCCAACAAGTCCTTGACGAGATGCTTGTTGAGCACCACAAACTCCCCGGCGAGCGTTCGACGGGCGTACAAATTACTCGTGTACGGTTCGATACACTCGTTGTTTCCGAGAATCTGTGAAGTGGACGCCGTCGGCATCGGTGCGACCAACAGACTGTTTCGCACTCCGTGCACCTTGACTTTAAATTTGAGCGCGTCCCAGTCGTACCGCTTTTCAAACGTACTCTGCGTCTCCCACATGTCGAACTGGAACACGCCTCGGCTCACCGGAGACCCCGTGAACGTTTCGTACGGGCCTTCCTCTTTCGCCAGTTCCATAGACTGTTCCATCGCGGCGTGATAAATCGTCTCGAAAATGTCGTGGTTCAGTTGGGCCGCTTCGGGTGAATCGAACGACACTTTGTGCATCATATACACGTCCGCTAGCCCTTGTACGCCAATACCGATGGGGCGATGTCGCATGTTTGATTTGCGCGCTTTGTCCACCGGGTAAAAGTTCACGTCGATCACCCGGTTCAAATTCCGAGTGACGATCTTCACGACTCTGTGGAGATGTTCGTGGTCGAACGTTTTGTTTTTGAGGACAAACTTCGGAAGCGCGATCGACGCCAAGTTACACACCGCAATCTCGTCTGGGGCGGTGTACTCGACAATCTCCGTGCACAGGTTACTGGACTTGATCACACCCACGTTTTGTTGGTTCGACTTCCGGTTCACCGCGTCTTTATAAAGAAGATACGGATTGCCCGTTTCGATTTGCGAGTTGCATATGGCGATCCACAACTTTTGTGCGGGCACCTTCTTGCGACTCATAACCCACAACCCTTCTTGCGACTCATAACGCTCGTACAACGCCCGGTACTCGTCACCGTACACGTTCTCCAGTTTTTCGGGAAGCGTGCTCGGACAGAACATCGACCACATCTTGTCGTCGCGAACGCGCTCCATAAACAAATCGGACACCCACACACCCGAAAAGAGGTCACGGCACCGCTCCTCTTCGTCGCCGTGGTTCTTGCGCATGTCGAGGAGCTTGAAAATATCCGGATGGTCCACAGACAAATAAATGGCGATGGAGCCGGGTCGTTTTCCCCCTTGGTTCACGTATCGAGACGTCGCGTTGAACACGCGCAAAGACGGAATGATCCCGGTGCACCCGCCTTTCGTGTTCCGAATGTCCGATCCCGTCGCGCGCAACTTGTGGATATGTAACCCGATCCCTCCCGCCCACTTTGAAATTTGCGCGCAGTCCTCCAGTGTAGAAAAGATACCCGAGATTGAGTCGTCTTGCATTTCCACGAGGTAACAGCTACTCAGTTGCGGATACGGCGTGCCCGCGTTGAACAGTGTGGGGGTCGCGTGGGTAAAAAACAACTGCGACATGTGCGTGTACATTTCCCTCACTCGGTCCATGTCCTCCCCGTGAATTCCGATTGACACGCGCATCCACATGTCTTGAGGACGCTCACGAACCACGTCGTCCGTCTTTAACAGGTACGATTTCATCAACGTCTTGAGTCCAAAGTAATCGAACAAGTAGTCCCGGTCGTAGTCCATCATTTCTGAAATCGTTTTATAATGCGTTTCCGTAATTCGTTTGAGTTCGTCAGAGACTATTCCGCGTGCGTGAAGGAATTGGACGACGTCCAGAAAAGACATGTTGATGCTCTTGTGCAGATTGTTTGCGCACAAATAAGCCGCGAGCACCCCATAATCCGGATGCTCCGTGCACAACGAAACGGCAATCTCCGAAGAAAGCTCGTCGAGCTCTCGTGTGGACACTCCGTCATACAACGAATTACACACTTTCTGCGCCACTTTGATCGGATCGATCGTGTCGGAAATCTCTCGAGATAAGTGTTTGATCCGATCCGTAATCTTGTTGAAATCCACGGGCTGGCTACGACCGTCTCTTTTGATAACCTGCATTTTATTAATTAATCAAGTCGGTTTATTTCTTAATTGATTCAAACATGGTACACCAAAGTGCATTGCGTATCTCTTGATGTCGTTAATGTACTGAATTATACCCGCGTTATCGTAATAAATGTAATTGTTGTAGATTTCGAAAGGGTCGTCGCCTTCAAACCCGCGATAGTACCAGAAACGTAAGATGAGTATGTTGTATAAATACGACACTCGCGGAAACCGTATCGGACCTCGGCAACACGGACAAGTGTTTCCATCCAACTGTTCTCGATACCACTTCTTGATGCAACGTTTATGAAAGACGTGTCCACAACACAAACGCGTACCCGCTTCCGGGTTCACCTCATTTCCTTTGTTTACTTTATTGTTTCGTCGGGAACAAGTATTCAAAACAACGGGGTCCAAACAAATCGAACATTCCAACATTTTCTTCATTAGTTTACTGTCGGTGCCAAACAAAACATAATATCCCCCAGATTGGCGACGTTGTACTTTAGCATCAAAGGAAATTTAGGCTTTAAATATATTTCGAGCATGTTGCTTAGATTCGTGCTCTTGGTGAACAAATTGATATACTTTAACGAATATCGCCCGCTGACGGGTTCCGTACTGCTGCTGTCGTTCTTCATCCCGTGATTCGCTTCACCGATGATGGTTTCTTGGGACGCAAAGTCGCCGTTGCACGACAACTTGAGTTTGTTCTCGTGACTCGTAATCTCGATGATGTCCGCGATATTCATCATGTCGCGACACATACGTTGAAAATCGTTCGATTGCATCGTGATCACCGAGTCCAATTGTACGTTCGGAATACGGAGCTCGTCCTCGTCAATGTCGAGCATTTTCAAGAAGAAAGTGGTGTTTGTGTTTTTGTCCGAGTTCTCGATCCGCACACCAAACTCGTTACGATTATCACGCCTGATGAAAAAGGTGATGATGTCCATGTTCGTGATGGTTTTCGTAAGTTTGAACAAGTTGTTCATGTTCAAACCCACCTGTATTTTTTCCTCACACGTGTACGTTTCGAACCGATCCCCGTGCAACTTCAAATGAACCAACGCGACGTGCGCGCCGTCCATCGCCATTAGACGCATCCCGTCCTCGTCAAAGATAAAATTGACATCGTTTAAAGTCTCTTTGAGAACATCACAAAGCGTTTTGATAACACTACTCTGTACGGTTTGAATCACCAACACACAATCGTCCATTCTTGTATATACTATATTATCCAAAAAATTCTTTAAATGGTTTTCGGGTGGGGGCGTTTTTTTTAAAGGAAATTGTAAAAAATTGTGCTTTGGTAAAAGAACCCCCGCTTTAGGTTTTAAAAAATCTCGTGGCTTTTTTCTTTTAAATTTTTTTTGTTTATAGGAATGTATAACAAAATGTCGTCCACAGATACATGTGTATTGCGTCCAGAACTCATGGAGTTTGAAAAATATATTGGCGAAGCCGACTCGCTCTTCTTATCGCTGGTTGCTCGTCCCGACAACGGCGCTGATAAGGCGGGGTTTATGTTTACGAAACGAACCGTCACCAGCACCAACGAAGCGGACGTCACCACATTATCGTACACCCCGGAAGACCTCGCTGATATCCACGCCCGTCAGCTGTTCGTTTCCAACATCGAAACGGACACGGTGTCCAAAGTGACCAGTTTGGTGATGGCCGAGGCCGGCGCAGGTACGATTGACATGAGTCAGGGTAGCATTACCCAGGTTTCTTCCATGCAGTTTTACGAGAGCGGCGCTACGGCCATGCTCAATGTTACCAACGATTCGATCGTATTCGGCGAGTCCGCCGGTGTGCTCGACATGACCCAAGGTAATATTGTTAATATTCAGAACATCACTATGGCTCCTTTCAGCGTGTCCGATTTTGCGGACGGTAACGTGGTGAACCTACAGACCATGACCCTTACGCAGGATACCGGTACCATCGATCTCAACGGAGGTACCCTTCTTATGGGCGGCGGTAACATCGACATGGCGAACGGTGCTATCATTAACGTCACCGATCTATTAGTGGGCGACATTCGTCTCCACAACACCAACGAGATTAACAACGACATGGGTAACAGTCTTGTTCTGGAAGGCGTCGACTTCAAGGACCAAGATATCACCTTGATTAAGAAGGCCACTTTTGTCGACCAAACCAGCGTCCTTGATATGGCTGACGGTTCTATGATCCACATCGCCAACCTGAACATGAAGACCGACGGTAGCGGTATCCTCGACACGAAGCACGGCGACGTCAAACACGTGGAAAACATGACGTTCGGCGCCAACGAAGCCAGTCTTACGCTGGTGATTAAGGATGCCGGTGGTGACGGTGACGCGCCCATGATTCAGAACCCTAGCGGTGGTTCCGTGGACATCGAAAAGATCCTTTTCAGCCAACAGACGATGGGTAACATCTCCGCTGCAACCTTCACCGTCGGAGGCGCTTCCACACTCAACATGAGCGACGGTACGATTAACGACGTGGACGTCCTCAATATGAAGGCGGACGGTAGCGGTATTTTCGACATGAAGGACGGTGACGTGAAACACGTGGAAAACATGACGTTCGGCGCCACTGACGCCAGTCTTACGCTGAAGATTCAGGATGCTGGTGGTGACGGTGACGCGCCCATGATTCACAACCCTAGCGGTGGTTCCGTGGACATCGAACAGATCCTTTTCAGCCAACATACGATGGATAAGATCTCCACTGCAACCTTCACCATCGGAGGCGCTTCCACACTCAACATGAGCGAGGGTACGATTAACGACGTAAATGTCCTCAACATGAAGGTGGACGGTAGCGGTGTGATCGACATGCAGGACGGTGACGTTCGAAACGTGGAGAACCTCAAGCTCGGGACGACGCTCGTGATTAACAAGGATAACTCAACCAACGAAGTCAGTGCGCCGACGATTCAGAACCCTACCGGTGGTTCCGTGGACCTTGAGGGTATTCTGTTCAACAACAAGGACATGAGCCTCGTAACCAACCTGTCCTTCAACGCGGCTGGAACGATCGACCTCAACAATGGTACGTTCAGCAATCTCGCTACGCTCAACATGACCGCGGCCGGTACCCTCAACATGAACCAGAGCGACATGCTGGATCTCAAAAATCTGGCGATGACGGACACTCTGACTGTGGGTACCGTGGATCTTCTTGGTCCGACCGCAACAATTCAGCACAACAACGGCGGTTATATCACGCTCGAAGGGGTGCGCGTCCAGGAAAAATCGATGACCGAACTGACCAATCTGACTTTTACCACGGGCGGTACCATGAGCCTGAGCGACGGCGTTGTGTCCGACGTTCTGACCCAGACCATGACCACCGGGGGTACGCTCAACATGAGCACTGGTACCATCGATTTCGGCGCCGCGGGTACTCTCGAGATGGTCGGTACCGCACAGATCAACATCGGTGCGATGAACATGGCGTCGAACGTGCTGAAGAACGCGACCGTGGGTGGTACCGTCAAGGTTGAAGACACCGAGTTTAACGACAGCACGGTCAAGACGGCACAGATCAGTAAGTACGACGGGGCGTTGAAAGTGAGTGTGGAGAACACCGAGTTCAACGGGGACGACCTCACCGTGACGAACGTGTTTACCGATACTATTCAGGCAAAAACTGCTAGCGGCGCGGTCACCCTCAAAGGCACCACTTTGGACCTTTCCAGCGCTTCCACGACCAACGCTATCCGCATCACCAATGTCGCGACGCCCATCAACGACTTTGACGCGGCCAACAAAAAATACGTCAACGAAGCTGTCCAGGAGAACGTCCAGGGTCTCAAGCCCCGTAAAGCGACCGACTACAGTCTTTCGGGTGGTATGGAAGGCGGTGCACCAAGCGACTTTGACAAGTCTGTTGACAACGCTTTTGGTACGTTCACCAGTTACGCCATTGAGTTTGTGAAGAACGATCCCGACGCCGACGGCAACGACATGTGTGAGTTAAAGTTTCACTTGGAAGATACGGTCGGTGATAAACAGATTATGTTCGACGGTGTTGCGTTAAACGCGACCGAACTAGCGACCATCGCCGCGTCCGGTACCGAGGCTACGGGTCCCGCGATCCCCAAGAAGCGCGTGCTGATTATGCACTTGGACGAAACCTCCATCAATGCCTCAGCGTCCTATTACACCGGTGCCGAGTTCACCGACAAGCTCGCCCACGATGCGACCGATTTCAAGGGTCTGAACGGTATCTGGGAAATCGAGTCTTTCGTGGACTCTGCCGGCGTCGCTAATTGGAAAACCTTGACCATGAAGCGCGCGTTCGACATGAACGAGAGCGCCGAAGTACTCAACGGTGCGTACACCTACGTGAAGAGTGGTTCCACCCGCGCGAACTACGGGTTTGTGGTAACCTCCAGCGATCCCATCAAGCTCGGTGTCCTCGCGGGCCCCCCCGACGACGTCCGCGGTTTGACGATTGAAGGAATCACCGGTGATATCATGCAGCTGGAGTGGATCGAGTTCAACAACATCGACTTCGAGTTGGCTTTTGTGAACGAACAGGGCACGACGAAAGAGCTCCTCGCCAACACCAACGCCACCTTTAAAAAAGGTGGTCTCGCGATGAAGTTCGACGCGACCGACGAGAAGCAAATTATGGTGAACGCCGAACTCCTTAGGTACGAGACCGGTTACGGTGCGGACGGTCTGTCCAACGGCGAAAGTCTGTCTCTCCAGATTAACGGGAACGTCGACTTTAACCTCGCCAACGTTGACAGTTACATCAACTCTTTCGGTGACGAAACCAAAGTGATTATCAACAACACCGTGTTTGAGCGCCGAGGTACGAACGCCAACATTTACACCACGAACATCACCGCGAACACTATCACCGCCGAGTCCGATCGAACCCTGAAGAGGAACATCGTGTCTATGGAAGATGGGATCGGTTTGGTTTCAAAGCTTCGCTCCGTGAACTATTATTGGAAGGACACGAACAAGTCCCAGTTGATGGAGTACGGTTTCATCGCACAGGAGGTCGAAGAGAACTTCCCCAGTCTCGTACAGACCAATCCCAACACTGGGATCAAATCCGTGGACTACCCCAAGGTTGTCTCTATTCTCACCCTTGCCTTGCAGGAGCTTACCGCCAAAGTGGACGCCTTGATGCTGACGAAGTGAGTTTTTAAACTGAAAGTGAGTTTCAATGGGTAAAAAAAAGTAATGTGTTAAATAAAAATGAATCTAAAGTATCTGTCCGCCGTGGTTGTCGCGATCGCCGTTGTCTGTGCGTTGTTCGCCTGGTACAAGAAATGCCCGCTACCGCCGCCGCCGTTGTTGGAAGTTGTGGAAGAAGAAGAAGAAGAAGAAGAAGAAGTAGAACTCAATGAAGTGGAAACACGACTCTACCAGTATTTAGAAACAGAGTCCAAAGAGAAAACGATAGGTATGGTCGAAACCGTCAAGGACTTGTTCAACGTCAACGAGGTCCCGTTGTCTGAAGAGGACGACGTGGTGATGTTTGTACGTACCGTGAGAGAATGGGACCGTTCCGTTCGTAAACTCGAACAAAAGGACGCCGAATCCATGTACAATACCATTAATAGTTTGAACATCGATTCGGAGCTTTTCGACGTTATCATTAACGATCATGTCAAAACAAAAAAAGTCGACTGTGATAAGTCGACGATTCTTTTCAAACGAATTCTGAAACAACTCACGGACGAGGCAATCAAAGGTGAACTGTTTAAGGTACTATTTTTATCTGAGGATATCAAAGGATAAACGTATTAAACGTCTATTCATGTACAATTGAAATACACAGTCTCGTATGTCAGTGACCGACTTTGTGAAATTCTCTTTCCGGTTGGCGTTTATGACATAAAGTTCTAAAGGAATCCCGTGGGTATTTTCTGGGAGATAGTCTAGCATCACCGCCGTGTCCTTGTCGATGATTTGGACATTCGTTTTAACATGTGCGAGTCGTAATTTCATGGACACAACCTCTAATTGTTCTTCAGTGACTTCATTTAACGTTAATTTTTGATCGTGACCGAACAGTAATACCAACCCTTTCATGAACAAAGAGTACAACATGTGTGCGAGTTGTTTTTCAGACATACATTGATTGAGATCGAGCGACATCTCCATGTTGTACCGGTTTTTTACGAATATCGATTCTGCCAACTGGTCAACGTTCATTTTAATTTAATACGAATGTTTTTCAAAATCATTACGCGCTATAAAATAACCCACACCAAGCGGTTTCCACACGTTATGTACCGACCGACGGTACGCGCACACCAGAGCACCGATACAACGAATCTTGCATTTGATTTGTTGGATTCTTTCGTATAAACACAAAATCCGTACGATATCGTTATGGTACGGATTTTGCGAATAATATCTACACGCGTATTGAATCGGTTTGTTCCCGTAAATATCTTTTTGACGTACGTTGGCCCCGTGACGCAACAACCAGCGAGTCAAGTGTACGCGATCGTATTGTACCGCATAATGGAGCGGCGACAAGTGGAACATATCGGTCATGTGAATAAAGTCACGAGCGTTTGGCAAAAGTTCAAATAAACGCTCGTCTTGGTCAATTTCTTGAATCGCGAACTGAAGGGCGCTTTGTTTAAACGTATTGGCTGGGTCGTAGTAGTCCATTGCTCCATAAGAAAAAAAAGAGGGTCCTGTTCTTTAAGTGAAATTACACCAAAATGAAAATAATTTCAATTAAATGTTTTACAGATGCATCCATATCGCGCAACGATTTGAACGCAAACATTTGGGCTTTCCCACTATGATCAAACCGAATGGACCCGCCTTGCGCGCATTTGATACATATACTACATACGCGCCCACGCCTCTCTGGCGCGGTAAACATGGTCGGTGGAATTACTTGCGAGAATAGGTGCGTTGTTGTAATTTCTCTACACAAATGCATGTAGTTCTTCGCGTTGACGTCTTCCAGTCGATGTGAGCCGTTGAGAAGACACAGTTTCCAACTCGTACTCTCCGTGCGAAGCGCGCGCATCACTGGCGACACGACATGCTCGTCCAACCACTCGTCGTAGTCCATGGCTCCGTGTTCTTCTACATAGTCTTTACTCCCGCCGGATATTTTCACTTTGGTCTTGAACACAAACACACTGTACGTGTTTATCTTCAGAGACAACGACCCGATCTGCCACATGTTCGTGTCTTGTACCGTTTGTCCCAAAGAACCGGGACTTTTGGCAGTCACGTCGTCGTATGTCTCGCGCAACATGTCGTATAACGCGCGCAAGTCCATTGTGTCGCGGGCAACGACCATGCACATAAACATAGTGGGTCTCATTGTGTGTCTCTGTGTCTCTTTGTGAAAATGGGAACCGACCCGACCGTCTTAAATACCCTTTTTAAATTTCGGCGAACCCGCGAACCCGCGAACCCGCGAACGAACTTGAAAAAATTTCCTTAAGAAAGTATATATACACACAATGGACTCATTTCAGATTTCAATACTACTTTTTTCATTGGCGGTGATCGTCATGACAGGTGTTTATTTCCTTTTTTTGAGAGGCGGGTCTAACGAAGGAAAAGAAGAAGAAAAGGACAAAGAAAAAGAAAAAGAAAAAGAAGAAGAAAAAGAAGAAGAAAAGGAAGAAGAAAAAGAACAAGAAGTAGTCGTGAAACCACAAGTCGTAGAGTCCGCACCAGACGTTAATAATAAAAAAATGTGCTTTTACACAAACGTTTACGAATTGTGTAACACTAAATGTGGGCCTGGAAAAAGTTTCCGCAATCAGGTCGAGTACACCGAAGATATGAACGTCAGCAGTTACGGGGTCAATCCAGCCGATCTTACCTTGCACGTGTGTAAAGTACCCAACGATCGTGAATCCATGGCGTGCGAAGGGACCAACTGTTCGGACGAATTTACGTACGGGAAATTCATAGAAAAAAACCCGGATATCCCTTCGAACGACCGGATGACCAAATACTGCGAGTTTATCGACACGAACGATGCGTGTAACGACCCGAACGTCCGTAATCTTAATGCTTGTCGGGAAACATGCATTGCAAAATGGCGTTGAAAAAAAAACGTGAATAAAAACAAATGAGAAAACTGCTTGTCTTTCTGTTGCTTGTCTTTCTGTTGCTTGTCTTTCTGTTGCTTGTCTTTTGGAAACGACCTCCGGGTTCTCCGGGTTCTTCGTTCATTTATCACACCGATATCTGTGACATGCAAGATAT
>Ga0209284_10003026_pt1 | contig 21553 bp, 16 predicted proteins | sample FRY03_FD_187211 | JGI IMG/M metagenome (GOLD analysis project Ga0209284, IMG submission 187211) | Freshwater microbial communities from Lake Fryxell liftoff mats and glacier meltwater in Antarctica - FRY-03 (SPAdes) (version 2) | ecosystem: Environmental > Aquatic > Freshwater > Ice > Glacier...
GTGGCTACGGTGATAGAATGGATCCACAATGCGCTGACATCAAAATCAGGACCTAACTGTCCTCCTCGAAGCTGCTTTACAAGACTGGCTGCAATGGCGATGTTTTTCACGGTGCCAAGGCCCAGCAGCATAATGGCTAGCTTAATCGTGTTGATTCTTCCGGACATGCCATAATAGGGTGAATTGACGAGTTTGAGGAGCCTGACCGCTATTGCAGGATCCTTGGAAATGACCTCAACCAACTCTTCCATTTTAGAGTCTGGATCTTCGACAAGTCCAATAATCCTCACGGCGACTGCGGGCAACATGGCAATCTGACTACATCTCTGAATCAAAGACTGGCTGATAAGGGCTGTCTTTGATTGGCAAAAAGTTGCGGCAGGTGTGGTGAGGGACATGATTGATTTGTAGGCTTCTTCTCTATGGAATTTGAAAAAAGCATTCTCTTTGTAGACAAGAATTGCGATAGCTTTGCCGTGAACACAATACCATCAAGAAAAGTGTCGACCGCAACGAAACTAATGTGCTGTTGACCGACTTGACGTCGTCCGTAATTGACTGATTTGAGCAACCATGTTGCACCAGCACTACGTGCTTATTGTGGTTCATGTCTGATAGCTTTATTTAGTGCCGCAATGGCATCGACACGCAGGACGCTTCATCGAAATCCTCCCATGGAATCCCCGCAATCAGGTTGAATGCGGGCTTCACTGGTCGACACAAATAGGCTCCTACCTCATGAGTCGGCATGGGCTTCGAAAAGAAATAACCCTGCCCAAATTCGCACTCCATTGATTGCAGCATTGCCAGTTGATTTGGCGTTTCGATTCCTTCGGCGACTGCAGTCAGCCCAAGGTTCCGTACCATAGTCGTGACGGCATGAACCATAGCCGCGAAATTGCGACTTCTCCCCATGTTGGCGATGAACGATCGGTCAATCTTCAGAACGTCGAGTGGAAGTTCCTGCAGGCAGGCGAGCGATGAGTGCCCTGTACCAAAGTCATCCATATCAATTTTGACACCCAGTTTCCGGAGTTCCTCCAACATCGCGATGGCGACCATTGGGCTCTGCATGATCTCGCTTTCGGTAACCTCCAGGTGGAGACATTCAGGAGCTAAAGCATGCTGCTCCAGTGCGTCCCTCACAATTTGAACGAGGTTTCGCAGCAAAAGTTGTTTTCGCGAGAGATTCACGTGGATGTTCGATGGTGCTGCGTCTCCTAGTGTACGCTTCCAAGCCGCGAAATCCTGACACGCCCGGTGAATCGCCCACGTTCCAATGGGAACAATTAAACCCGTTTCCTCAGCGACCGGTAAGAAATCACCCGGCATAATCAGACCCCGTTCCGGGTGATTCCAACGAACGAGTGCCTCGAAGCCTGTGGCACGCCCCGTTTCCAGCGAGACAATGGGTTGATACATGAGAAACAGTTGTTCGTTGGCAATCGCGACTCGCAATTCGGAGTCCGTCCGGAGGCGGTGCTTGGCTGCGGTATGCATCGCCCTGTCGAACAGGACATACCGCCCTTTACCTGCGGCCTTAGCTTCGTACATCGCTGCGTCCGCATCGCGCAGGGTTTCTTCGGCCGTGGCGTGAGATTGGGCACTGGTCACCACACCAATGCTCGCCGTGCAATACACCTGATACCCCGCCAGACCATACGGCTCAGCGAGCGTCGTCAGCAACCGATCTGCGACGATCAGAGCATCATCCGGAGCCGACAGATTTTCGAGCAGGATTGCGAACTCGTCGCCTCCCAGGCGAGCAGTCGTGCGCTGATCAGAAATATGGGAAATACCATCTCCACTCCGCAGCTCTCCGCGCAGACGGTACGAGATCTGTTGGAGCAACTGGTCGCCGACATCGTGGCCAAGGGTGTCGTTAACCAGTTTGAAACGATCAAAGTCCAGAGACAGCAATGCATAATTGCTGCTCGGAACTCGATCGATCGTTTCCTGAATCCGCTGGTGAATCGAACGGCGATTGTACAACCCAGTGAGCGTGTCGCGATAAGCAAGTCTTCGCAGCTGAAAGAGCATTTGCTTTCGGTCAAGCAGAGAAAGGATGCGGGCGAGCAGTTCCGCAGCGCAGAATGGTTTGCGGATGTAGTCCGCCGCGCCGGCCTGAAAGCACGCGGTGAGAATCGCGTGGCTGTCGTTTCCCGTAATAAACACTACGGGAATCGAGTCCAAAGCGGCACAGGTTCGAAGTCTCGCTAGTACCTGAAGGCCGTTCGTAGACGGCAACTCATAATCCAGCAGAATCAGGTCGGGGTGTTCTCGCAATGCGACTTCGACCGCCAGTTCACCGTCGAAGACAGCAATGACTTCGATGTTCTGCAATAAGAGTATGCTGGCGATGAGGTCATGAATATCAGGATCATCGTCGACCAGAAGGATCCGAAATCGTTCATCTGCCTGAGTGGTGGGTTTCATGATTTCTGTTCCACGGTTGGGGTGTCGGCAGACGGTCTGCCAGAACGGATGCCACCGGCGATGGCACGCTCGCAAATGGTGGCGAGTTCATTGACGGCGCTTTGAATCTTTGCCAGATCTGTGTCAGTTTTGGCATACTCTTCCAGTTGGCGTGCAGATTCGCTGAGAGAGGGGAATCCGTAACCGCCTCCCGCACCCTTGAGTTGATGAGCAATTCCGCCAAGTTGGTCCAGCTGATCATTGGACAGATATTCCCTCATCAGCGTGACCTTCGGCCCCAGTTTGCCCACAAACCTGCTGACCAGGGGGCCCATGTCCGGATCATCCGCTAACTCGCTTAAAAGAATCTCGGTGGATACGAACTGAGAGTCGACGGGTATTTTCGTCGACGACAGTTTTTCATTCGGCGGGGCGAAATCACCACCGTTGTTCTTCATCCATTGCCTGCAGGTTGAGATAAGCGCGGCCTTGTTGATCGGCTTGGTGGCATAGTCATTGCAGCCAGCGTCGAGGCACTTTCTGCGATCCTCTGCCATGGCATGAGCCGTCAGTGCGACGATGGGAATTCCGTTGCCATCTGCACGCAGTGTCCTGGCGAGCGTGTATCCATCCATCTCTGGCATCTGCATGTCGCTGAGCAGCAAATCGAAGGGACAGCCTGTCATTGCTGCGGTTTCCAGCATTTCAATCGCGATCTTACCATTCTGGGCAATCTGAACTTGTGCTCCGGCAGCGATCAGGAAGTACGAAATCAGTTGTTGGTTATCCTCGCCATCCTCAGCCAGCAGAATGCGGCCAGTCAGCGGGTTTACGATTTCAGGCAGGGCTTCATTTCTGTCCAACGAGCATTCGCTGAGATCGACTACATATTCGCAGCCTGGCAACTCAACCAGCGGCAACTCAAGTACGAACATTGACCCCTTGTTTAGCTCAGTACTTTCGAGTCGAACATCTCCACCCATCATCCGTGCCAGGCGTCGGCTGATGGTCAACCCCAAGCCTGTTCCGCCATGTCGGCGAGTCACCGACGCATCCGCCTGAGTGAAAGGTCGAAAAAGCGAAACGGCCTGTTCGGCGGTCATCCCTGGACCAGTGTCTTCCACTTCCACGCGGAGTTTGTTTTTCCCGCCGGATCGGTTCACGCGTACCCGCACATCGACATGTCCCTCCTGAGTGAATTTTGCGGCGTTGCCAACAAGGTTCATCAGAATCTGTCGAAGACGCGTCGGGTCGCTCGTAATCCGGTCCGGCACCGCCGTCTCCAGGACTGTTCGCAGTTTAACACGTTTATGCGACGTTCGCGGCCGCATGAGACTGTCGACTTCCAGCAGCAATTGCGGCAGCGGCGTCTCAATCTCTTCTGTAACGAGTTTGCCGGCTTCGATCTTCGAAAGATCCAGAATGTCGTTGATGACCGTCAACAGGTGCTCGCCCGCGCGGCGAATCGTGTTAATTGTCTGTATCCGTTGCGAAGAAGCCAGTTCAAGGATTCCCTCATCGCTAAGGACGTCGCAGTACCCAAGGATGGCTGTGAGCGGCGTGCGAATTTCATGGCTCATATTGGCCAGAAATTCACTCTTCGTCTGACTGGCTGATTCCGCGAGACGCTGGGCAGCAAGGAGCGTATTCTCTCGTTCGATCTCGGTTGTGCAGTCAATCACCGTGCCCAGGACGGCGATGATGTTGCCATGCCGATCGCGCCGTGGATGCCCGGCACTGTGGACGAAACGCACGGCAGGATTTTTCTCTCTCGTCTGCAGGGTCAGGTCATAGGGGATTCCGTCGCGAACACAGCGAGCGATAGCCTGGCTCTGGCGTGCGTGATCTGTGTCGATCAGGTCGTTGATGACAACGGGGTAGTCAGGAGGGCCTTCGGCTTCGCAGCGAGCGAACAAGGTGAATAACTGCTTCGACCAGGTGACTCTCCCGGAGGGCAGATCCATAAACCAATTTCCCATCTTCGCCACGTTTTGTGCTTCTTCAAGTAAGGCGGTCGTCCGCTGCAACTCGGCTTCGGCTGCTTTCTGGGCGGTGATATCGAACCGGATAGAAACATACTTCTGGATGTTCCCATGAGAATCCATGAAAGGAGCAATGGTGCTGTCCACCCAATACTGCGTTCCGTCTTTCGCCCGGTTGCAGACCTCGCCACGCCATGCGTTGCCGCTTTCTATCGTCTTCCACATTTGCTGCCAGAACTCTTTCGGATGTTCACCGGAGTTGACTATCCGATGGTCCTTCCCGAGTAATTCTTCAGGCGAGTAACCACTGAACTGGCAGAACCGCGCGTTGGTCTGGATGATACGGCCCCTGACGTCGGTCACTGACACGATCGCGTGTTTGTCGAGCGTAAATATAGAGGGCCTCACTCTCACGCAAGGCCGTCTCCGCTGCTGCCATCGCCGTCGCCAACGCCTCTTCGGACCGTCTGCGGTCGCTAATGTCGCGAACCACCGCCTGAATGACTGGCCGTCCATCCAGTTGCATGCCGCTGAGCAACACTTCCGCCGGAAACGTCGCGCCGGTGTCAGCTCGTTGATGCATCCATTCGAAACGCTGGCTCCCCGTGGTCATTGCTGCAGCGATCTTCTCCTGAGCAAGCGTAAATGAGTCTGTACCACATGGCTGTTCAGGCGGAGAATAGTTGGAGGGATGTTTCGAGCAGAAGTCTTCTCGACTGCCGCTACCCATGATTTGAAGTGTTGCCGTATTGCAGTCGAAGAATCCTGCCTCATCGAGTAGCATGACCGCGTCAGTGCTCGAATCAAAGAGCGTCCGGAATTTCGCCTCGGATCGCAGAATTGATTCTTCTGTCCGCTTTTGCAGGGTGATATCGTTCTCGATCGCGATGAATCCGGTAACTGCGCTGCTCGTATCTCGGAGCGGCGTGATCTCAATCCTCACCACATACTCCCGATTGTCCTTGGCGTAATTCACGACTTCGACCGTGACCCCCTCCCCTCGCCGTATTGCGTCACGCATACGAGCGACCGTAGCGACGTTGGTTTTTGGACCTTGAAGTATCTGTCCCGGCTTCTTACCAACCACCTCTTGGAGTGTGTAGCCGCAGAGCAGTGTGAATCCTTTATTAATCCACTCAATCTTTCCTTCCGCATCAGTCAGGATCACAGCGCTGCTGATGCGTTGGAGAATCTCTGCCAGACGCGCGGCATGACTTGCAGCCTTCTTTCCCGCCTCTTCCACCATTACAACCCCCTTAACCGGTTTTACAATCGCGTCACTTACGGTCGGTTCCACCGCCTCCTTGACGACGTTCAGTCGGCCCTGAACCTCCAGCATTATTCTCAATTCGCGATTCTTGCGACTGGCCTCCCCAGCCAGAAAGATGCACGCGAACTTGAACATGTCTTGGATCTTTCTATTTTGGGCGAGATCAGAGCGTTGTATTTCCGCCGGACAATGAATCTGCCGTGTGCTGCACCTCTCAGCAGACGATTTGAGAAAGGTCTTGTTTTTTGATGTGCGTGAAGCCGGTGCAAGGCAAATGGGTCAACAGCTTTTATCGACCACACGACAACACTGCTCGAAAGGAATATCGATGCTCAATGCTTCTCAGAAATGCACTTTGGAGCCGGGGTTTTCGGAAGAAAGCATCCGTCAAACACCTGAGCTGCGACGAACATGCAGTCGTTCAATTGCTCGTAACGTTACGCCGCAGCGTTATCCGGCAATCATTGCGAAGACCCGTGTCGCTGTGGCCGTCAAGCATCAGGGCTTACGAGTCCCACGCGAATTGCGTAGCGGACTAATCCTGCAACGTTGTGAATATCTAAGGAGTTCATGAGTGTCGTGCGGTAGTGCTCAACTGTTTTTGGACTGATATCCAGCTTCAAAGCAATTTCTTTGGTTGTGCAACCCTCGGCGAGAAGCTGCAGCACTTCTCGCTGTCGAGTAGAAAGCCGTTCCGCTGGATCCGCTCCAACATTGTTTCGGTTCTTGAGCCCTGATGCGACCAGCCTCGAGACAATCGGGCTCAGGAACACATCACCGCGCGACACGACTTCCAGGGACTCCAAGAGCTCCTGCGGACTGACATCCTTCATAACATAACCGGAAGCACCAGCCTGCAGAGCCTGCATGACATACTGCTCCGTGGCATTCATGGAAAGGATCACCACACGAACCTCGGGAAACGTCGCCACGATTCGAGCTGTGGCGTCCAGACCGTTCATTTCGGGCATCATAATGTCCATCAGGACAATGTGTGGACGATGCACATCAACGAGGTGGACCGCCTCCCGGCCGTTGCTCGCCTCGGCAACAATGGTGACTTCGGGCATCTGGTTGAGCAGAGCCCGAATCCCCGCACGGACCAAACCATGATCGTCTGCCAGCAGAACTCGAATTGGTTTCATCTCGCCTCTCAACTTTCCGATGCATTCAACTGCGATGGGAGAAAAACATGAATCGTGGTTCCCACACCGGATTCGGACCTGATTTCACATTTTCCATCCAGGAGTTCCACTCGTTCGCGAATTCCCAGCAGTCCAAGGCAGTGTCCGCGAGAAATACGTTGTTCGCTTGCGATGACATCGAATCCACGACCATCATCCCGAACGGATAACGTCACGCCGACATCGGATTCGTCGTAGGTAATCCAGGCGTGTTCCGCCTGTGCATGACGCTGGATATTGGTTATCGCCTCCTGCACAATTCGATAACACGTTATCCTTGAGTCGGACGACAGCTCCTGGCCAGCTGTCCTCGCATCGAAGAGAACTTCAAACCCACTGTGTTTTCGTTGTCTCTCAATAAACCATTGCAGGGTTGCGACAAGTCCAAAGTCATCCAGCATCTGTGGGCGCATGTTAAGTGACATTTCTCGCACCTGCTGTATGGCTTTCCCAACAATCTGCAGACTTTCATCAATCAGCGGGCTGCACTCCGTCGGGATGTTGGATTTGACCAATTGCAGGTGCAGGCTGACAGCCGTGAAAACCTGACCAATTTCGTCGTGTAGCTCGTGCGATATGCGTCTCCTCTCGGCTTCCTGAGCGGAAATGAGATGCCGCGATAAAATCAAAAGACGTTCCCGGCTGGCCAGCAGTTCATCATCCGTTCGTTTCCGGGCGGTGATATCCTGCCATGTCCCAAGGAGTCCGATCACCGTCCCAGCTGGGTCGTGCAGAGGTTTCTTGTTTGTCTCTAGACAGATCGTGGAACCATCGGGGAGCGTCATTGTTTCCTGAATGTCGAACTGCGGCTCTCCGGACTCCATCACAATGCTGTCCGTACGGACATAGAAGTCCGCTTGTTCCCGACTGAACGAGGCAACGTCATGATCCTTCTTTCCGACGATCGATTCCTCGGAGTCGTAACCCATCGCGAGACGGACCACACGGTTTGCGCCGCGGTAAGCAGAGTCGCGGTCCTTCCAAAAAACGCCCTGGGGAATACTATCCAGAATCAACGCCAGCATACTCTGAGATTCGCGTAAAGCCTCGGAGTCTCGCTTACGCTCGGAAATGTCGCGAAGAATGATAGTGAAGAATGATAGTGAAGAACAGCTTGCCGGAATCATCAATTTGCAGGATCGATGCCTCGGCCGGAAACTCTTCGCCGTCCAGTCGCAAGCCCACAATTTCCGTTCGCGCGCCCAGCTGAAGAAATGGGATACCGCTGCCCGCGAATTGCCTCACATGATCGTCACAAGCAATGCGGAATCGTTCCGGAATGAACTGGTGGAGGGATTTCCCAAGAACGTCACCGACGGTGCAACGAAAGATCCGCTCGGCCGCAGGGTTAAACAGGACGACATTCCATTCTCCGTCAAAGGTAATAATGGCGTCCATTGCAGACCGTATCAGCCCGGACAATCGTCGCTCACTCTTCCGCAGCGTTTGCTCCGCCTGTCTGCGTTCGGTAATGTCGCGAATGACGCACAGCATCATCGTCAACTCTTGCTCTGCATCCCAGAGCGGTGCCGAATGAGCTTCCAACCAACGTCGCGTCCCACGAAGTCCTGTAATCTCAAACGTGATTAAATCTTTCTTCCCAATTATTGCATTTTGGTAAAGATCATCAAAACTCGCGCGGCACTCGGGAAAAATAAAATTCATAATCCCGCGTGTCCTGACTTCGTCTACGGACTCTGCCTCCAGTATTGCGAGGCCCGCGCTGTTTATCTCGTGCAGACTGCAACTTGCCCCCAGCACAATGACACATTCAGGCTCGGCATCAAAGATAGTTCTGAATCGTCGCTCGCTTGCCAGCAGCTTCGCCTCGGCCTTGCTTTTAAACACGGCCATTTCGATCGTAATGCGCAGATCCCGTTCCGAAAATGGTTTGAGGATATAGCCGAAGGGCTCAGTGCTTTTTGCAAGGGCAAGAGTGTTGTCATCGGCGAAGCCCGTCAGGAACACGACGGGAATTGACGACTCATCACGGATTATCTGCGCAGCAGCAACACCGCTCAGAGTTCCGGACAGTTGAATATCCATCAGCACCAGATCAGGACGCAGCTCCTTAGCCAGCACGACAGCCCGCTCACCACTCCCCGTATGTGCCAACGGATTATACCCCAGTTGCTGCAATTGCAGCTGAATGTCGCGGGCCACAATGGCCTCGTCTTCCACAATCAGAATTGTCGTTTTCTTCATCGCTGACAATATCCAGTCATCCTCGAACAGATAATTCCAATGCTCGACTTCATTTATCCAACGAAACTGAATGACGTTAACGCATCGACCGTGAATATGCTACTGAATGTCGCCGATCGCCATGGCACGATGACCAGATCGCCGCCAAGGTGAGCGGCCAAATCGGAGGTCAGTTGCACTCCGAGAGTCTTCTTTCGCCTTGCTTCAAAATCCGCAGGCCAACCCATACCGGTGTCGCTTACGCGAGCGGAATGATTGTGTTGCAAGTTTCGTCAGGTAGTTGCCTAGTCCACCGCAACAACGGTACGTGAACGATAGAGATGTTCGTGCAGGGTCGCCATGGAATGGATGCGCCCCTCGAGATCAGCAAAAGTCTTCTTTGTAGCGGGCTCGGTAGTGTGAACGCTCTCCAGCCGCAGCAGGCTTATAATGACTTGGAAATTGTTGTTTATTTGATGGTGCACTTCCTTCAGGAGTGCTTCCTTTTCTTGAAGGGACGCAAGGATGTTTTTTTCCGACACCGTACGCGTGGTTACGTCCTGAATAGTGCCCCGTGAGCGCAGCGGTGTTCCATCAGAATCAAAGTCCGTTTCGCATTTCTGCTCGACATACTTGATTCTGCCGCCAGCCATTTGAAGTCGATGGGCGACACTGAATGGCTGGCGGTCCTTGCGGGACCTCGTGTAGGCTGCGTCAACCAGTTCGCGATCCTCGGGGTGGATCAGGCTCAGGAAATGCCGGTCACTGCGGACGGGTTGTGTCGGCTCGATTTCGAAAATATTGTAGAGTTGATCCGACCAGTCCAGTTGTCCCGTAATGAGATTCAGATTCCAACTGCCGAGGAGGGCAATGCGTTGCGATTCAGCGAGCAGCAATTGATTTTCCCGGACTATCTGGGAGGTTCGCATGCGTTCCGAAATATCACGAGTCACCGCGAGCATCTCTTTCACACGACCAGGCTTTTCCGGATCCCAAATTGGCGCGGCACGCTGCTCCATCCAGAGTCGGCGGCCATCGAGCGACACGCCCTGGAAAGACAGCTCGTGTGACTCACCACGAAATACGGCAGCCACACAGTCCCGAAAAGGCTTCTGGTGGTTCGAATCAATGAATTCGAGTACGTTCAGCCCAAGTACTTGCTCCAGAGAACTGGCACCAAGGATTTGCAGACCCGCTGAGTTTATCTCGAGCAATTTGCAGTCAGCGTCCAGGAGTTCGACGCATTCCGGCACGGATTCGAAGATCGTCCGCAGCCGCGCTTCGTAGTCTCGCAACTCTGATTCGCTCTGAGTGCGACTTGTGATGTCCCGAGACGAAGCATACAGAAAGGGTTCCTCATCGAGAACGACGGCGGTGGCTGTCACCTCAACGTCAAAGACGGTACCGTCTTTGCGGCGATGCCGCGTTTCAAAAATGGCGGGCCGCACTGACCGTTGGCTTATGATCCTTTGCAGTTGAGCGGGTGACCATTGCGCATCCCAGTCAGCGACATTGAGTTGCATGGCCTCTTCATACGAATATCCCAGCATGTCGCAAAATGCAGGATTGACTTCCACAACATTGCCGCTCGAGTCAAGGACGTGGATCCCTTCAGCAGCCGAATGAAGCAAAGCCCTGTATCGGCGTGCGCTGGCCTTCAGCGACTCTTCACCTCGTTTTTTGGCATCAATGTTCTTGAGTATGCCCAGTACTCGCTGTGCAATCCCGTTGGAATCGCGAGCGACAATGCTGGCAATCGAGAGAATCCACAGCCATTGACCGCCTTGAGTGCGAAGACGGTACTCCATCTCAAAGTTTGGCACCTCGCCGCGGATATATGCCTCAGATGTTTCACTGACTGTTTTGTGGTCGTCTGGATGAAGACGCTCAAGCCATTTCGCTTTGGTTTCCAGAAATGTCGCCGGGGCGTATCCGAGCATACTGGCATATTCCGGGCTCATTTCGACAGAGTTGTTCACCAAGTCAAGATAATAGAATGCCAGGCAATTAGCTCTCAGCACAAGTCGTATTCGCTCGTCATTGTCCTCAAGCGTCCGAACATTGCGATGCTGATCTGTCAAGTCAAGGCCGATAGCGAGTACGCCGTTGACGCTCCCACTCGAGAACAATCCGATCGACGAGTTCATGTTCGTGTTCCCCTTGTGACGTTATCGACCATTCCTTATTGACCAGTTCAGTCCGCTGCCATTCGGCGAGTCCCTGGAAAGCACAGTTTGCAGTCTGAATCTTGCCGCCTGGACTGACGATGATAATTGGTATTTGCATCAAATCAACGATCGAAGCAATTTAGCCTCATTGGCTTACAATCGACATGCGAGTCGTGTCCGAATCAGGCAGAATCAGGCAGCAGAATTTACGATCAAGAACAGACAGATGCCGAGCATTCGGGGTATCTTCCTTCGGCTTTGCACCTTGAGCCGGGTGAAATAACCGTCAACTGCAAATCGATGTGCAGTCGCGTTTCCGTGATCGAAGACACGTGTTGCTTTCTTGCCCCGTTTTTCTGCCCATGCTGCCTATACTCAACGAGCCGTGTTGGTGGTCTCGACTTTGACACCAGTCGCGTCTCGGTGGGCACGCAGAGTTTTGTTCATCTGAAATTCATTTTTGGGTCGCTTGAGAGTTCGGAAACCGCATGCGTCATTCGATCACCTGCCTGACCATCGGCGTTGTGTGAAAAGACTTCGCGCCCAAATCCAAATCTGTAGCGAAAGTCGTCAAGACTTTCGGCGATTCAAGGCGCATCCGAAAATCTTGACGACTTTCGCTACGTAATTTTCGCAGTGCCGTTGATTCACGACTCCCAATGATTTATGCATCTGAGACGACCGCCGCAAAGGATATCCATTTCCAATGGATGCATTTCTGGCGAGACAGCCAATTCTGAATCGAGACCTGCAACTGCGACTGCATGGATATGAGTTACTCTTTCGAAACGGCTCAGATGCTAACCGCTCGACGCCTGCCGGAATCAAATATTCAGAGCCTGCGTTTGCTGAAGTTGGTGGGTCAACCAGTGTTCAACGTTGATGAAGTTGATGAAGTTGATGAAGTTGATGAAGTTGATGAAGTTGATGAAGTTGATGAAGTTGATGAAGTTGATGAAGTTGATGAAGTTGATGAAGTTGATGAAGTTGATGAAGTTGATGAAGTTGAAATATGGAAAATGGTGATTGGGATGCAGTTGTCCAACTACAAATATTCTGGGTATCGAAGGCGCAGAAGATTTTCGACTTCACTCCGAAAGTATCGCATGGGCCGATCAGATGCAGGCTGGTGCGGGCGAACCTGATTGAGCTGTTGGAGAAATTTTACGTCCGGGACTAATCGGTGTCTGGATTTCTGACGGCCGTATATTCAGCTACGGAGAGCCGAGCGCGTCTCCAAACAGTTCTGGATGTGACTTTTGATACGTGAGCCAGCACTCATTGGCCCAACGCTGGTCTTCATCGTTAATCGCGGGACTGCATGGGCGTTCGTAGTGGATACGCAGCATGTAGCTCCCGTCTTCGTAGACCTGCTCAAACGCCGCTTGAAGATCCAGAGCAATATCGGCATCAGGCGGAACAAGCGGAATGCCGAATCTTGGAAGCCGATTACGCATTTGGCGCGGAATGATTTCGTATTGCGTGCGGCCTGGCTGGAATCGATTGACTGTGACCAGATAGTCGAACGGACTTATGGCTTCCAGTTGCTCCGTAGAAAAGTCGACAACTCGGGTTCCGCGTCGCAACAGATCAATTTCCACCAGATGTGTGGAACTTTCCAGCGTTGCCAGTTTCTTGCGGAGATACTCATCGCGCCCCGGACCGGGCGTCTTGTTGATGGGACTAAGAACTTCGATGACCGTGACGACTTTCAAGTCCTGATAACGGTCCAGGATCTCTATGTAGTGTTCGCGAATCGGATCACTGGGGATCTCCATAACCAGCGGATTTTCCAGATCGACGTCCACGACTGCCGTACCTGAATTTGAAGAAGCTCTCGTCTGACGGTTCGTTTTCTGAATCCAAATATCAGGGATACGCTGCGTTTGGGGAATATCGATGAGCACACGTTCTTCAACTGATGCCACATAGCGTGGCCGCAGAGCAGGGGCAATTTGTCCACGAATTGCATTGATCAAACCACTATGAACGCTGGTCCAGAGAATAGGATGTTCGAGGTAAGGGTCCATGCCTGGAAAAGGTGTTTCCATCGTAGTCATCTTTCAACGTCTCTTGATCGACTTTTCCCAAATGCCGGCAGGGAAAATTTTAGGCGACATTTGATCTCGCCCCGTGCCAGGTCGCCTACCACGAGCGGAAGATTTGTAATTAGTCAGCGCGGGCGAACACGAGACCGCTCCGGTTGGCTTGTCCAACCGGAACGGAGAGTTTTGCACGATAAAACGATGTCCCATCAGCTCAGATCCAGTACACCCTTGCTGTCGCCGAGCTTGTCGATTTTTGTTCCCATACGGTCGGCCATTGCAAGGAACAAATTGTTGAGTGGTGTTTCGTTCGGATGATTGACATAGCGACCCGTCTGAATCGTTCCGCCGCCTTGTCCCGCCAAAAGAATTGGCAGGTCGTCGTGTGAGTGGCGATTCGCATCAGCAATCGCACTGCCGTAAAGAATCATGCTGTTGTGCAGAAGATTGGAATCACCTTCGTTGGTGGACTTCAGTTTTTCAAGGAAGCCGCCAAACCGCTCAACGAGATAACGATCAACGCGAGCGATTTTTTCCATCTTGTCTTTGTCGTTCTGATGATGCGACAGCTCGTGATGTCCATCACGTACGTCAACATCCGGATATGTTCTGTTGCTGCCTGCGTCGGCGATCATGAGTGTCGCAATGCGTGTTGAGTCCGTCTGAAACGCAACCAGCAGAATATCGAACATCAGCTGAATGTGCTCCTTCAAGTCTGACGGCACGCCTTCCGGAAGATTCAGTTCCGGAATCTCCTTTGGAGCACTGTTCGCACGGGAGATGCGTGCTTCGATATCGCGGATGCTTTCGAAGTATTCATCCAGCTTGCGCTGATCCGCGCCACTCACGGCCTGACGAACTCGCTTGGCGTCTTCGCTGACGAAGTCCAGAATACTGCGACGATTGCGGAGGCGACGTTCCATATCGGCAGCCGATTGTGGATTGCCGAACAGACGCTCAAACGCCGATCGTGGATTCACTTCTTTTGAAGATGGTGTCGTCGCAGACTTCCACGAAATGTTTGACGAGTATGCACAACTGTAACCGGAATCGCAATTGCCAGCGTTGCGACCGCGATCGATGCCAAGTTCAATCGACGGCAAGCGAGTCTGGCTGCCGATTTTTTCCGCGATGGCCTGATCGATGGACTGCCCGACTGTGATGTCTGCCCCGGAAGTTTTGCGTGGCTGAGCACCCGTGAGATAAGCACTGGCATTGCGAGCGTGATCGCCGCCGCCGTCGCCGTTGGCTCGCGCGTGATGCTGTGTGAGACCGCTAAAGACTGTCATGTCTTCACGGAACGGCGCGAGTGGTTCGAGCGTTGGTGACAGTTGATAATCTTTACCTTCGCCGGTTGGTTTCCACTGATCCATGATGGCACCGTTGGCGATGAAGATGCATGCCATACGGACCGGTGCCGTCGGCGCGGTTGTGGTTGCCGCCAGCACGCCTGGTAGTCTCATAGATTCCAGCAGTGGCAGTGCCAACCCGGTTCCAACTCCACGCAGGATGGTGCGACGATTGAGTTTGCTGAGGATTGAGTGACTCATGTTATGTGCCTCTTCTGAATGGCGGGATTTGGGGAGGGTTGGATTCAACTGTAGGACGGGTCGGGAGACCCGTGCTACGTATCAAGTTTCTACTTCGCGGGTTCCAATTCTCTAGTACGACTTCTCTTCATAAAAGGATCGGATATCACTATTCCCTCAACAAGAGCAGAAAAGCGATTCCCGCGCTGTTTCATCAAGACCAGAGCCTGATCAACCGCACACTTGTCATAGTACTCAAGGCCACGGCCCAAAGCATAGGTTAAAAGGCGTTCAGCGAAGGCTCTGTGAAATTGTTCCTGCCGTCCGCGAATGATGGCAATCAGTTCAATCGGCCCCGAAAACGTCACGCCGCCGGGTAATTCCCCGCTGGAATCGACGTTATGTTCACCTTCTTGATCTCGCCAGCGACCGATGGCATCAAAGTTCTCCAGTCCCATCCCCAGCGGGTCCATTGTTTTGTGACACGACGCGCAGCCGGGATCTTTGCGATGAATTTCCAGTCGTTCGCGCAGGCTGAGATTCGCTGTGTCTTTGGCCGCTTCTTCCAGTGGTGGCACGCCAGGCGGCGGAGGCGGAGGCACTTCGCCCAGGATGTTTTCCAGAATCCACTTGCCCCGTTTCACGGGACTCGTGCGACCGGGATTTGATGTCAGCGTCAAAATACTGGCCTGCGTCAACACGCCTGAACGCTTGGTGCCTTCCAGCGAGACGCGAACAAATTGATCACCGGAAACTCCCGCAATGCCGTAGTGCTTTGCGAGACGCTCATTCAGAAACGTGAAGTCGGCATTCAGGAAGTCATCGATACTGCGGTTCTCTTTCACGATTGTGCTGAACAGCATTTCTGTTTCCTGACGCATCGCACTCCTCAGAGCATCATCGAAATCCGGGAACACTTCGGGGTTTGGCTGTACGTCGGTAAGGTTGCGAAGATTCAGCCACTGCGACGCGAAGTTTCGGCTGAGTGCATTGGCTTTGTCATCATGCAGCATACGTTCAATTTGTCCACGCAAAATGGCGGGATCAAACAGACGCTTGTTTTCTGCCAGTTGAAACAATTCTTCATCCGGCATGCTGCTCCAAAGAAAATAAGACAACCGGGACGCCACTTCATATTCGTTCAGCTTGCGCTCAGTGGCATTGCCTTCAGGATCGGCTTCTTTGCGGAAGAGAAAATCAGGCGACACCAGCGCGGCCTGAATAGCAACAAACAGACCGTAGTCGTAAGTTTCTTTGAACTCCGCCACGTTGCGATCGACCAGTTCCGCAAACCGAGCGATCTCCGCATCTGCCACCGGTCGCCGAAACGCTCGGTAAAGAAATGGTCGCAGAACCTGCGATGCTGCATCTTTCACCGTCACGCTGTCCGACGGGCGAACCGTCACGAAGCGCCGATGCGTTTCATGCCATGCCGGCGCACTTCCACCTTCCGGGCCGATCACTTCGATTGTTCCGACCGCAAGGTTTCGATCGCGGCGGCGTTTGTCTTCAGCTTCCGGAGCGTAGAAGTCATTGAGGAACGCTCCACCGATTTTGTGGCTGCCTGCAGTGAGCGTCATGTCATGCTCGAACCAGTCGGCTTTGCGATGTCCTTTAACGTCGAATTCGGTGACGTTTTCGCCATCGATTTGCAAGCCCATTTTTGCGTCTTCGTCACCCGCTTGTGTTGCTAAAGCTCGGATTCGAATTTTGTATTTGCCCTCGGCTGAAAGCTCCACGTTTGCGGAGACCGATCCGGTGGATCCAAGCATACGGAAACCTTCACCGTCCGGATCACCTCCTGCTGTGGATTCCGTTTTTTCGGCATTGAAGGTTTGTGACAAGCCCTTGGAGAAATCCCGCGTGTCGATCACGGCGGCGGCAATGATTTCCGCCGCATCCAGATATTTTTCCATCAACAGCGGTGGAACGCTCAACACATCACCGATGTTGTCGAAACCTTCACCAACGTCGTCTTGCGGAAACTCGTCCGCTGGCGTCAGACTGATACCAAACAGATCGCGAATCGTGTTGTTGTATTCGGCTCGATTTAAACGATGCAGCGTTGAACGGCCAGCGTGATGAATTTGAGTGCAATCAAAATTGTAAAGCTCATCATAAAAGATCTCGGCGACTTCTTTGCGAGCGTCTTCCGTTGGCTGCGCGTCGTAGTCCGACGGTGGCATGGCACCGGCGTTGATCATGCGATACACCTTTTCCCATGTCTTGCGGTCTTTCAGAAGCTGATCAACCGTCGCGAGTCCGTCGGTGATGATCCCGCCTTCCTGAGCTTCAGCACTGTGGCAGTCGGCACAGTGCGTCTTTAGAAATGGCAGAATTTTTTCTTCAAGCTTTTGCGTTCGAAAAGCTTTTTTTTGCATCTCAGCGTTGTTTACCGCTGACGCAGGTTGCGCAACTGCAAGTGACGCCGCGTTCCGGCCTACTGCGCTGTTCCTTGACGTATCGGCGTTCTCGACTTCACTCACGATAGAATCATGATTCGCGCGAATGACCGCAACGTCTTCGCCCTGATGCCAAAGCAGGTAGCCACCGATAGCAATTCCACCGAGCACAAGTGTGGCTGCAAAAGTGACAAGCAGCGGTGTCATCGAACTTCTGGCGGAATACCGATCAGACTGAACAGTCGCGCGACGCGCCTTCCGGCTGGAAGGTTTCGTTTCTTTGAGAGCTGCGGCGGGGTCAAGCAGCATCGGCTGTTTGCATTGTGGATTCGGACAACGGACTTTACGTCCGAGAAATTTTTCCTCGACGCGAAATCGAAAGTTGCATGATGCACAGCGAAACGAAGGATTCATGGCCCTTTGCCTAGCATACTAAATGAGATCTGGAGGATTTGTCGCCATAGGGAGGATGCGGACTGGCGAATTCAGGCAGGTTTATAATTGTCTGTTCCAGTATAACTCACAATCTGTTGATCTGATTCGTCGAAACTCCGCCAAAACGCGGGGTTTCTCTATCTGCGACTTCATTTCTTATGGAAAAGAGGACTCCGGACATCGAAGCTCGCCGAATCCTGACTCTCGAGGCTGCGTGGCGATCCATGCAGGCTGGTTGCCATCAAGCTGGCCAGTCCCGAAGACTGACTATTCGTTAGAAAGTCATGTTTTCGCAACAGGTAGGTCACAACTCCGCGCCACGCTCGGACTGTGTATGCGGATCATCGACGTGGAAATCTTCGCGGCCACCACAGAAGTAGGTTTCTCGAGGTTCATAGCTTGGCTGAGCGTTGCGTTCCGTGACGGTAATGGAATCGATTCCCCCGTAAAGAATCGTGTAGGCTTCTTCGAATCGTCCCCAGCGTTTTCCAAAGATCGCTTCGAGTTTAAAATTCGCATGTAAAAGAAGTTTCAGGCGATAATTCTCCTCTGGCAATTAGCGATTTGACGCAGGGGCAGGGGGTTTGTAGACTTACCGGTCTCACCTTAGTGCCCACCGGTTTGTTCTGACCCTGCCTCGATTTTGCCTTCATTTGAGCGACTTGAAAAAGTCCCGATGAGGGTATTGCCCGCTAGATTACGGCATTCCATGTGGACCACTGTCATTCATTTGACACTACATATTGCTGCGTTGAGGGATCAACGCTTGATGATGGAATGGAATCTTTCGCCGAACTGCCGGAGGATTCGATGCGTTGTCTGGTGTTTTTAATCTTCATGTTTGCGTTGATGCAACCTTCGTTGAACGTGGTTGGCCTAGCCGACGCTCTGGAGGTGACGCTATCCGAAGGCGATCCAGCTCCAATTTTCGAAGCACCGACGACGGACGGAAGTGTTTGGCGATCTGAAGATCACGTTGGAAGGAAATTCGTTGTCGTCTATTTCTATCCTGCAGATTTAACGGGTGGATGCACTCGCCAAGCCTGTGGTTTTCGAGACCAGATGAAAGAATTGAACGACGCAGGCGTGGAGGTTGTGGGGGTTAGCGGGGATTCAGTCGATAATCACCAGTTGTTTTCCAAAGTCAATTCGCTGAATTTTCCATTGTTGTCCGATGAAGACGGGAAAATCTCAAAAGCATTTGGAGTGCCGGTCCGCGAAGGCGCTACCATCATGCGGATGGTCGATGGCGTCGAACGATCACTCAGCAGGGGAGTTACCGCCAGCCGTTGGACCTTCCTGATTGATCCAGATGGCAGGATTGTGCATAAAAATACTGAAGTCGATGCCGAGCACGATTCGCAAAAAATTCTGGAAACCGTTGGACGAATTACTGCTCAAGCCGAATAGTAACCGCTAGTTCCGTGACAAAAGCGGTGAGTAGATGCTTTTCTGATCGAAACGATTGTGGTAAGACTTCCCCGTGTTTGTCGGGGTATCTTAGTGTCAAGTGGCTCAAAACAAGAGTGACTCAAAACAAGAGTGACTCGAAACAAGGGAGTTCAGTAGTATGAAGAAGTTTGTTGCATTGTGTGTCATGGGACTTTTGGCTTCTGCTTGTCAGTTCTCAACTGCTGCAGATCTGAAATCAGGATTGCAGGTTGACGACAGCCCGCCACCGTTCAACGTGACTGACGTAACTGGCCCGGTTGCTGGCACAAAGCTGTGCTATCGCTGCCAGTACGGCTCACGCCCGGTTGTCAGCATTTTTGTCCGCAAGATGGACAAAAATACTGCGAAGCTCGTCAAGCAGATTGACGAAATTGTTGGTAAGCAGGAAGAAAAGAAAATGGCAGCCTTTGTGACTGTCCTTTCGGACGATCCAGATGCTCAGGAATCTGTCCTGAAGAAGACTGCTGACGAGCAGAAGATTGCTCACACACCATTGACCGTGTTTGACAACGCTGTCGGACCAAAGTCATACAAGATCGACGAAAATGCCAACGTCACTGTAATGATGTGGGTTGATTCAAACGTGAAAGTCAACCACGCATACGCTGCTGGCGATCTGTCAGAAGAAGCGATTGCGAAAGTACTTGAAGACACTGCCAAGATTCTGAACTAACACATCTTGATCAGAACCAAATGATTCGAACTGAGGTGCCTACCAAGGCACCTCAGTTTTTTTACGCGCAAAGATACCAGTTGCCGCATTGCAGTCGCCTTTTAATGGTACGTTAGGCTTTTTAGCCTGACATGAAGAAGAACAAGTCAGCCTGGAAAGGCTGAAGTACTTTATTTCGAGACTGTTCCGTAGTCGCCAAACCATAAACCACTCGGGACGCGCCCGATCGAGCAACGCCATATAGATCGCATTTCGCATGTTGATCAATGTCACGGCATTTCACCGACCAAAATCTCGATCGGCGTCGTGAGTCATGATTCGCATCTAAACGTACACCGCGACGACCTCTGGAACGTACTCTCTGGGCGTGTCGAATCTCTACGTATGTTTAATTTCCTATGGGGATATACCCTACCGCGGCATGTGAGTGTGGCATGTAAAGTAGCCTGTAATATAAATCTTTGCAGAATCCGGATTCGGGATCATTGCGGAAAATAAAAGCGGCATTAACTTCCGCCCCACGCAGAGCCAAGGGAATCGGCTCGATGCTCAATGGAATGAAAAGCCAGGGCACACTGTTTCAGGCTTTCTTTCATGTCCCGCACCACACGTGAGTTTGTTAACGCACTTCGTTCATTAGTTCTTAGTCCCGGTCGCAAGCGAAGACCACGCAGGTCAACCCAGCGTCAAAACCCAAGCATCAGTACGCCGGTGGAAGCATTAGAACAGCGGCAGATGCTGGTCGCTCAACCGATTTCATTGACGGTGAGTCCTGGAACCACAACGGTGCCGATCACAGTCCAGTGGGTCCAGCCTTCGACCAGTCCCGCAGTGAGTTTTGACATCAGCATCACTCGCACTGGTCTCATTTCTGGTGTTAATGAGAATGTGTTGCTGGAAACAGCGTGGCCTGCGGTATCAGCACCGGGCTCGACGGAAACGTACACGATCTCAGAACCCCTGCCTGCGGGTTCGTATTCCGTTTCGATTACTGCACGGGACAGCGGGTCTATTCCTTCTACAGCGACCACGAATACATTTGCCGTCGCACAACTCGCGCCGCAGTTGCTGCGAGTTTCCGGTAAACAGCTTGTCGGTGCGAACACGCCGAATGCTCCGGTCGTCAGTTCGGCGGTCGCGTTGTCGTGGACCGTATTGCCAAGTGTGAACTCGTATTACGTCTGGATCGGGAAAAAGAATACTGCCACACCAGCTACGTATCCGCAGATTGCTGACTTAACTCCTCGGTCTGTTCAGGGCGGCGTTTACGAAGGAAGTCTTGATCCCGGCGACTACCGAGTTTGGGTTCGTGATTTGAACATTCAGAATCCAACGGCAAGTGATTGGTCGACAGGGATGGACTTTAAGGTCGTTGGTAGTGATTCACTGACCCCAGCTGTCACAAGCACAAACACTACGATGGGGTAAGGGGCGGCATTGTCGTGGCGTTCGGTGGCCTCTGCCGTCCGCTATGACGTCGAAATCACAGGTGCCGCCACAGTGACGGCATCAGTCGCCGGGACGGAGTATCGCGGGGGTGCAATTCCGTTTTGCGTAGTTGAAATGTGTTGATTATGCAGTGTTTTTAGTTGTTTTGGATTTGAGTTCAGAATCGAGGCTCATGGAGGTGGGTCTCCAGCACCATGACGTAAGGTGTCTTGATTTTTTGCTGTCCCGCATGAGGCGGATCCGATCATCCCAGCGATCAGCGATCACGAGTGACCGCAGTTGAAGCATCGATTCGGCGTTGTCTTTGCACCAGTAAATTCCGTTCCCCTTCAGACGCATGTTGATCACTCGCCGAATGCTGCTTT
>Ga0209284_10003027_pt1 | contig 21546 bp, 15 predicted proteins | sample FRY03_FD_187211 | JGI IMG/M metagenome (GOLD analysis project Ga0209284, IMG submission 187211) | Freshwater microbial communities from Lake Fryxell liftoff mats and glacier meltwater in Antarctica - FRY-03 (SPAdes) (version 2) | ecosystem: Environmental > Aquatic > Freshwater > Ice > Glacier...
TCTTTTTAGAACTTTCGTAATTTCGTCGATGAGGCTCTGCTTCATGGGAAAAAAGGAGATTTGTTGTTGAGGAACTACAAAAATCCGATTTTCCCATTTAATCCTTTCATTTTAGTAGGGTACAGTAGTTCAAACTTTACTTTACAAAACGTATGAAAAATGAGATTATGGAGCTCCTGAGTAATAATCAGGAGTGGGTGGCAGAAAAATTGGAAGCCGACCCAGATTTTTTTAATAAAGGCGCCGCCGGGCAGCATCCTAAATATCTCTGGATCGGCTGCTCCGATAGCCGGGTTCCACCCGATGAGATTACGAAGACATCACCCGGTGAAATATTCGTACACCGGAATATTGCTAATCTGGTAGTACAGACTGATATGAACATGCTAAGCGTGCTGCAATACGCCGTGGACGTACTCAAAGTAGAGCACGTCATTGTGTGCGGGCATTACGGATGTGGAGGAGTTAATGCAGCAATGGGTACCCATCAGTATGGGTTGATTGATAACTGGATCAGGCAGATTAAGGATACGCAGAATTACTACTGGAAGCAGCTTGGCGAACTGGACGAAGCCGCGCGCTTTGACCGCCTGGTCGAGTTGAGCGTTATTGAGCAGGTCTATAACCTCGGTAAGACCAATACCATTCAAAACGCATGGAAGGAAGGAAACCGCCCCAAACTACATGGTTGGGTCTATGATATCAAGACTGGCTTTATCAAACAGCAGACTTCTATGATCAACAACGAAGAGACTTTAAAAGAGGTATGTAAATTTGAAATGGGCCTCATTGGGCAGTAGCTTGTACTTATACTAATTCTAAATATCATGTAAGCCGGAAAGACCTAAAACTAATTTTTTACTTTTGGTGTAGTGAAAGTATACTCATTCACAAAACCATTAGAATGAAGCGCTTGTTAGCTTATTTTCTCAGCGTTAACCTACTAATCGGCAGTTTTCTGCCCGATGGGGGCTTGTGTGAACTAGCTAAACTTCCGGATTTAATCCGCCACTATGAGCTTCATTTGCAGAAAAGTAACGGAGAAATTAGTTTCCTGACGTTCCTATCCATGCATTACGCAGCGGGTTCTGAGCACGTCAACACGGAAGATCACAGTGCTCTGCCTTCGCTGCACTTGCACGCGGTGGTGGCTATTTTTGTTCCTGCGTGGGTCTCAGTACTTTTCGGTAGTCCTAAAACCTTGGACCTTTCCGGCTTAAAAAACTTCTTCTGGAGCAACCTTTATTCGTTTCAGTTTCAATCCATTCTTCTCAATCCCCCCAAGGTATAGAGGCATCGGGTCAACATACTTCGGTGTTTATCTCTTTCTGACGTTTCTATCGTCTTTAATAATGACGCACCCGTCACTATTACTCTATACAGGTACTTTCGGTGACTGTCTGCAATACACGCAGCTGGTTGCCGGTAATAGATTCTATACATGTCTTTTGATTCAATAATCCGATTCAGTATTCGGAACAAGCTCATCATTGGCCTGCTGGTGCTGGGCCTGATCGGTTGGGGAAGCTACGCGCTTTCTCAGCTACCCGTTGATGCCGTTCCCGACATCACTACCAATCAGGTAGTGGTCCTCACGCAATCTCCCGCCTTGGCGGCGCAGGAAGTAGAGCAGTATATTACCACCCCCATTGAACTTAGCCTTGCCAACGTGCAGGGAGTTGCCGAAATCCGGTCGGTATCACGCCTTGGCTTATCCGTCATTACGGTAGTTTTTAACGACGAGGTCGAAATTTTGCGAGCCCGCCAGTTGGTGGGTGAACAGATCACTCAGGCGGCACAAAATATTCCCGCCGAATTTGGCGTTCCGTATCTCGCTCCCATTACGACGGGCTTGGGTGAGATTTATCAATATACCCTTGTGCCGCAGTCGGGCTACGAAAATCGTTACGACCTGACTGAATTACGCACTATGCAGGACTGGATTGTAAAACGGCAATTGGCCGGTATTCCGGGCGTAGTGGAGGTTAGTAGCTTTGGCGGTAAAGTAAAACAGTATGAAGTAAGCGTCAACCCCGAACGGCTGCGTGCCGCGGGTGTGACAGTTGCTAATGTATTCATGGCGTTGCAGAATAACAACAGCAACACGGGCGGTAGCTATATCGAGAAGAGTAGTCAGGCGTATTTTATCCGGGGCGAGGGTACCGTTAAATCGCTGGAAGATATTGGTACTATCGTGGTCAAGAATGTCGGAGGAATACCGTTGCTGATTCGAAACGTAGCCGAGGTGAAGTTCGGCTCGGCGGTACGCTACGGTGCCATGACGCGCGACGGAGAAAGTGAGGCCGTTGGGGCCGTGGTTCTAATGCTGAAAGGGGCTGATGCCGAACGAACCATTAAATTAGTGAAGGAACGGGTAACCCGCATTCAGAAGAGTCTGCCCGAAGGAGTTCGCATTGTGCCATTTATTGATCGCACTAAGCTGATCGACCGAGCCATCAAAACGGTTCGGAATAACCTGCTGGAGGGAGGCTTAATCGTTATATTTGTGCTGGTATTGCTGTTGGGTAACTGGCGGGCGGGCCTGATTGTGGCCTCGGTCATTCCGTTAGCGATGCTGTTTACTTTCGGTATGATGAATGCCTTTGGAGTATCGGCCAACCTTATGAGCTTGGGGGCTATTGACTTTGGTTTGGTGGTCGATGGCTCGGTGATTGTGGTGGAAGGAGTACTACATTTCCTAAATGGACACTGGAAAACGGGGGACCGGCTTACGCAAGCCCAAATGGACGATACCGTGGAGTCGCAGGCTTCGCGGATTTTGAAATCAGCCGTTTTTGGTCAGGTTATTATTCTGATCGTGTACGTGCCTATTCTTTCGCTTTCGGGCATTGAGGGCAAAATGTTCCAGCCGATGGCGCTTACGGTGAGCTTCGCCATTATTGGGGCTCTGTTTTTATCGCTTACCTACGTACCAGCGGCCTCGGCTTTGTTTCTGAAAAAGAAAATCAACAACGAGAAAAACTTCTCGGATCGCTTGGTAAACAAGCTGTATTCTTTCTACGAGCCAATCATAAAGCGGGCTTTGTCCGCGAAGCTAATCGTGATTGCGGTCGCAGTTATTTTGTTGATTGGTAGTGGCTGGTTATTTAATACCTTGGGGGGAGAGTTTATTCCGCAGCTCGACGAAGGAGATATCGCCATTGACATGCGGATGCCTACGGGGACCTCGCTGACCGAGACCATCGAAGCTTCCAAGAAAGCCGAACGCGCTCTGCTGAAAAATTTTCCCGAGATTTTACAGATCGTAGGCCGAATTGGTTCTGCCGAAGTACCAACCGATCCTATGCCCGTCGAAATGACCGATCAGATGATTAATCTGAAACCCCACGCGGAGTGGACTTCGGCGAAAACCAGGGAAGAGCTATCCGAAAAAATGAATGAAGTACTTCAACGCGAAGTACCGGGCGTGATGGCCGAATTTACCCAGCCGATTCAGATGCGATTCAACGAGATGATTACCGGAGCGCGCTCCGACGTGGTGGTCAAAATCTACGGTGATGACCTGAACGTTCTTTTTGAACACGCCAATGAATGCGCAGTCCTTATTACTCCCATTGAAGGAGTGGCGAGCTGCCGGGTGGAGCCGATTGTCGGGCTTCCTCAAATCAAGGCAACGTACTACCGTGACCGCCTGGCGCAGTATGGTCTTGACGTAGCTGCTATTAATCAGCTGATTCGTACTTCTTTTGCCGGGGAAACCGCCGGGGTAGTATTTGAAGGGGAACGTCGGTTCGATTTGGTGGTAAGGTTAGACAGTATCCATCGTACCGACTTAAAAGACCTGCGTAATTTGTATATCGCACTTCCCCGGGGCGGCGCGGTTCCCTTGGGCGAATTAGCTGATATTCGCTACGAGGAAGCTCCGGCGCAGATCTCGCGTGATAATACCAAACGACGTATCACCATCGGTATTAATGTACTGAACCGTGACGTAGAAAGTGTCGTGAATGATATTCAGAGCCGAATCGAAAAGGGGGTAGTACTACCTGATGGTTACTATTACAGCTACGGTGGAGCGTTTGAGAATCTGCAACAAGCCCGCGACCGGCTACTGATTGCCGTGCCGCTGGCGCTACTTCTTATTTTTGTGCTACTTTACTTTACGTTTGGTTCGCTCACGGAGGCACTTATCATTTTTACCGCTGTGCCACTGTCAGCCATTGGAGGTATTTGGGCTTTATGGCTGCGCGATATGCCATTTAGTATCTCGGCGGGTGTTGGGTTTATTGCGTTGTTTGGCGTGGCGGTGCTCAATGGTATCGTACTGATCAGCTACCTTGAGCAATTAGATAAGGAAGGGAAAGGTACTTTGTTCGACCGCATTATACTGGGGGTAAAGTCGCGTTTTCGTCCGGTTATTATGACCGCCTCGGTGGCATCGCTGGGCTTTTTGCCCATGGCACTCTCTACCTCAGCCGGAGCCGAGGTACAACGCCCATTGGCTACGGTTGTGATCGGAGGCTTAATTACGGCCACACTTCTGACGCTGGTAGTGCTACCCGTGCTGTATAGTTTGGTGAAAGGAACGAGAGGAGGAAAGGGTGAAGGGCAGACAGGTAGTATGGTGGTTACGATACTAGCGTTAGTAGGGTTTTTCGTCTTTGCACCCGATGCCCGGGCACAACGGTTGGTATCGCTGGACGACGCCATTTTGGAAGCTACCACTAACAGCCTACGCATGAAGGCCGGACAGCTTGGTATAAAAGAGCAAGAGGCACTCTTGCCAACGGCTTTTAATCTACCAAAAGCAATGGTGGATGTGCAGTACGGACAAACCCAGGCCCGACCGCTCGACTTTACACTAACGGGGATTCAATCGTTTTCGGCACCCATTGTGTACCGCACCCAACGCCAATTAATTGAAGGAACCGTTCAGGGAGCGCAGTATCAGCTTTCGGTAGACCGTTTGCGGCTGGTTAATGAGGTGAAACGGAGCTACTATCAGTTGGTTTACGACCAGAAACTATTAGAAGTATTGCGGCTTCAAAGTAAGCAGTATCAGGAGTCGGCCCGGGCGGCTGGGCTACGGTTTCAGACGGGTGAGTCAAATCGGTTGGAATCTGTAACGGCTCAGAGCCGCTTTCAGCATTTGAGCCAGCGTATCCGCAACGCCCGACGCGATCAGGATATGCACTACACGGCTTTGCGATTGCTTCTGCAAACGGAAGATGTGATTCAGATTGATACCCTGATGTCCTTGAAAAGGCCCCAACCCACGAGGATGTTAGCACCCGTGATCAGCGAGAATAACCCGCTACTGAATGTCCTGAAACAACAGATCGTGACGAGCCGGATTCAAACGAGAATTGAACAAAGCAATAAACTGCCCGATTGGCGAGTGGGGGTGTTGAACCAATCCATCGAGCGACGCTACGGATTTACCGCCTTACACTTGGGAATGTCACTACCAATCTTCACGAAAGCCTACAACGCCCGGATTGAAGCAGCCCGGGTGCATGAGCAGATCAAAGAAACGCAACTTAATTATGCATCAAGGCAGCTGACCACCGAATTAGAAATGGCGCGCGAACAACAGCGCAGCCTGACCGCTACCCTGGACTATTACGAGAACTTTGCGCTACCACAAGCGGAGCTTATAGAAAAGACCGCCTTGACGGCTTATACCAGTGGTGAGGTAGGTTACGTAGAGTTTTTTGGGGCGATCCAGCAAGCCTACCAGTTTAGAGAAGAGTACCTCACGCAGCTACTCGATTTTGACCTAAATCTGATCCGAATAGAAGAACTGATGGGAGATGAATAATTCCCAGCCTTTTACTTCTTGTGGTACACAAAAAACATTATCCTAAAACGAATTATAGCATGAGTACTCCCCATATAGTATATTCCTCTTTCGCCGGCTTTTTTATGGCTGCGATACTTTTTTCTTGTCAAACTAAGGAAGTAGCTACTACCGAAACAACGGCTGATAGCGCTTCCGTCAACGAGATTGCTTTTTCGGACGCCCAGTACAAGGCCGTTGGGGTTGAGCTCGGTAGCGTATTGAGCGAAACCGTTAGTAGTGAAGTAAAGGCCAACGGGCGGGTTGATCTTCCTCCCGAAAACCGCGCCACGGTGAGCTTGCCCATCAGCGGGAAAATCAAGTATGTAAAAGCCCTGCCGGGGCAGCGCGTACGCAAAGGGGAGCTGCTGGCTACCCTAGAAAGTTTCGAATTTATTCAATTACAGCAGGACTATCTGCAGAATACAAGTCAACTGGGGTTTTCGGAAAAAGAGCTGGAACGCCAGCGCACTCTCAGTAACGAAAACGTAGGCGCTCGTAAGAACTTCGAACAGGCCCAGGCAAACTTTACTTCCACGAAGGCATTAGTGCAGTCACTGGAAGCAAAACTCCGGATATTGGGTCTTTCAGCGGAGTCATTACTAAAAAATGGAATCAGTTCAGCGGCGCGGATTACCGCCCCCGTCAATGGATATATCACCATAGCAAACATTAACCTAGGTAAAGAAACAGCTGCGGGAGAGGTACTGTTAGAAGTCATTGATAAGACGCACATGCACGTAGAACTGACGGTTTTTGAGCAAGATGCTCCTTTTATCAAAGAGGGGCAGAGTGTTAAAATTGTTCAGAATAACGGTACTCCCATTGAGGCTTCGGTGTACTTGGTAGGACGAATGCTCGAAGGAGATTCCCGAACCATGAATGTACACGCCCATGTTCGTGACGAAAAATTGGAAGGGCAGCTACTACCAGGTGCTTACGTGAGCGCCTACATCCGTACGGGTGATCGTAAAGCTCAAACGGTACCGGTTGATGCCTTGGTACGTAAAGGGGCAACTGGGTTTGTGTACGTGCAGGAAGGCGACCGAACTTTCAGAAGGATACCCGTAGAAATCGGCGGAACGTCAGACGCCGGTAATACCGAAGTAATGACGTCTGTGCCGCTCAATGGTTTAAAGCTGGTAGTAAAAGGAGCCTATCTGATCGACTCGGAATTGGCCAAGCGCAGCGAACCAGCGGTAGAGTAGGGTTAAAAAGGAGGAAGGGAAGAGGAGAAAGGTTGTAGGGTAAAGAGGTGATGGGTAATTTATAAGCCGTGCTAGTGCTACACCACCTCCGCCGTAGTCTCGGTTAGTATAGATTTGATAATCCTGATGGGCACCATTACCCAGTCGGGGCGTTCGTTTAGCTCGTGATTCAGATCAAAAATAGCTTTTTCAAGCAGGAAGGTTTGTAACAGGATACTCAGGTCCTGCTTGTCTTCGGGAATAAAGGCACTGCCCTTTACCGTTTCAAGATACGACTTCATGAAAAGCCCCGATACGTACTGAATCCACATCTGCGCAAAAGGAGTAAGCTTTGGTATGTCCTCTTTCCGGATCTGATTATTGAGCAACAAACCGGTGTAGGCAGCGTAGTTGAAAGAATTAATCATACTGGCTACGTCGCGTAGGGGCGAGCGTTTGAGCCTTCTCTCGCTGAAACTACGGGTAGGATCACCCCCAAAGTTGCAGATAGCCAGGTCTTTTCCGGTAAACAATACTTTTTCGTGGTTATAATCACCGTGGATACGGGTTTTAACCACGTCTAGTTTTTTCTGATAAATCCGCTTCAACAACGTCAATACGTCGCTTTTACGGGATAAAATCTCCAGGGCTTCTTCCCGCACTTCGTCGGGTAGTTCTTTGAGATTTTGGGCCTGATTCTGGTAGGTTTCACGTACCAGTGACTGCAAACCTGAGTAAAGCGAACGCTGGTAGTGCAACGAAAATCCTTCGGGCGTAAAATCGGAGGATTCCCCGTCTGCAAGGGCTTTATGCATCTCTCCGGTACGAACACCCATCAGGCGGATAGCTTCGATGATGGGGCCACCCAATAAATCTTTGTAGTCGTCAGGAATAGCTTCGTAGGCCACCGGATCAAAGATATCTCCCTGAATTGGGTAGGCCGACCGCTGCTCAGGATCCAGCGTTAGTATACGCTCGAAATAATTACTCAGGCGTTCGTTCATGTACCTCCAACCTTCTCCGTGGCTCTGCACCGTTTTTTGTAATAATCCTAGTACCACCGAATCCTGACCAACTCTCCAGTCGATACTGCCGGCGTAGGCAAGCATCTGCTCAAAGTGAGCCCGGGTACTAAGCATCCGTGTGATTTCCGCATCAGGATGTATCGTTTTCTCAACGCGGCGGTATAGTTTCAGTTCATAGCTGGTATCATAGGTGATGAACGTCTCGTGCCCATTGGCGTACATTTTGGTTTTTATTTCGTCGGGTGCGGGCAGGTTGTCGGTGTTTTGGGACGAGAAGCTAAGGGCTCCTCCGCGCCATTTCAGGTTAGTGCTTTTCGCCAGATTATCTACCAGCATCCGGTGCATATCAACGGTATAGTAGGCATCCACAAAGAGCCCATCTTCACCGTCTACTTTCAAGTTGGCAATGATAGCGGGGGGATAATTCTCGGCAATTTTCCGAGATATATCTTCCTTAACAAAAGCAACGGGTAGCTGGTAAGTTTCGGGTAGGCCACTTTCGTACTGTACTTCCAGTAGGAGTAAATAGGCCTTACTTCTACCCAGATTTAGCCCAGCTTTTTCAATAATTTCTACGCTGATTACCGTCCGTTCTTTTCCAATAAACCAACTTACGGAGTGGAGGTAGCTTGGTAAAATCTTATTTTCGAGCGTCTTGATAGAGTTCTTTTGCAGAAGGTTGTCCCAGCTACTGAGCGTAAAGGCCGGACGGGGTTGCTCGGTGTCTACCTCAGGGTGCGCTTTTTCCAAGGCAAACCATTGGTACCCGTGAGAGCCTAGCGTGAAGAAATAAGGTGCATCTTCCTGAATAACCGGGAAGCGATTCTTACTGAATACGTCGACAGGTAAGTACCCCTTAAATTCGGATAAGTCAAGCTCGGCAGGTTGGGTGTAGCGTGAAAGATTGACTACTACTAGAATGGTTTCGTCCTCGTAGGTACGGGTAAACGCCAGAATTTTGGGATTACTGACCGATACAAACTCCATATCGCCGCGACTGAATGCCTTGTACTTCTTCCGCATGGTAATCATCCGTTTCATAAACCAAAGCAGTGACGATGTATTGCGTCGCTGCGTTTCTACATTGACGGACTCGTAGTGGTATTCGGGGTCCAGAACCACGGGTAAGTACAAGCGCTGCGGATTAGTTTCCGAAAAACCAGCGTTGCGGTCGGGTGACCACTGCATGGGGGTCCATACGCCGTCGCGATCGCCTAGGTAGAAGTTATCTCCCATTCCGATCTCATCGCCATAGTAAATCACAGGTGTGCCGTTGAGCGAAAACAGAAGGCAATTCATGAGCTCAATCTTCCGGCGGTTATTGTCCATGAGCGGGGCCAGCCGGTGCCGTATTCCGAGGTTAATACGCGCCTTGGGATCCTTGGCGTAGGCCTTGTACATATAATCGCGTTCCTCGTCGGTTACCATTTCGAGCGTCAGCTCGTCGTGGTTTCGCAAAAACATAGCCCATTGAGAAGTCGGCGGAATATCGGGTGTCTGCTCGAAAATGTCGGTGATTGGGTAGCGGTCTTCCATTTGGAGGGCCATGAACATCCGGGGCATCACCGGGAAGTGGTAGTTCATGTGGCATTCGTCACCGTCGCCGAAGTAGGCAGCCGAGTCTTCGGACCACATATTAGCTTCGGCCAGCAGCACCGTGCCGGGAAACTTCTCATCTACGTGCTTCCTGATTTTTTTCAGGAACTCATGGGTTTCGGGTAGGTTTTCTCCGTTGGTTCCTTCGCGTTCGAATAGGTAGGGCACGGCGTCGAGCCGGAATCCATCCACGCCCACGTTACACCAGAACTCCAGTACCTTAAAAATTTCTTCCTGCACCAACATACTGTCGTAGTTGAGGTCGGGTTGGTGGTGGAAAAAGCGGTGCCAATAGTATTGCTGGGCCACGGGATCCCAGGTCCAGTTGGAAGTTTCGAAATCCTGGAAAATAATCCGAACGTCTTTGTATTGGGTTGAGTCGTCGGTCCAGACGTAAAAATCTCGTTCGGGCGATCCTTTGGGGGTCTTGCGGGCCCGCTGAAACCACGGGTGCTGATCGGACGTGTGGTTAATCACCAACTCAATAATAACTTTGAGATTACGGTTGTGTGCCTTGTCCAGAAAGGCTTGTAGTTGTTCGATATCCCCGTACGATGGATTGATGGTGTAATAGTCGGCGATATCGTAGCCGTCGTCGCGGAGGGGTGAGGGGTAAAAAGGCAGTAGCCAGATAGCGGTTACTCCCAAATCTTCCAAGTAGTCAAGCTTTTGCATGATTCCCTGAAAGTCACCGATACCGTCACCGTTGCGAAAGGCTTTGATGTGGAGTTCGTAAATGATTGCGTCTTTGTACCAGTGTAGATTATCGTCGAATGTTGGATTGCTTGGAGTCATAAAACAGCACTTTGTTAATTTTGATTTCTTCAAAAAAAGTGTGCCGATTTTTTGAAGAGGTAGTCACTAGGGAGGGTAAAGAAGAAATTACAAAATACTAAAAAAAGGCGTCAAGACCGAACGTTTTTCGTTAAAAAACCTTGGTTTTACGCACGAAATGACTGTTTTTGGGATACAGAGACACTTCTTCCCAGTAGCTCAGCGTGGCTTTCCTCTTTTGGAAATACATCCAAAATTCTACGATATGTTTTCAAAAAATCTACTGGCCAGTCTTCGATCGGGTGGAATCGTCCTGATGGTGGGAACGGGAGTCTACACGCTCTCGTCCCTGATCAATCCGGCCACCCAGCCTCCACAGATTCCTGCCTTACAACCAGATGAGATTCGTTTTACACGTTACTTCGTAGCCGCTGAGAGCTACGAATCAGTGGGGGTATTTGACGTAGATAACAATGGGCACCCAGACTTGGTATCGGGAGATTTCTGGTACGAAAATGCGGGAGAACAAAAAGGCATTTTCCGGCAGCGCCACCTGATCGGTAATCAAAAGCGCTTTGATCAGTACTACGATGATTTTGGTTCGATTCCGATGGATATCAATCAGGATGGCTACCTCGATGTGGTAACGGGCGGGTGGTTTGGTCAATCCATTCGCTGGCTTGAAAATCCCGGTGCTGGTAAAGATAAACCTTGGCCCATTCATGAGATAGCCAAAGTAGGCAACGTAGAAGCCGTGCGCAGCTGGGATGTAGACGGCGACGGAATGCAGGATATTGTTCCGAATACGCCCCGAAATCCGCTGAAATATTTTCAATGGCAAAAGGACGGAACCTTCAAGGAAAATACGATATGGCCCATCCACGATCACGGTCTGGGATTTGGTGATATCAACGGCGACGGCCGGGGTGATTTTGTGGTAACCAAAGGCTGGATAGAAAACAAAGGAAACCAACAGTGGCAACTCCACGAAGATTTTGACCTGGGGACGGCGAGCGTACCTATATTCGTGGTGGATGTGAATGGTGACCAATTGATGGATATGGTGGTAGGGCAGGGGCATAGCTACGGCCTGCATTGGTACGAGCAAACCAGAGTAGAAGGAAAGATCAGTTGGGAAAAGCATGCCATTGATGAGCAAAACTCGCAGTACCATACCATGGAATGGGCCGACATCGACGGCGATGGTAAGCCCGACTTGGTTACCGGAAAACGCTACCGGGCGCACAACGGCAAAGATCCCGGTTCGGAAGATAGCGTAGGGCTCTACTACTTTACCTGGAGCGGAACCGGATTTGTGAAGCATATCATCGCTGATGGTCCCGCTGGAGTTGGGAAAGGTACTGGCCTCTTTTTTCGTCTTGCTGATCTCCGCAAAACTGGCCGCCTCGACCTGATCGTAGCCGGAAAAGACGGATTGACGGTGTTTTTTAACGAGGGGAAGTAAGGCTACTAAATAGCAGATGCTGGTTTGCTCTGCCTATTCCTTAGGAGGCATATTAAAAAGATAACTAATGAAGGTACACAAATCACGGCGCTTACTGCCTGTTTTTCTTGGTATAGTGTTGTTCATCAGCCTCACTGCCGTTCGGCTTTTTGACCCGACGGAGGAAAATTCGAAGCTATACTTACCCGACGACCTGGAAGCTACGCTATGGGCCGAGGCACCCTTGTTTTATAATCCTACCAACATGGACATTGATGCCAAAGGGAGGGTTTGGATTACGGAAGCGGTAAACTACCGGGATTTTAAGACGAAGCCGGAAGACAGATTATCCCATGCTCAAAAGGGCGACCGGATTATGATTCTGGAAGATAAGGATGGCGACGGCAAAGCCGAATCGTCTAAGGTATTTGTGGAAGATTCCTTACTTATCGCTCCCTTGGGTATCGCCGTCATTGGCAATAAAGTAATCGTTTCCTGCGCGCCTAACCTATTGATCTATACCGATGAAAACGGTGACGATATTCCAGATAAGCGCGAGATATTTCTGACCGGATTTGGTGGTTTTGATCATGATCATTCCCTCCACTCCCTAGTAGCCGGGCCGGATGGTAGTTGGTACTTCAATACCGGAAATGCGGGCCCCCATACGGTTACGGATAAAGCAGGGTGGACACTCCGGAGTGGTTCACTGTATACCGGTGGTACACCCTACAATGATAAAAATAGCGGGAATCGCACTTCCGACGATGGCCTTGTGTGGGTAGGAGGGCTGGCCCTGAGGATTAATCCTGACGGGACGGGCCTGAAAGTAATGGGGCATAATTTCCGGAATAGCTACGAAGTATGCCTGGATAGCTACGGGAATATGTGGCAGAATGATAACGACGATCAGGTGATTACCTGTCGCGTTTCATTTTTGCCCGAAAACGGCAATGCCGGCTACTTTGCGTCCGACGGTACTCGCTACTGGCAAGCTGATCGTCGGCCCGGACAAAGTATGTTTGAAGCGCACTGGCATCAGGATGATCCGGGTGTTATGCCCGCAGGAGATAATACCGGGGCTGGTTCGCCAACGGGGATTGTGTTTTACGAGGGAGACGCCTTGGGCGAGAAATACAGAGGTACACTACTAAGCTGTGAGGCGGGGCGCAATGTTATTTTTGCCTACCAGCCCGAAATCAGCGGCGCCGGGTTTAGCCTGAATCGTCGTGATCTGATCAGTTCGTTCCCGAAGGCATCCGAACGCTACGAATGGTTTGAGACCGATACCGACACCCGGAAGTGGTTCCGGCCTTCTGATGTAGCCGTTGGGCCGGATGGGGCCTTGTACATTGCAGATTGGTATGATCCCATTGTGGGAGGTCACGCCATGCAGGATAAAAAAGGCTACGGGCGGATTTACCGGATTACCCCCAAAGGGAAAAACCTCCCTACTCCTCAATTGGATCTAACCACGACAACCGGTCTTATCAATGCCTTGAAAAGCCCGGCCGTGAATGTGCGCGCTTTGGGCTTTGAAGGATTAAAGAAAAGAGGTGACGATGTTCTGAAACAAGTTAAGAAACTCTTGAAGGATCAGAATCCTTACCATCGCGCCCGGGCGATATGGCTGATGGCGCAATTGGGCGAAAAAGGAAAGGTAGAAGTTGCCGTGCTGTTAAATGCTCCTGTGCCTATTGACCGCCTGACCGCCTTTCGGGCGTTGCGGGCGGTAGGCGAACACTCAGCCTATTCCTTCAAAATAACCCAAGACCCTGACGCGGCGGTACGGCGCGAAGTAGGAATTTCGCTTAGGGATGTACCTTTTAGTACTTCGAAAGAAAGTATTGCTAGCCTGATAAAAAGCTACAATGGGAAAGATCCCTGGCTTTTGGAAGCCATTGGTACTGCCGCTACGGGCAAAGAAAAGCAAGTGTACGAACTGGTAAAAGCAACGTATTCTGGCGATCCGACGCGCTGGTCGGCGCAACGCGCCAACCTTACATGGCGGTTGCACCCGGAGTCGGCCGTGGAGGATTTGAAACGGCGGGCGGGGTCCTCCTCAGTTTCAGAGTTGGAGCGGCGCAAGGCCATGACGGCCCTCGGCTTTACTCTCTCGTCAAAAGCCGCCGAGGCGATGGTAAGTCTGACCAAATCACCGTTGACTGACGTATCCTCCACGGCTTTTTGGTGGGTCGATTTCCGGAAAACCAACGATTGGGTCGATGCAATGGATTGGGAAACCGCGGTGGCTACGGCTATCACTCCTGATTACCAAAGGATGCTTGATTTTAAGAAAAAAGTAGCCGATAAAACCCTGCCCGAAGCGGAAAGAACAGAAGCCGCCCTAAGCATGGCCAAAGATGCTAGCGGAGGAAACATGCTCATCGACCTGAAAACCCAGGGCCAGTTATCGGCCAAAGTGACCGAAGTAGTGAGCGAAGTGTTATTCAAAAATCCTGACCAAAATGTGCGAGTACTGGCGAGCCAGTTTTTTTCGCGTAGTGGGAAAGCACTAAAAGTAGACTTTGCGGCTCGAATGGCGGCGGATGTTACCCGGGGAAAAACGGTTTACGCGACCAATTGCGCTACCTGCCACCGCCACGGGGATACCGGCGCCGATATCGGTCCAGATTTGACCCAGATTCACCAAAAGTTTGATAAACTAACGCTGCTAGATGCCATTGTGAACCCCTCAGCGAGTATCGTTTTTGGCTACGAGGCCTATACCGTTACCACCAAGAATGGTGAAACGTACTTCGGTTTTCTGTTGAGTGATGGTCCCACGGTAGTCATCAAAGACCTGGCCGGACAACGACACGCCATTAAAGCGAATCAAATTAAGAGTCGGGAGAAGATAGATAATTCCCTCATGCCTGAGCCGGGTGCTATGGGGCTCGACGAGCAGGCGTTGGCCGATTTGGCGGGCTATTTATTGAGCTTCCAGTAGCATTATTGGGCGTTAGCCAGAAAATCTCTTGGATAGTTATCAGCTTGGAAATCATACGAGATGAGCGGTATAAACAGGGAAGTTATCCCTTTACATTCATATAGAGTGCCCTGCATCGTACTACTACCGGGAGCAGGTCGATCAGTAAATTGAATGCTACTTCAAACTTTTGGATTCATGGAAAAAAACCTCATCCTGCACGTCAACGGTAAAGAACATACCGTAACAGTAGACCCTGCTACCCCGTTGTTGTACGTACTTCGTAATCAACTTGAATTTAACGGCCCCAAGTACGGCTGCGGTATTGAAGTATGTGGGGCCTGTATGGTACTGATGGATGGGGTGGCGGCACCAAGTTGCCGCATACCCGTGGAGGCCATGGAAGGCCGGAAGATTACGACGCTGGAAGGCCTCACCCGGTCGGACGGTAGTTTGCATCCCGTCCAGAAAGCGTTTGTAAAAGAACAAGCTGCCCAGTGCGGCTACTGCCTCAACGGCATGGTGATGGCCACGGTAGCGTTGCTTAATGAAAACAAAAAACCCGATGAAGCGGCCATTCGCGCTGGACTAGACCGTAACCTCTGCCGCTGCGGTACCCACACAAGAATCATCAAAGCCGTGCAAACTGCCGCCAAAGATTCTTGATCAACGCCTAATCTAATAACCTATACCCAACCATGAAATCATTGACCTTCAACCCCCAGCAGTCCCGCCGCAAATTCATCAATAGCCTGGGTTGCCTCACGATCGGGTTCTCTCTTGCCCGTCCGAGCTGGGCGAGTGCAGAAAACTCCCTTCTGGAAGATACGCTGCCGGGTAGCCTTCGCCGGACGCCCCGCGTGGATGCTTGGCTAGAAATTTTGGGTGATGGCCGGGTACGGGTTTTGGTAGGTAAAATGGAACTCGGGCAGGGTGTGCGTACAGCGATTGGTATGGTAGCCGCCGAGGAACTGGACCTGAATCTGGATCAGGTTGAAGTCCACTTGGCCGAAACGGGCCGGACCCCTAACGAAGGGTATACCGCTGGCAGTGGCTCGATGGAGAATAGTGCTATGTCGGTGCGTTATGCGGCGGCCTTTGCCCGGCAAAAACTTCTGGCAATTGCCGCCAAACGCTGGAACAAAGACCCCGAGACGCTACGTATGGTCAACGGGAAAGTAAGTGCCAATGGTAGTAAGGAAGCGTTTACTTTCGCCCAACTTCTCGATGGATCCCAAATTCAGGACGAGGTGAAACTACCCGTGAAGCTAAAACCAGCCGCTGAGTATCGCTACATCGGGAAGGCCATTCCCCGGACCGATATTGAGCCGATGGTACGGGGCGAAGCCGTGTACGTGCAGGATCTTCGACTACCGGGTATGGTACACGCCAGAGTAGTGCGGCCCCCCGCCTACGAGGCAAAATTAGAGTCATTTGATACGGGAAGTTTCAACTCCCCCGGTCTACTAAAAGTAGTGCGTGACGGGTCTTTTCTGGCGGTAGTAGCCGCTGATGAGTACCAGGCCATACAGGCTCAGGAACGGGCTCGCGAACACTCTCGTTGGTCCAGTACGCAGACTTTACCAGCCGACCGCGACCTGAACAGTTACATCCGAAAACTCCCGGCCAAGAGTCAGACGGTAAAGAACCAGGGAAATACAACCCCGCTGGATCAACCGGATCCGCGAAGTCTAAAAGCAAGTTACTTCAAACCTTACCACATGCATGGCTCCATTGGGCCGTCTTGTGCCGTGGCACTTTACGAAAAAGGTATGCTTCACGTGTGGTCGCACACGCAGGGTATGTACCCGCTCCGTGATGCTATTGCGAAGATGCTGAAAATGGACCTCGAAAAAGTACACCTGATCGGCGTGCCGGGCTCGGGCTGTTATGGCCATAATGGGGCTGACGACGTCGCCACGGACGCCGCCCTGATCGCCATGGCGTACCCCGACAAACCGGTGCGGGTGCAGTGGATGCGCGAAGAAGAAAATGCCTGGGAACCTTATGGTAGTGCCATGTGCATGGATGCCGAAGCCCGGCTCGATGAGACTGGTAAAATATCCCATTGGCGCTACGCGGTCTGGTCCGACTCGCACAGTAGCCGCCCGGGAGGAAACCCCAATAACCTACTCGCGGCCCGCCATCTGGCCGAGCCCTTCGCTATACCCGGCGCCAGGTATAGCGGGGGAGGCTACCGCAACTCCGAACCTTACTACGAAATTCCAAACTTGAAAATTGACGCCCATATTTTTGAGGGGCCGTTACGCGTATCATCACTTCGTAGCCTGGGGGCCTACGCTAATATCTTCGCCATTGAGTCGTTCATGGATGAACTGGCGGTACTTGCGAAGCGTGATCCGCTGGAATTTCGGCTGGCGCACTCCACCGACGAGCGGGCCATTGCCGTGATAAAAAAATTGCAGTCCATGATCCAAAAAGTATCTACCGGACCAGACGAAGGGCTGGGCGTTGCGTTTTCGCGCTATAAGAACAGCGCCAGTTACTGCGCCGTGGCGGCAAAGGTGGCAGTGGACAAAGTTTCCGGTACTGTGAGGGTACAGCGGATATGGGCCGTAATTGACGCCGGCGAAACGGTTAATCTGGATGGAATCATCAATCAGACCGAAGGCGGGATGATTCAATCGGCCAGCTGGACGCTGAACGAAGAAGTAAAGTATGATCAGGAACACATAAGTTCACGCGACTGGACCTCGTACCCTATCATGCGGTACAGTGAAGTACCACTAGTAGAAGTAGCCGTGATTCAGCACCTGGAACTCGATCCGCTCGGTGGGGGCGAAGCAGCGCAGGGGCCCACTTCGGCCGCCATCACCAATGCCATCTACCGCGCCGGCGGCAAACGCATCCGGCATCTACCCGTCAGACCCGAGGAAGTTGCGGGTTAATGTATGTTTATACTAAACCAAGTGCCAGATTTGGTAAAACATTTCCTATCCTTACTGTTTGTGGGTTGATGCTGATTTTTGGGGTAGTGTTAAATAAGTAATGCTAGGCGTTTGTTATAAGTATTTGATAAATAGAATATTAGATATAAATTTAGCCAAATTAATAGTACAAACTAATTCTGCGTTAGAACTTAGTGACAAATAAAATAGTTGATGGCTCCGGTATGATTGTCTAGTTTCTTGGAAAAAGACAACGTTTTTCTGACTAGCATGCTGCACCTTTGCCTCAATATATTATTGAAACGCTCTATATGATTGGTGTACCCTTTTTCTTTTCCTGATGCCCTATGTTTTTCACTATCCAACACGTGGTATCCGTTCCAAAAATCAGTAAAAAACACCGCATTTGGTTTGAGCAATTCAGGGATTTAATCAAAGAGTTTTCGTGCGTCCTGTTGTCCCCTACTTGACAGGCAATTATCTGGCGATTAGCCGTATTCATTACTAACCAAATCCATTGTTTATTCCCCTTGTTCTGTACGAAGCCGCCGGGAGGCCCCGTCCACATCTCATCGGCATCAAAACGATACAACTCATACAATATGCCCTCTTTTGTTTCGTACAACTCCTCCATCAACGGGTCCTGGATTGGACTAAATAACTCAAAACAACCCTCTAATCCAGCGTCAAATGCCTCGATATCCGTCCATGGATCTTGACACTCAAACGGAGAAGTGTTTTTTTAGAGGGCTGATCTCGTAAATATAGGTGTCAAATTTATCTTCTAAATACGCCTGCATCGCTGCTTGGTCAGGTAAGTCTGCACATAAATCATCTGGGCAGGCTGCATACAATTTACTGATGTAGCCTTGTCGCCAAACCTGTGAGACTTCCAGTGCGCGGGCTATACCCGCCAAGGATATTCTCTCCAATAATAGTTTGTCTACCAAGGCTTTATCCTGCTGGGTAATCACCTTATTTTCGGCATGAAGAACAAACTGGCAACCGCACTTTTTGCATAAGTGGTTCTGCTTTCCGTTGTGTATGTGACCATTCAATTTGATAGAATCACTTTGACAGTTAGGACATATAATCTTGGATTCAAGTAATAAACGCAACATTGGTTTAAAAAAGCCCGGCTTCAGAAAACTTCATACTTTTGGGTCGCCAAACTCAAAATAAGTATGAATCATCTCACGCTGGAACCAAGGTATCAAATTTGTACCTTGGTTGACACAGGCCATTCGCAAGGCTATATCGCTGAACAGGTAGGGATTTACAAATCAACCATAAGCCGGGAGCTATCCCGCAACAGTGACGGGCGCAACGGGACCTATCGGCCTGAACTGGCCCAGCGCAAGCGAGACGAACGACAGAAGGAGAAACCCAGCAAAAAGCGCTTCACGGCTGGCATAGAAAAGTACGTGAGGGGCAAGCTCAAAGAGGACCTGAGCCCCGAGCAGATCGCCGGAGAAGCCAAGCGTAAAGGTGTGGAGTGCGTCTGTGCCGAGCGCATCTACCAGTACGTGTGGGCCGACAAGAAGCAGGGCGGAAGGCTTTACCGTCATTTGCGGACCAAGGGTAAGAAATACGCCAAACGGGGCAGTTTGAGGGGAAAAAGGGGCCAGATCAAAGGCCGAGTCGACATTGACCAGCGTCCGGCGATCGTTGACCAGAAGCAGCGGGTGGGCGATCTGGAGATGGATTTGGTCGTCGGCAAGGGCCAGAGCGGCGTGCTGCTGATTATCAACGACCGGGCCACGGGGATGCTGAAAATGGCCCGGCTGGATAGCAAGGAGGCGGCCCTGGTGCAGGCCAAAGCTGTCGAGATGCTGGCCTGCTGGAAACCGCTGCTGCACACGGTCACGACCGACAACGGCAAGGAATTCGCCCACCACCACAAGGTTGCAGAAGAGCTGGAGGTAGAGTGTTACTTTGCCAAGCCCTACCATTCCTGGGAAAAGGCAGGGCGGCCCCTTAGATTTGTGAGATAAAACTTACCTTTAAAAAGTACAATACCAGAAGAGTCGAAGGCTTGAGCGGTGAACTATGGGGCGGCCTATCAATCAGAACTACGCACGGAATTAGTCCCTCACGCCTTTTCATTGGTCTATTGCCATTTAGAATGTTAAGCATCAGGCTTATTAAGGCGGCCGCCGCGCGGGGATTAGCATTCCGGTGAATTCGGCCCTGGATTTCTCACCCAAACCACCAATACCATGAATAAGGATTTTTTTATCGGAATTGATGTCTCCAAGGCTACCCTTGACGCGGCCGTCTGCCGGGCCGATAGCCCGGACTAGTTCGCTCACGAGCAGTTTACCAACACCATACCTGGCTTCAAGAAGCTGATTTCCTGGCTGAAAAAGCAGGGCGCGCAGACCACTAACAGCTTTTTGGGCATCGAGCACACGGGCCTTGTGCTGTTTTTTGCAGCAGGCCAAACTGCCCTATACGATGATCAGCCCCCTGGAGTTGAAGAGGAGCATGGGCCTGGCCCGAGGCAAAAACGACCGGGTCGATGCCATGAGGATCGCCCAGTTCACCTGCCTCCACGTCAGCGGCCGACCGTCAGCGGCTTTTGAAGGCTGTGCGCCTGCCCTCGGACAGCCTTCAAAAGCTAAAGAACCTGATGGCCTTCCGCGATCGGCTGGTCAAAACCAGAACCAGTTTGAAGAATACCATTGGCGGTCTGCGGGAGACTTTCCATCTGATCGACAATACGCTCATCATCAGGCTTTCCCAGAAGCAGATCAAGCTCGTCGAGCAGCAGATCGCCCAGACCGAGAAAGAGATGCAGGCCACCATCAAGCAGGATCAGCAGCTCTTCGAGCACTTCGGGCTGGCCAAGTCGGTCATCGGCATCGGACTGATCGCCGCTTCGGCCATGCTTATCCACACCTAGGGCTTCACGGCCTTCGATCGGACGGGCGCCCCCGAACGGGCGGCAGTTGGCCTGTTACGCCGGGGTGGCCCGCTTTGAACATAGTTCGGGCAGCAGCGTGAGAGGTAAAACCAGCACCAGTCACCTGGCCAACAAGAAGACGAAGGCCCTGCTGAGCAACGCCGCCGCCTCGGCCGTCCAGCACGACCCGCAACTTAGGGCCTATTATCACAGGAAGCTCGATGAGGGTAAGGACAAGATGGTGGTTCTCAATGCCGTAAGGGCCAAGTTGATCAACCGCGTGTTCGCCACCGTCAGCCGGGGGACGCCCTATGTGCCAATCGCTCAGTACAAGCAAGCCGTATAATCGAGAATCTTGGAAAATTAATATCATTAAACACTTGGTTTTATCTTAGAATTCTGTGCCGAGCCAACGAAAACCTCAATGGGCTGGTGCGCCAGTATTTCCCGAAATGGGTCAGGTTCGACCGCGTCACCCAACAACGAGTTGACCAAGTAGTAGTAATTTTAAACCAAAGGCCCAGGAAGAGGTTCGGGTACCGATCACCCGAGGAAGTTTTTCAAAGCGCTACTTTAAATAACCAGGGTGTTGCATTTATAACTTGAATCCACCAATCATAAGAAAGTACTAATTTTAAACTCCTATCTCTCTTTACTATTTCTTTACTAAGTTAACTCAAATTACTCAATAGCATTACATGGTTTACACTGCCACTTTTGGTAACAGAATGGGCATTAAGAAATAATACTTTCCGTAAAACTTTTCTGGTAAGTACTAACGCAGAATTAGTTTATATTATTAATTTGGTTAAATTAACAGCTAATATTCTATATATCAAATACTTAAAAGTGTGATTGCCTAAAATAGGTTGACCACAAATCAACTTATGACAATGGGAAAAACAAATGCAAAAGACGGAAAAAGTGCAAAATTCGAATTCCGAAAACGCCGTGTGTTCAGTGAAGCGTTCAAACGC
>Ga0209284_10003033_pt1 | contig 21531 bp, 34 predicted proteins | sample FRY03_FD_187211 | JGI IMG/M metagenome (GOLD analysis project Ga0209284, IMG submission 187211) | Freshwater microbial communities from Lake Fryxell liftoff mats and glacier meltwater in Antarctica - FRY-03 (SPAdes) (version 2) | ecosystem: Environmental > Aquatic > Freshwater > Ice > Glacier...
TTGTATTCTAATATATTCCAAGCGAACTTCTCGTCGTTCTTTAGAAGTAAGTTCAAGATAATATGTTGGAAGATTCATTTTATTTACTTATTCCCAATCACGTTCAAAATATCTTTTAAAATATTTTCTATATTTAACACAAACATATACTGAAGGAAACCATAACATTGAAAGTAATAAAAAAACAGGAATAAAATTATATCTAAAAAAACGAATATCGCAAATCCCCCAACAAGTAAATTTACTAATAATCATCATCATAGTATGATCTTTTTTTAAGTCTTTTCATTGATTTAATTCTAGTTTCATTAATATTACGATTATTATTTTCTAAAGAATTTATAAATGCTTGTCGTGGAATTTCACTTCCTAAAGAAGTAAGATGATATTCAACTTCATTACTTCGTTTATTTATTTTTGATTCAATATATTTTTCTTTAAGAAGATGTTTAATGATACTTTCATAATAAACAGTATCATTATTAAATGTATTTGGAGAAGTATTATAAATATGAGTTTGAGCAACCCAAGGCTTATCCATTCTAATGCGCATACCAAGGTAATTAATAATAAATGTAATAGATGTATTTGATTTTACACTAACTTTCATTGGCGGGGACATCAAGAATCTCCTTAAATTTAAAATAATCTTCAAGAGAAGAATAAACAATCTGCCAATCAGGATCAATATTAGCAGCGAATAATTCTATCTCTTGCATAAGTTTATCCTTTAAACCTCTTTGAGCGAGTGCATATATACTCTCAAAAAAGGCTGTATCATCAACAGCATAATGTTCGTCTAATCTAGTAATAGGATTTTTAAGCCAAATAAATTTAGCCTTATATCCAGGAGTAAGAATAGAATAGGTAGATGTTAATACAGAATGTATAGCAATCTCTTCAGGTGTGCGTGTTTCTTTTACTTCTTGCTTATATTTTGTTTTTAACGGTGGCATTTTTGCTCCTTAAATAAATTTTCATTGTAGCAAAAAACATATCACAGTATGTACTTATTTTACTACAATAAACTTTTAATATTATAATGAATAAAGATTAATTAAAGCTTCGCTTAAAGGACCAGATCCAGAATTATCATAATTATATTCTTTTAATGGATAATCATTATCTTCAGCTTCAAGACACACTGCAGCCATAAATTGTTTACCTGAAGACATAAAAATAACAACTTTTACTTTTTTTTTACCTGAGTCTTCAAGAGAAACTAAACCATTTTCTTCAATTGGAGCAGCAAAACCATATGCAAGTACAGCAATACCATTATAATCTTTAACTTTAGAATTAATTTCTTCAGATTCTAAGATATCATAAATATCTTGATCTTGATCTTCAGTTTCTATAAGATCAAGCCCAACATAACCATTACTTGAATGATTAGAGGAATCCCCAGCATGATGATCAAAGGGTTGTGCAATAAGAACACCATAAATACAAGTTAAATCAGAATGATTATTATAATGAATATATTTAACAATTTCAGAAGATATACATTTTAATTCATTGTAAGTATATTTAGATTTAGAAACAATATTCTGTTCCTTTTGAAAAGACCGCGCATGTTCAAGAAGCATGTCTGTAACCGGATCATTCATAAAAACTCCTATAAATATTTATTTTAGAAACAAGTATCACAAGTACAATGATGATATCTACCAGATTCACAATACCATCTAGCTGTATGAGGTGGAAAGAATTCATTATTACTTTCACGTTCTCTATCACAATATGCACATTCGCCTAATGGCATTTGCTTTATGAAAACATAATCAACTGGTTGGCCATATGGTTTGGAAAGAAACATAATTATTCTCCTACTTACTTTTAGGGTGACCGGTAGGGCTCGAACCTACAACATCCAGGACCACAACCTGGCGCTCTACCAATTGAACTACAGCCACATATTTTATAGTCGAAGAACAAGGGGTCGAACCCTGACTGTATGAGCCAAAATCATAAGTGCTGCCGGTTACACCACTCTTCGTTATTATTTTGTAAGAGAGGTGAGACTCGAACTCACGGCCCCCTGGTCCCAAACCAGGCGCGCTACCAACTGCGCTACTCTCTTTCGTGCCAGGGAAGGGAGTCGAACCCCCATCACTGATTCCGTAGATCAGCATTCTCATCCATTGAACTACCCTGACGTTATTGCTTCGTGGCGGAGGTAAGATTTGCACTTACGATCTCCTGCTTATGAGGCAGGCGAGGACTCTGCTCCTCTACTCCGCTATGTAATTGTAACATATTATTAGATTGAAGTACTAGTTAGTGCCTGCATATATCCACACATCCCTTGCATAGGAGAGTGGCGGGGGAACTCAGCAGGAAACCAATCACCAACTGGCACTTCTATTCAGTATGACATGCAAGCCATACTGAGTTGAGCCCACGGTGAGATTCGAACTCACTAACTCCTCGTTACAAATGAGGTGCTAGTCCCAACCAGCTACACGGGCGTATTATTATTTATAGTATATAAGTTTACTATATTATATCATTATTTGCGTTCCGAGTACGGGAATCGAACCTGTTTCCTAGTGTTTATCTCTCACTCGCTCTACCATTGAGCTATCTCGGAAAATTATTATTTAAGGCACCGAAGGTAGGGCTCGAACCCACGACCAAGAAATTAACAGTTTCCTGCTCTACCAACTGAGCTACTTCGGTATTGGGGTGGAGTGAGGGGGTCTAGACCGTGACCCATTAGAGTCCCGCACCCCTCACTCGTCCGTGCCGTGATACGAATCGAACGTAACCCTTAACGATGCTCGCAGAGGGACAGCCACCTGAACGGCGTGGCACCAATGGTAGGTACTGACCCTACATTAATGGTTTTGGAGGCCATCTAGTTGCTTCAACTACACTGATATGTATTATCTATTATAATATAGCTATATTATTATATCACATATTTAGCAGAGGAACGAGTGGGATTTGAACCCACGGGGCGCTAACCCGTCAGTTTTCAAGACTGATACCTTAAGCCACTCGGTCACCGTTCCATGTATTATAGTAGAGGAGCGAACAGAATTTGAACCTGTGGTACTTTCGTACGCCACTTTAGCAAAGTGGTGCGATAAGCCAAACTCTGCCACCGCTCCGTTATTTTAAATTTCTTCTAGCTAGATATGATTGATAAGAACGCATATATCCACCACCATAACCAACAACTGCATATCCAGCTCTTGTTCTATCATGTTCACTTTCTCCGCCCCAATAACCATACTCTTTATTTTCTCGAGCATAGTCTCTGCACTCTAGCATTACGGGACAAGATTGACAGATTAATAGGGCTTTTGCTTCGCGCCTATTTTTGGTTTGATATCTTTCATTATCATATCCAAAAAATAAATTAGTAGAACCAACACAAGCCGCTTGTTTAGTCCAAGACAACCGATCAAAAGTACGATTTAAAGTAGGCATATAAATCCTTTAAAAAAGTAATATTACAATAAATATGAGTATACCTATTATTGATAAAATCAGCATTCGTTATCCGTTTCATTTGACTTTGACCGCTCTTTAAAAATTATTTAACTTTAACATAACGGGAATATTGACCTATAGTACCGTCAGAAGCGACGGCAGCCATTTTACAAGATCTTATGTTAATAGACGAAATAGAAATAAGATAAAGATTATGCATTCTGTTTCTATTATTAATTGTTTTATGAACAATACTTCCATCATTATATCTACATGTTAATTTGAAAGAAGATACTCTTATATCAGTATATCTGTAGCTGAAATTTAGAAAGATATAATATGGTTTAGAAGAATACTTTTTAAGTTTAGCAATATAAGGTATGTTCAGAAAATTTTCTGGGGCATCGTCATCATCATCAATAGATGGTATGGTAGTAGTCGGAGATGGTGTTATGGTGCCCGGAGAAGGCACTGTAGTCGTCGGAGACGGTACTGGTAGGCGGTGGAATAGAACCACCGGAAGAAAACATAACCTTAAAATCTATACGTTTTGTAATGATAGATGTATAATCATCTTTAGCGTCAACTCCTGTAGACTGAAAATCTAAAACTACTTTATCTACTGCTTGGACACCATATTTAGAACGGTATACCGCAAAAGCTCCAGTCACCATAGGAGCTGACATAGATGTACCAGAAGAAGCTCCATAAGAGCCAAGAAGTTTAGAAGAAGTAATTTGATATCCTGGAGCAGATAAATCAGTTAAATCAGAAACATTACTAAAATCAGTTACTTTATCTACACCAGCACCACTAGAAAAATATGTAGCAGCAACGCTAACTGTATCAGTAATGCAAGCTGGGGAACTCATCCCACGTTGGCCTTCATTACCAGCTGAGACAACAGTGGCAATATTTTTGGATTTAAGCGTAGCTATAATAGCAGTAAGATCGGGCAAATAAGAATTACAAGATGATTTAAAAACTCCCATAGTTCCAAGTGACATATTAACAGCGGCAATATTATATTGTCCTGATATAGAATCGACCCATTTAAGAGCACGAATTATATTAGAATCTGACGATGAACCATCAGGACCAAAAACATTTACTGCAATAATTCCCGCAGATGGAGCAATGCCATTAAATGATGAATTAGATCCAGCAGCAATGCCAGCAACATGAGTACCATGCCAATGTACAGGAACAGCTGCTCCTGCACCTATCATATTATCTTGCTTATTAGGACATACTGGTGCAAAGCAAGCTTCGAGAGCTACTCTATTACCAAAGAAAGAATGAACTGACTCAATACCAGTATCAAGAATAACTATAAATGTTCCTTGACCTCTAAAATTATTATTGTGAGCAATATTTGCATTTATCCTTGGTATAGCAGCCGCCAATGATGGTAAATATAAAGATGAACTATTTATGGTACGATAGAATTTAACTTCTACAGTAGCAGGTTGAACATCTTGTGTTTTTACATCAATTGCTTGTACACTAATTACTTTTGAATTAGTAAAGAAAGATAGTATTAGACTTGTTAAAAGAAATAAAACAATACTTTTAAATAAACGATCTTTAATCCGCATATAGATCCTTTGTTAGTTTTGGTTTATGTGCCCGAGACGGGGGTCGAACCCGTACGGTGTATCTCTACAACCGAGGGGGTTTAAGCCCCTTGCGTCTACCAATTCCGCCACCCGGGCGAGATATTAATCCTTATTTAAATCAGAAGGATCATACATTTCTTGTGCGTAAGTTGGGTCTGTAAGAATGGTATGCATATTGCCATACCAGGAAACTAAACTATTAACATCAGTAGAAATTGCCTTTAAAGCATCAGGCGTAATATCTTGATGAGTTGACATCATTTCTCTAAATAAATCTAGAGTACTGAGCGTAGTTTCAAGTTTATTAATATCTTCTGGAGTTTGATTAATCATTACACTTAGTGACATAATTTTCCTTAATTATTGTTGGGATATTATATATTTCCCCATTTTTATTATTACTCCCCCATTTTTTGTATACAGAAAGCTATAATTCATAGCAATCATTTTGATACAATCTAAATATTTGTTCTACAATTTCATATGGTACAGAATGATCTTTGAGATGTTTTAATTTTTTTAATGAAGAATAAGATCCATATAAAAGAACTGGACCATGAATTATATCTTTAGAAGGAGAACCAAAAATATTAACATAAGAATGTCTATATAATTTTGTTGCCACAATATTCATAGAATTTTGGTCTAAATGAGAATACATATCAACATACATGTGACAATAAGGATTTATAGGAACACAATCTATTACCGTAGCGGGATGTAAATATTCTTTAATAACATTTTGGGGATCAGCATATATAATTTTAACGTATTGAGATATAGAAGAAGGTATATATACACCTTTTACATAATTAGATTTTGAATCACTAGACCTAGATATATATGCTTCAGGAGTTACTTCTGGATGAATAATGGAGTACCTGCGCATAATGGAAGTATATCAGATTAACTCCATTTAGAAGCTTTATTATTATCGATTTTGTTTTGTAACCATTTTGGTTTTGGATTAGCTTCGTAATATTTAGATATAATTTGACTAGCAGTTCCTTTAGTCATATCTGAAGTAATAGGAACACCCATTCGCTTTAACATCGATGCTTGTTTATCAGTTGGAGTATCAGCTCGCCATATGGCATCATTGTCAATAAGATTAAGAATATCAGACCTATGGTTAATAATCCATCTGTCAGTTCTAACAAATGCTTCACGCATATCTTCGGGATGACCTAAAATAGTATCTTTAGAGCCACCATGTATCTTTTGTTTAAGAGTAGTTGTCCATCTACCTAATGGATCAACATAAATGCGAAGAGATTCATTTCCATTAATACCTAAATGAAAATCATCTTCAGCAACTTCGGCCCAAACAAAGCGAGAATAATTTCTTACCACTTCGTTTGGTGGTGGTGGCATAAATAAATCTATACGCTTATAAGCTAATTTAATATCTTCAGGAGAAAGAACACGAACAGCTTCACCTGGACAATAATCTTCAAGTTCTTTATATTGTTCAGCTACTTCAATTAAATCTTGTCCCTTTAAATCAAAATCAGCAGGCATACCCAATAAGGTAGGCAGCCCTAAAGGTTTCTTACCTTTAGTTGTATCTGCAATATCAATAATTATACAATGATCTTTACCTTCAAAGGTACGAGTACCACGACCAACAATTTGCGTATATAAAAGATTAGATCTAGTAGGCCTAGCAAGAATGATAGCACCTATAGACGGCTCATCAAAGCCTTCTGTCAGTACACCAACATTAACAATTATTTTAATTTTGCCAGAAGAAAAATCAGAAAGAATTGTTTTACGTTCATCATCTGGAGTAGTTCCTATAACTACTCGTACAGATATTTTTGATGATCTGAAGGCTGTGGCCAAAGCCTGCGCGTGCTCGATGCCGGCGGCAAAGACAATAGCTTTTTTGTCTTTAGCAAACTCCAGATAAGACTTAACAACAGTAGCATTACGAGTAGGAGTATTGATAGCATCTTCAAGCTGCGACGCAATAAAGTCGCCATTATTCGTCTCCACTTCTGATATATCTGTGTCTGTTCTAATTCTATACCCAATAAGACGACAAAGATAGCCTTCTTTGATAAGATCTTGTATTGTTTTATAGTAAGTAATTTCATCAAAAACATCTATTAATCTAACAGAATCTGATCTTTGAGGAGTTGCTGTAACACCTAAAAGAAAATTAGGGTTAAAGTAATCAAGTATTCTGCGATAAGTTTCGGCTGCTGCATGATGTGCTTCATCAACGATTATTGTTTTAAAATAATCTTTAGGATATTTTTTGATTCTTTCAGAGTCAGCTCTACCAAGAGTAGGAACAGAAGCAACAACTACATCACAAAGGCTAGCAGAATCTTCCGCCTTTTCTATCTGAACATCAAGTCCAGGATTAGCCCAAAGAATTTTATCTTTAGCTTGGATTAAAAGTTCTCTACGATGGGCTAAAACAAGCATCGGTAAACTGTCTTTTATAAATTGAGGTATACTACTAAATATAACAGTTTTACCAGAACCAGTTGGTAAAACAATAAGTTGCTTAACAACACCTTTATCTAAATGTTGCTGGATAGATTCCATTGCTTCAACTTGATATGGACGTAATGTAACAGCCATATTAATAAGAATCTGTCCAATGAAAGATTTCTTCAGAATCCATTAATTTATCTATATTAATAGATTCTTCTAAATCTATTGGAGTAGACACTAATACAGAATTTTGCGCAATAGAGAAATATTTATTTTGTTTATTTGTTTTTTGATTTATTTTATTTATAAGTTTAGTTTTCATATTTATGTTTTTAAAGCATAATCTATATAGGATATTTTTTTATCCCTAAAAGATCTGAAGTGGTAACCTTTCATTGAATAATAGGAAAGAATCTCAGATTCAGTGAATGGAGATTCATCCATATGAGTATAGACAAACAGAATTTCAATTATTTTATTAGTTTTGAAAGAATCATTTCCATTGTTTTTGAGAGTTATTTCTTCGTAAGAATCTTTGTTATGTAGCCATTCTAAAGAATGATCTTTAGAATGTTTATAATGCAATTTAAAACAACATGCAGAATCATCAGAAACTACATAAATTACAAGAGCTCCTGAATCATCAGGCAACGAAGTATCAAGTACTAAAATAACAGAAAAAGCAGAGAAAGCAGAGAAAGAATATAACATTTCTGAAATAGAACAATAAAGATCAGGAACATCAACATATTTCCTAGAAGACACTGCAAAATTTTTGCTGCCAACTCTGTTATAGAACATAGCTTTAGGCCTATAAGTTTCACTTCCTGCTAAAGAAAGATGTTCTTCAAAAGATTTTCTAATATTTAGAATTTCTTCTTCAGGATTAGAACAATAATATTTTAAATGTTCATAATTTATTTGAGACACAATTACCCCACATGATTAGTCGTTAATAATAGAGAATAAAGAATATGATCCATATACATAAAATGCGATCATAGCTAATGGAAATATTGTAGATCCTGTTAAGATACTAATATAAAGAAGAATAATGAGTAAATATGTTTCTATAGTCCATGTAGCTACAAGCCAACTAGATTTAGTTTCTTTAAGTTTTAAAAACTTAATTGTTTTTGCAGTATATTTACCTAGCATAGACGAAAAGTTCATATTTTCTCCTAGTATCTTGACTCAGCCCGATTGGTATGTATAGGGCCTTTATTATTATGATTAAATATAACTTTTGAATAAATAGATTGAGCTTTTTGGAATTCAACTGGATCATAAATAGCGATAACATTTCCATCTGGATCAATAAAATTCCATTCAGTTACACGGCTTTCAATTATTTTTACATCTTCGTCATCCATAACAAAATTAACAATATTTCCTATTCCATAATATTGTAGCGCAGCTTCAAGATGAGGATAAACGAAATTGTTCATCATATAATGATCAGTGATTTTACCAGCTTTAGTAGGAACATTCAGACACACTGAATATAAAGCGAGCACGAAATCATGTCGATCAGAATCAAGTTCAAATGAATTAATTATATCAATTTGTTGGGTATACAAATATTCCCAAGAATTACGAACAATAGAACCATTTTCAACAGTATTTTCAGATGTATTAATTGTCCAAATTCCTGAACGAAATTGATTCATAATTGGAAGAGCATGAAAGTACATCTCCATTTGACTATTACCTAAAGCAGCAATGCTGTCGTTAGATGGTCTAGCATTTTGCTGAGACCATTGACGAACACGCATACAATGTAAATTAAAGTTATCCTGACACAACTTAGACATTTGAGTTAATTTACCAGAATCATTTAATATTAATTCATCAGTAGGTTGGAGTAAACGAGTTGATCCACGAGTCTGCCAGACAAATTCATCAATAGGAATTTTGCTATCAAGAACTTGACGAATTATATTTTTAGCCTCAAGATCAATAGCAAGCACATCTTCAATAGAATCAGGATTAATACATTTGTCTAATGCTGTCTCTAAAGAACATAATTGGACAGGTCGATGAATATGAAGGGTGGATGAATGAATCATACAAGCATTTACGTATCCACCAATTTGTCCACCCGCCATAGCTATGTGCATATCATCTATAACATTATCTGGAGAATATGGAAGGATAGGCATGACTTGTTTAGCCATAAGTTTAGAGGGAAGTCCAGTATAAGTAACATCGCCATCATAAATAGCTTTACTTAAACGTTTAGGCCAATCTTTACCATTAACTTGTGGGAATTGTAAAATATTTCCTTGAGAATTAGTCCAAGTAGGAAACCATTCGTTTTCTACATATTTAAAGATAGAATATTCACCGTGATCATTGGGTGAACGACAAATGATAACTACTTTTTCTCCATCATATTCTCCACCAAGCATGGTACGATAAAACAATTTAAAATAATCATCTTCATCCATTCCTCCATGACTTTCATACATTTCAAGCCAATCAAGATCACTAACTACATGTACATTAATTTCTTCAATTCGGCGAATTTCATTTTGATTAACTTCGATATCAAATCCAGCCATACGAGCAAGAGATTCAGGAACAACTTGCTCGCTTATGGCACAAGGTATTGGAATGCGTGGTTTAGCTATATCAGCAAAAGGACGAGCATGACTGATAGCTAATGTTTCAAATAGCCAAGGCGAATCAGTAATTTTCATTCCGAGTTTACGCCAACGATAACCAACATAATTCATTCTAGCATGAGCTTCTTCGTCTTCTGCTTCATGAATTTTACGAAATTGGCGCTTATATACTGCACGCCAGTTAGTAAGTAATTTGTCGCTAATAGCAAGATCAAAGATCTTCTTATATTCTTCTTCTAACCAATATTGCATGTCCGCAATTGGAAATAACTTAGGAAGATTAATTACAGTTTGAGCGTCAGTTAAAACTGACTCATATGATCCAATTGGTTCAGCAAGAAATTGGAAACCATTATGATATTTAATTTCATTTTTAATATTAGTACGAGAAGTAATAATATCAATGCCTTCTGGCATATTACGAGATATTATAGCATTACCCTTAAGGAATCCTTGATCAAAGACTATCCGAGCATTGACCATCGTTGCTTCTAGCATGTCGCGAACAAAGTTTTTACGAACTCTCCAGTCATAATAATATTCTTTTGTATCAAGAGTTTTATGAGGTTCATATACTGGTATATTCTCTATGGCACGATGAATAAGTTTTTCAGATATAATGAAGCCACCATCAAGTAATCTTTCAATTACTTTAGGGTCTGTAACATCAACATTAGGATAGTTTTCCTTTACCCATTGTTGAATATCTGGGTCATTATATGACCAACTAGAATAATGATCAGGCTCAACAATCATAATATTAAGCTCATCTTTATCAAAATGAGCATTTAAAAGAGCTGCACGATGAAAAGTCTTTAATCGTTTAGCAGTTTTATCCCCACTGAATATTTCATATCCAAGCTTTTTATATACATCTAACCAACCATTGTTGCCTGCAATTGATACAAAAACAATCTTATTTTTGTCAACCGCGGCATAACAAATATTTGGATTACGAATGTACGCTTCAGCAATTTGAGCTTCAAATTTAGATGTAGGTATAGGCATTGTTGCCATACGAAAAATAGGATTTTCATGGTTTTCTTCTGTTGCGAGATACTGTAAAGCTTGACGAGCAAATCCTACATCATAAAAGCCAAATTGATAATCATTTACACTGCGTAGAGGTCCATTATGCATTGTGTGTAACCGTACAATAGGTTGATAATTGATCACGTTAGTTCCCTTTTCGGTTAGTTTTCTGTTATTTTGTATTAGCATAAAAAATATATATTTTGGGTTAATAAATAAGGGGGGCCGAAGCCCCCCTTATTCCTATTGCTTTTTATTTAGCTATTAAATATAATGTAATAATATGAAAGATAAAAGCAGATAATAGTATCATTATTTGCCCGCTGCAGCACAACGGTTAGCAAATTTAGGGCCCCAATAGCACGGGTCCCACGGTGCCCAATTGCTAGTAACATCATATATAAGCTTGCCAGCTCTTAGATTTGTAACAGCATCGAACAATGGTTCTTGTGTACAGATTTTCATCTTTTTACAGACTAGACCAGCATATTGCGGATGATCCTTTTTCCAGTGAACACCGTTGATTTGTAAGAGACCACTATCTGATCTATGATCAGAACCATCGTGGCCTACTATCTTACAATTTTTATCAACTATAGATCCACCAAATCGGATAGGGCATCCGCCTGATTCTCTAAGAATTATTTGACCTAATTTTCTCCATGTTTCTGGTGGCCAGCCTGCTTCAGCAGCAAGTTCTGGCAACCATGATATATCACCATGTTTAAATATAGGATCTGGTATTTTAGGAATAATTATTTCATGCTTTGCGTCTAGCGCTTGCAAAGAAATATATTCAAAAGTTGAATCAACTTTATGTACCGGCTTATATGGTTCTGCAGACAGAACCTTAACAGCTGTAAATAATATAAGATATACAAGTATTCCTGAAAATATTAATTTACGCTTTATAGTAAACATTCGTGTTCGCTCCTTATCGTCTTTTTTTGAAGCCGAAGCTCCATTAGTATGGCGCAGGTTGCGAAACCGAAGATGTGCGGACAAATACGAAATGCCCGTCACAGTGGCAGGTTAGCCTCTCCGACTTCACAGTATTATTATCTGTTTATGTTAGGGATATTTCCTACCCGCTGATAACGGGCATTATTTACATTATAGCATACTTTCATAAATGAAGTATATATAATTCTAGACTTTTTTGCGCGACTAAATTTTGGTATTAAATATATAGTAACGCACTTTGATCTAAAGTTTAAGATTAAAGAGTTTGTGTTAAAGTATTGCTAGGATTAACAATTCTATATGTACCGTAAGTAACCAATTCAAAACTAGTTGAATGGATCTTAACGAAAGAAAGAAGTGTTGGAAGGCTTACGCCAATAGCTACACACATGTCTTTGGTCGAATATGTTTTGTTAATATTATTGGAAATAAATTCCTGTATTAATGGTGCCTTTGATGGCTTTGCCATGATTATTAGTCCTTAATTTGAGTTATGGAAGGTATATAAAGATGTATAGTATTTTATTGTAAATGTAAGAATAACATTATAACAGTTAATTTAATGAATTACAACGTTACAAGAAATATATATATATAGTATGTGGAAATTTAAAAGGTATATAAATTTGGATGTTCAACATTTTAAGTTAGTATCTTGATTTTGATACTGTGTATTTTTTGTCTGTTGTATACACAACTTCTGTAAAACTACCACGATATTTTTCTATCAAAATATCTTTTTTACCATCAAAATATAAACAAGTTTTGATAAGTCCGCAATACTCGAACTTATCATTATTATTATCGATGATCCAAGTGATACGTTTATCGTCGCCTACAGAGCGAGCTCTTTTAATCTCGATAGAAGTATGTGAATCTTTATTCAAATTTTGCGTGATCCACATAAAATTTTTATTAGATGCATTAGGCAAGATTACAGACATGAATCCACCATGAGCTGGAATAAATGTACCGTAATCTTTATCTTTATAAGTTACATGAGTTCTTCTGTCCCATAAAGAATGATGTACATCGAGTATTGAAAGTATTTCAGGAGTAATATCTTGCATTAACAATGACGGCATATTTCTCCTATAGTGTTTAGACTTTTGCCAGTCTGGGACTCAAAAGTGGGGACAATGAGTGGCAGAATTGCCTTGGAAGACAGTCTGTGAAAGGGGGTCCCTGTAGCACTTAACCCATGAACAAGTTTAAGACTACAGCCCAGACTTGACATTTTATTAGCGAATTATATCGCTAGATTTTTGAAACCAGAACTAGTAATAATACGAGCAGTTTTAACTCTTGCCAAAGGCAAACGAGTAACCTGTACTAACGTATTTTTAGTATACTGTTCTGAGCTTGTCTCTATTGTATAACCACAATCGCGCAAGCGTTTTATAGCGAACTTTATTGTTTGTGATGTAGCCATTGAGGCTGATTTTAAATCTGGTATTGTATGGATTTGTTGATCCAATAAAATACCTGCGATATAAGCGCCTCTACCTTTAGCATTTTCCCTAGAAGGAGCATAGTGAAATAAATTAGCAAGAATTTTAAAGTCAGTTATAACTGTTTGAAATGTAGCTGGATTATTAACAGAAGCGTTAATAGCCATTGGTGTAACCATCTTAGTAACCTTAATTTTTCTGCGTAATTGATTAATTTTTGTATCAAGTTTCGGCTGAATTATAGGATTACTAATGATAGTTTGATCGATACGATCTTGATTTAATTGGATAGCAGATAGGTTCTGTAGGAGAGCTGTAGCTGATTGAACATCAGCTTCAACTACGATATTACCTGGTAATGTGATACGAATATTAGTCACTTTTTCCTGCTTTTTTAGTTGGTTGAATGAATTTACCTTTATAATATATATCTTCTATTGTTATAGAGAATGTAAGATTTTTTACTCCACGACGGAGATAAATAATACGTTTATCAGGAAGTGTTATAAAGATTTTACTAGATGGGTCAGGAAGATCCTTCCCTAAACATAGGGACCATTCGTTGTTAATCTTAGTAAAGATTCCCCATTTTGTTGCGTCTTGAGGGATACGCATCCCAAATTTACTGGCTCGAACGCCGTAAAATTTAAGACTTTGACCTTCGGTAGTTTTAGCTAAGACAATAGCTTTTGGCGCTGTAACTGAAGTAATAGTACCATTAGATTCGTTCTTAAAGAAAACGAAATAATGGTCCTTCCAGTCTTGCGGATAATGCTTCATGGTGAACCTCATAGTTTATAGCTATTAGTTATCATTGCTTTGGTTTAGTATTAAGCGTGTTTAACTGAACAAGTAAGACATGTAGTTTTTATCCAACCATGATTGCCATTAGATGACTCGCCCGGCTCGCCGCAGAACTCACAAGTTTTAAATGAAAGATTTTCATATTTCCTTGTGACTTCATTTAATTTATTCCAAATATCTGTACCACTTTTACTTGAAAAGTAATACCTTAATCCTCCAAATTTTTCTTTAATTTGTACGATTATATAGTCTAAATCTAGTGGAACTAGTTCGTCATGACATGCATAGATTAGGTTGGTCCAACCTTCTCCAGTCCATGGATTTTTGCCTTCGGCTGGTACTGCTCCGAAGCTTTTGTAGTGCTCTGTTAGAGTTCCCATTAGTTTGGTTGCCTTTCTCGAAATTGATACTGACAATTTCTTTCAGTGTGGTTGTGCCCTGGGTAGGACTCGAACCTACGACCTGTGGGTTAGAAACCCATTGCTCTATCCGCTGAGCTACCAAGGCCGATCCGGCGCATTTTTTTTTGTAATTTTTCAGTATATTTAAAGATATACTTTATGCTTGTATACTAGATTGTAGAGTATGTATATATGTTAATGATGCTAAACCATCTTTAACTAATGAATAGCCCATGATCCCTAGATAGTCGAGTAGATCTAATGCAATCATTTGATTATCATCATTATGATCTTCGTTCATTAGATCAACGATATCTTGGGCCATTGAGAATTGGGTTTCCATTAGTTTTACTGGTACTGTTGACATAGTTTATTCCTTATTTGTTGGATTGCCCGAAAAGTGCAATCATTATTAGTCTTATAATCCTATATGTAAAGTTAATGACTTGCCACAGTATGGCGTCCAATGTGACGTCCTTTAACTTTAACGATTACCCATCTGGTTGCCCATATTGGGAATGTAATAATACGTATAATACTGTATATTACTTTAGCTAAGTCCTTTAAGACTGTGCCCCATTTGTTTATACTTATCTTCGTCTGGTTTTTGATATGACTAAACATATCGCCGCCACGTGCTAAAGCTTGTGGTGAATCATAATTCCAGTATAGGAATGAATATCCTGGTATAGATAATACCGTAGAGATCATTGCTGCTCCTAAGGTTATCAGTCCGGCCGCACCGAACAAGATACCTAGGATGAATGATAGGAAGATAGATATGGTCATGTTAACCCATTTAAATCTGTGAGCGTTCTTACGCCAGATTGGAAATCTCGCCGCGAACATAAGCTCAACTATAGTAGAAGCTATAGCTAGTGATATCATCATAGTAAATAACATAGGGATACTATCCTTTCACTGATAGTGGGATATGAATATTATCATAACTTATTCTAATATTATTCTGAATGTATTAAGCATTGTAAACAGGGTCACTTATTCCTATAAGTTTATACTGTATACTTAACCCTATTATGTTAATATATATTTATATAGGTTATAATGTATTTTAATACTTTATGAACTTTATATAGGTTATAATGGGCAGTGGGGCGAAGTGGGGGATTGTGGAGATTCGTCTAACATTATTCTTATATTTATTCTTATTATTAAATTTATAAGGCGGGAGAGCCCACATTCAATACATAATAATTACAACTTAATTAATATGTTAATGGTAGGATCTCCCTAAGATATATATTCTCAATCTTATATGTTAATTGATATGTTATAATATTTTTTGAAGTCACGGCGCATTGGATGGAGGGCTGACTCTGTGCCGTGTGTGGTGTACGTAGGACCTTCTATTCCTTTCGGGGGAATGATCCGATATACACCTGATTTGTTTTGATTAACGCTGAATCCGAGCCTGACCAATTCTGTCAGGACCTTCTTCATTGATTTAGATTGGTGTTGCCGAGGCACACTTGTCTCCTTAGTTGTTTGTCTATATATCCTTGCATATAGTATAACATCATAAGGATTGCTTTGCAACATGCTAAAACCCTTTTTTCCGGCGAAGTCTAAGGTCTAGTATTAAATTTTTTTAATATTATCCTAAGGACTACGCCTATTTAATATACGGGGCCCCCCCGCTTCGCGGGTCCCCCCCGAAAAAAAGGTCTTATTGTTATCTAGTAGAGTATACATAGGGTTACCAGTCTGTATCATCCCATCCGCCTTCTTCGTTTGCTAGTTGTACATGTACACCGGGTGTACGTTCTCCACCTTCATGTGAACCGAAGATGTCTGTTCCGCGCCAAGCCCATTTACAACAGGGTATGTCACTAGGGCCTGTTATTCCGTGTAATCCTTTACCCATTAGCACTCCTAATAGTGGGAATGTGTCTAGGAATTTAATTACACAATCGTGGCATAGTCTCCATTGTTCTTCATAGGATTTTTGTGAGTCGGAGAATCCACCGTAGTATCCGAATGTATGGTATGGTAGTTCCCAACCATTTTCTGATGCGTTTTCCTGACTATGGTGTGGTGCCATACTCCCACATCCGTGACACATATGGAATCCATATTTAGGATAGTGTTGTGGGTATTGGTCTATCATTAGAATTCTCCTTATTTGAATTTAAAATTGATAAATTCTTGTAAAATAGCCGAGTGGTATTTAACCTTTGGGCGGAAGCATGGATGCTTGTTGCCAGAGGGGCTCGGACTCCCTTCAACACTATGATTGGTTCTTTGTGTTATTGAACGTGTCAAATGGTGACTTTACAATTTTTTGTACAGTCTTAAAGGTATTAACTACAGCTACGTTAGCGACTGTCGCAGTTGCTACGATAGGAAACTTAATTCCCCATTTTACTGTATCTTTTGCTAGTTTCTTTAGTGTGACCGTTGTTGGTGACATTATAACTCCTTTTTCCGAAATTGAATAGACAATTTCTTTTGAGTTTGTAAAATTTTTTTTATGATACTAGAATGGGTGGCAGGTTTAAGAGGATTCGCGGTCTCTATCCCGCCACCCAAATCTAATGGTTAGTGTTGCAGGTATTCGACAGCAGCGTCTGTTGCTTTGGCGAGACCAGCGATTGCTAGTCCTGAACCCACAACATCCATCCACTGTTGTCCACCAAGACCGTATACACCAAGAATCGAAATATCTGCAATCCAGACTGCACCTACGCACAGTACTGGGAATAGAAGTTCCGCATTGTTGATGTACTTGACCTTTTGCAACACTGGCAATAGTTCATAAGCTACGCTGAGGACGTTTGCCACGGCGAGACCTACTAATACGGCTAGTGCTAGGGTGTACATATTATCCTTCTTTCTCTAGTTGTTATTACTAGAATTAATCTAGTGGGGCCAACCCATAGCCATATGTTATGACCCCACTAGAAGATAATTAGTCTTAGAATACTTCCGAGGCTGACTGCACTTTGGCAATCTGCTCTGCTTCAGTATTCTCTGACACTTTTGAGGAATTTGACCATACATCAAAGTCCGTTGTAGTATCGCCACTAGCAGTAGTCCAACGACCACAAGGGGCGTTAACTGCGTTATACTTATTGGCGTATACCTTTACACCCTGAACAATTTTTACTTGACGAGCGGCGCCCGACCAGCAATTGACATAGTCTTTAGCCATGTTCAACTCGAGATCGATTAGCCCTTGCTTATCAGTAATCTCCTGCATAGAGAGTTTGCCGATTTTGCTATCAAGGTCAATCTTGAGATTTGCAGCAGCCTTCTTATGGGCTACAACACGCTCAAAGTTTTCAGTGATTGCCGAGACGATGTCAATAAAGCCTTGACTTGTCTTAGAGAGTTTGCGGTTCTGCGTACCCAACTCAAACGATGTTACCTGCATGCCACTGTTGTCACCAACGAACTTATAAGCAGTATTGAATGAATCAGAGTTTGCTACTGAGCGCATATCATCAACAGCACCTGCGGAACGGAATGCTTCTACAGCGTGTTGAATACCACTGATGCCTGCACCCATTTGCTGGAACATGAACGGTCCACCATTACGCAAACCATTTAACGCAAGGTTCTCAGACAGTTGCTGATTGACCTTGTCATCGCTGATTGCGCTACCAAATGCTTCAGTAATAAACTGCTTCATAAGGTCATACAAGCTCATTTCTGTGTCATCAATTTGTAGCATGACGTCTGCTTTGAAGTTGCTAAATACACCACCGAATACTTGGCTGATGCGTGGCTCTTCGTTTGGACGCTCAATCTTGTGATCCCGAACCGTGAGGCGAGTCCACAAAGCATTGGTTACTGTGATTGTCGCAGGAACTGGAATGTTATTGATTGAGCCAAGAATTGTTGTCTTTTCTCCAACAACAACCTTAGTTGTCTTAGCGTTTGACTTGAACAAGTCTGGTTGTTCCAGAACGATTGCGAAGTCGTCTTTCTTATATCCGAATTTTTCGAGTAGTGACATAATATTTTGAGTAGCTTTCTGTGAGTATTATATGGATATTATATTTGTTTTATTTGGGAATAATCCCATATCTTTGGTTTTAACCCCACTTATTCCTGTGGGTTTTTATCACCAAATTCTGTTGACCAAGCGCAAGTAAAGTCTTCTTTAGCGTGTCTAGCGATTTTTGATGTGTTGGCTGTGACGTTTGACACAACATGTTTAGTCTTGTCTGTAATTTGTGTCACTGCTATAACAGTTTTGGCTGAAACGGCGCCCACAATAAAGGCAAAACGGTTTCGTTGCTTTAGTTTCATGTTATTCTCCTTCTCCGAATAATGACTCCAATATGTCTATTATGAATTCATATAGCCATTCAAACAATATTCTACTCCTTTCCGATTTTTACCCCACTTATTCCTATTTGTTATCGTAATCGGAAATTATTTTAAGAAACTTATTGTCTGCTTCGTAATCGTAGGGATATTTAGAATTTTCAGTATCTTTAGGTGTCCATTGTGATGTAGGATGATTAGCTCTAGCGTTTAGAGTGATATACTGTTGTCGGCGTCTAAGAAATAGCCCGATAGTAAGTCCTATGTCAATAGAGACATATAACAAGAATGCTAGTTTCCAGCTCATTTTACTTCCTTCCTGTTGCTTAGTAGGTTGGTGAATTTCTTCTAGCTATTGCTTTGCTCTCTTTTCTTTATAAGGAAATAGAATACTCCCGTAGTTGCAAAGCATATAGCAGTTATTATAATTCCATATGTCTTTTTCTTGTTCATTATTCTGCTCCGTGGTTAGTATATTGCACATTTTTCATGCGATTGCTTTCTTGCACTACTTTTTGGCACAAACGTTCCATATATGCTGTGTATGTTTTAGAATTCTTTTTCATAAACTTTTTAACTGGATATGGCGTCCCAATTACAAAAGCTAATGTTTGTAGAGCTAGAGATATTTTAAAAAACATCTTAGGTTCGTTCATGTTAATATCCTCCTATTGATATACGTCGTGGAATGCGCCTTACCTTACGTTGACAGCATGCACACAAGGTTTCGGAATTATAGATTGATAATCCTGTGTTGCATCGGTCACATGCTCTACCTGCGCGAGCAAGTAGTTTTTCTCTGTGATGTACTTCTTGTTGGTGTAATTTTGCGTTGATTGGATCTTTATATGGCATTATATACCTAACCCTTTCACAAATTAGTAGTATATCCCCACTTATTCCTAAGAATTAACCCAGTCAGACTCGTTTTGCTCAACATTGTCTGGGTCATATGGTCGTATTGCATTATTATCAATATCCCAAGCATTTTCCCAAGTTGTGGCGATAAATGATGCTTGTTGATTGTCTTTACAAGTAATTTTAAGTATCTGAGTATCTGAGCTATCTCCTGTTGGGCTTTCTACCCAGATCTCTATAATCTTATCAATAACAGTTATTGAATGCGGAATGCCTTTCATATGATTACTCCTTAGGTAGTAGATTTAATTAATTGTTGCCAACACATAAAGCCTTTAGTTATCCAATTTGTCGGATAAGTATATACAGTCCAAGGTTCTGGACAATTAGCTTCAGCATAAAATGACCAATCGCTTTTAGTCCAATCACTTTGTTCTGACATATTATTATCAATATAAAGAACTCTAGCATTTGCTAAAGGATCATTACATTTAACGACATTATATTCAGTAGGTGTAATTCCTTCTGTATCAATTGATTCAACAAAAGCATACGAAAAGCTTTCTGTAACACAATCGCCTACAGATAGACTATTATAGTGAGTTTTATTATTGAATAATGATACTACAAATCCAAAGATTATTAATATAATCCATAATTTGATAAACCAGTTTCTACGAAGAAACCAATTTTTTACTGATATTAAATATTTCATATGATTTCTCCTTAGGTAGTATTTGAATATTAGCATATTAATACAACGCTTTTCCTGCATATGCCAGACAGTACCATAATGTCGCCCTTGTATCAAAGACCAAGCCACCATATTTAGCTTCCCGCGGCTGGGAAGATCTGTTAAACGGGCTCAGGACTAGTAAGTGACTCGAAAACACATTCAACGAATGGCTTACACGCTGTTGACCATTCCTTTAGCTTAAGTTCATAAGCAATAGCTGGTTTTTCAGGCGCGTCGAGCAATCCTTTGAGTCCTACAACCAATGTGTTGAAGACATCTTGTGGTGGATACCACCGTTTACCGAATATGTCTTGGAAAGAGCCGATAAGTTGATCGACTGCTTCTGCGACACGGTATTCTTCTACTTGAGCTGGGTAAATAGCCATATTATTTCCTTTTCTGTAGGATTTTACTTTTACATTTCTTTATAACCTTGCATTTAGATTTCTTTACGACTTTAACAGTTCGTTTGACTTTAGATTTCACTTTATGTATCTTTATTGATTTTTTTGGTAATGCTTTTGACATAACTGGTGTTTTTTCAGGGACAGTAGTAGTCGTGGTCGTTGGTGGCACGGTTGTTGTAGGGATAATGATCTTTATTGTCTCAGGAACAATAATTTTTGTCGGTGGCATGGTTATTGTAGTTGCATTAGAACTATTGTCATTAGAACTAGAATTAGAATTGGTATTCTCACTACGAGTGGTTGTCGTTGTCGGTGGTACTGTAGTGGTTGTCGTTGTCGGTGGTACTGTAGTGGTTGTCGTTGTCGGTGGTACTGTAGTGGTAGTCGTTGTCGGTGGTACTGTAGTGGTTGTCGTTGTCGGTGGTACTGTAGTGGTAGTAGTAGTCGTTGT
>Ga0209284_10003044_pt1 | contig 21446 bp, 22 predicted proteins | sample FRY03_FD_187211 | JGI IMG/M metagenome (GOLD analysis project Ga0209284, IMG submission 187211) | Freshwater microbial communities from Lake Fryxell liftoff mats and glacier meltwater in Antarctica - FRY-03 (SPAdes) (version 2) | ecosystem: Environmental > Aquatic > Freshwater > Ice > Glacier...
AATGAGATAGTGAGTTTTCCGGGACCGGGTACTTTGAAATCCGTTGCACGATACTGATCGCCAAAGGCGTGCCGACCGATAACTATTGGTTTTGTCCAGTGTGGAACTAAACGGGGAACATTGCTGATGATGATTGGTTCGCGAAAGATTACCCCACCAAGAATGTTACGGATTGTTCCATTAGGGGATTTCCACATTTTCTTCAGGCCAAACTCTGCAACCCGTGCCTCATCAGGTGTAATCGTTGCGCATTTGATTCCTACGCCATGTTTTTGAATTGCATGTGCCGCAGCAATTGTGACTTGATCACCGGTGGCATCGCGATGTTCCATACCTAGGTCGTAGTACTCAAGATTTACATCTAAGTAAGGCAGGATCAAGGAGTCCTTGATGAACTGCCACATGATGCGGGTCATTTCATCGCCATCTAGTTCAACGACCGTGCCTTGTACTTTGATCTTGCTCATGGTCTCCCCTTAATTCAGGTAATTAAAAAATGGCTTAGAGTGTTTGCACATCTGCTTGTTTAGCACGAACCGCTTCGGCGGCTTCCTTGAGCGCTGCTACTTCGGAATCAGTTAGCGCGCTTTCCACGACCTTTTTAATTCCAGCCCGACCAATTTCAGCTTCTACCCCAAGGTAAACGCCGGAAATTCCGTACTCGCCATCAACCCAGGCACACACCGGCATCACTTCACCGGAGTCTTCAATTACCGCCTTTGCCATGCGAGCTGCTGCGGCAGATGGCGCATAATAGGCCGAACCAGTCTTTAGTAGCGCCACGATTTCGGCACCACCATTCCGGGTGCGATCTACCAGTTCGGCAATATCTGCTGGTGCTAAAAGATCTGCGAGTGGCTTGCCATCGACGGTGCATCGGCTTGGAATTGGAACCATCGTGTCACCATGTGACCCCAAAGTTAGGGTCTTAACCAAACCAACTTTTACGCCTAACTTATCGGCCACAAAGTTGGTAAAGCGAGCGGTATCTAGCATTCCAGCCTGGCCCATTACGCGCTGCTTCGGAAAGTTTGTGGCAAGTTGGGCAAGGGCGGTCATTTCATCAAGTGGGTTTGAGACCACAATAATCACCGCGTTTGGTGAATGCTTGGCAATATTTTCGGCAACGCCGCGAACGATTCCGGCATTAATGCCGATTAGATCCATTCGACTCATGCCAGGTTTACGAGGTAGGCCGGCGGTAATGACAACTACATCTGAATTTGCGGTGGCATCATATCCGGCGCCAGCTGGAGTTGTGGTAGCGCCAATTATTTTTGTTTCAAAACCTTCAATGGATCGAGATTGATTTATATCTAACGCCAAGCCTTCGGGCTTTCCTTCTAAAATATCGGTCAAAACTACGGTGTCGAAAAGATCATATTCAGCTAAGCGAAGCGCGGTCGTTGAACCGTAGAAACCTGCACCAACTACTGTGACTTTGCCACCCATTGTGACTCCATTCATGCGTATTTGCGAATAGGTGAACCCTACCGTCCACGGGGAAGGGCAATGGCCAGTGCAAAAAGGGAGATTGCTATGGCCAGTGGTAGATAAAACTCAATCCGACGAGAGTGGCGGGATTTGAGTGCGATCCCGGCGGTACCAACGGCGATAAAAAGTGATCCGCCGCGGACTACCCCGGCCGCTCCAAGAACTACCCCGATCAGAACCGCTGCATAGCTGATTACCGAAATCAGTCGGTCATTTAGCTGCATGCATCAACCACATTTTTAAGCAGCATGGCACGTGTCATCGGACCTACCCCACCTGGCATTGGTGCCACAAAAGTTGCTTTCTGCATTACGGCCGGATCAACATCCCCCAATAATCCCGCATCGGATCGCGAAATTCCAACATCAATTACAACAGCGCCGGCTTTGATCATCGCTGGCTTTAAGAAATGTGCTTTCCCGATCGCGGCAATAATAATGTCGGCACTTTTCGTGTGTACCGTTAAATCCTTGGTGCCGGTGTGGGTCAAAGTTACGGTGGCATTTTCTTGTTTGCGGGTTAATAACAATCCAAGCGGACGACCAACTGTTAATCCTCTACCTATCACGGTTACCTCTGCGCCATTTAAAGGAATTGAGTAATGATTGAGCAAAGCCACAATTGCACTCGGTGTACATGGCAACGGCCCGTCATGGCCTAAAACCAATCGGCCAAGATTTAATGGGTGCAATCCATCGGCATCTTTACTTGGATCAATTGCCTCTAGCACCGCCTGTGTATTAATTGCTTTGGGAAGTGGAAGTTGAACAATATAGCCAGTACATGCTTTTGATGAATTCAGATCGGCAATTGCCGCAAGCACATCTTTCTGGGTGGCGGTCTCGGGCAGGTCGACTCGGATTGAATTAATGCCGACCTCTTGGCAATCACGATGCTTGCCAGCAACATATGAAAGTGAGCCAGGATCAGTACCAACTAATACAGTTCCTAATCCGGGCTGAATTCCTCGAGCTTTTAGCGCGGTTACGCGCACCGTAAGTTCCGCCTTTAAACTCGCTGCTAGTGCTTTGCCATCTAGAATCTGCGCGCTCATGTTCGAATCTTATCGACTTAGGCATGTGAGAAATGTCGAGTGCCGGTAAAGAACATAGCTATTCCACCCGCGTGGGCGGCGGCAATAACCTCTTCATCTCGAACACTTCCACCAGGTTGAACAATCGCAGTCACACCAGCGTCAATTAAAATCTGCAAGCCATCGGCAAATGGGAAGAAAGCATCACTTGCCGCAACGCACCCGCTGACTCGCGCGCCAGCACGGGAAACTGCCAGCCGAGCCGAATCAACCCGGTTTACTTGTCCCATACCAATACCAACTGCGGCCGTCCCTTTAGCCAATAAAATGGCATTACTTTTAACTGAGCGCACGCTGCGCCACGCAAATTCAAGATCTTTCATCGTCGGTAAATCAACCGGATCACCGCTTACTTGATTCCAGTTTGCCGGTGAATCTCCTTCGGCATTGATTAAATCAGTTGCTTGCAGCAAAACTCCTCCGGTTAATGGGCGAAGTTCAAACGCGTTAGTTGCGGACACCTGACATTTTAAAATACGAATTGAAGGCTTCTTCATTAGCAATTCGAGTGCATCCTCCGCAAAATCTGGTGCAATCAAAACTTCGGTAAATACCTTTGCCAACCGTTCGGCCATGGCTAGATCAACTTTTCGGTTAGCTGCGACAACGCCGCCAAAGGCCGACACCGGATCACATTCGTGGGCCTGCTGATATGCAATGGCTATCCCTAATTCGGAGACGGCAACACCACATGGATTTGCATGTTTCATGATCGCCACCGCGGGATCGCTATGGTCAAGGACCGCCCGCCAGGCCGCATCGGCATCAGTGTAATTATTAAATGACATCGTTTTTCCATGTAGCTGGTGCGCCCCAACAATTCCAGCTGATTGCCCGGCATAGATTGCCGCCGGTTGGTGTGGATTCTCGCCGTACCGCAGCACGTTCTTCCGGTGCCAAATTGTTCCAAACCAATCAGGTAGTTCATTGGCAGCTGTTTGGCCAAGCCAAGTAGCAATGGTTAAGTCGTACTCTGCCGTTGTGCGAAAGACTTCAAGGGCTAAATTGCGCCGTTGATCGGTAGTGAAACCGCCAGCACTTAACGCTGAAAGAAGTTGGTCATACTGCGAAACCTGGCAAATCACCGCAACCGATTCATGATTTTTAGCGGCACCGCGCAACATCGCTGGCCCACCGATATCAATCTGTTCGATACCTTCTTCAAAACTGGCACCGGCTGCAATGGTCGCTGCGAATGGATACAAATTAATGATTACTAAATCAAATGGTTGAATATCAAGTTTTGCAATTGCCGCAAGATGTTCCGGATTATTTTGATCGGCCAAAATCCCAGCATGAATACGCGGATGCAGAGTTTTTACCCGCCCATCCATAATTTCCGGAAAATCGGTATAGCCGCTTACTTGCGTAACCGTAAAACCTGCCTCAGCTAAGTTTTTAGCAGTGGAACCGGTTGAAAGAATTTCAACGCCAGCTGCACTTAAGGCGGCCGCGATTTCTAACAAACGATCTTTGTTGTACACACTGATTAGCGCCCGGCTAATAGTTTTTCTCATCGTGTCTCCAGTGTTGGAATAATCAGGGCGATGGTCGCAACAATGAGACCGCGTTCAACTTTCTTAATTCTCTCATGCAGGGTTGTTTCATCATCACCAGGCAACACCGGTACTTCCATCTGGGTAATAATCGGGCCAGTATCAATGCCAGCATCCACCCAGTGCACCGTTGTTCCGGTGACCAAGGCTCCAGCTGCCAAGGCGTCTCGAACCGCACGCGGGCCAGGAAATTTTGGCGATAACGCTGGATGCGAATTAATTGTTGGGAAGTGATTAACAAACTCAGCTGCCAAAACCCGCATGAAACCAGCGCTCACAACTAAATCTGGTCGGTATTGATTTACTTTCGCAAATAATTGTAAATTCCATAGCTCGCGATCGGCTTGCATTTCGACAATGGAGGTATTGATTTTGGCAGCTTTGGCTCGCAGCAAGACCGGTGCCATCGGATTATCAGTAACAACGGCGACGATCTGTATGTCTAGTTCGGTGGCATCAATAATTCCTTGGGCTAGCGTTCCAGCACCGGATGCCAGAATTACAACGCGCTTTCTCATGCTCGTCTAAATAATCTTGGTAAATAAATTGCCAGCAGCGCCCCTAGGCCAAGTTCGAGAAAGATAGCTAAAGTGAACTTCCAAGGGGAAACTCCTACCGCCGACATGGCAGCGGTAATTAGAGCGCCACTTCCTGAGTATCCAACAAAGGCGGCAATTAAAAGCGCGACTACCAAACTTTGCATCAGAACTCGCATATTGAGCGCCATCGTCCAGCTCGCCAATAGCGCACCGGCCAAAATTATAAAGAGAATTCCAAACAAGGAGATAGTGGATATACCTTCGGGTAAGGCACCCAACAAGGGCATCGCCGGAATCTTGTCCAAGCTAAATGATGTTGGTGAAACTAGCGTTCCAGTGCCAACTGCAAAACCTACTCCGGAAAAATAGCCGAGAGTCGCAACAATTGCATTTGGCAGGTAGACAATATTGAGCAACAGCAACAAGAATCCGCCAAAGATGCCCGGTTGCAATACCGTAGTCAGGTTCTTGACCATTTCAATGTTGAGCAAAAGTAATACCCCAAAAAAGATTGATGCGGCGCCAAGAAGTAATGCGAAAATCCTAGATCCAAATAAAAGGGATGGAGCCATCGCAATACGGCGCTTAACTGTGGTGCTAACTAAAAGCGCAAAGGGTAAAACATAAATTATTGCGAAGTACCACACGGGCCGGACCGCCTCCGTTTTAGAAAAATAGGCGGCAACGAATGCAAAGAGGGCGTAGCTAACGGCAAAGACGGTGCGTGCTGGTGCCACTAAAGAGTTATCACCATCAAGGCGTTCAATTGTGCGGGCCATACCGTTTCGAATTACTAGTACTGGAAAGACAAGTGCCCCCAATGGCAAAAATGAAAGGTAGCCAGCCAAGCCCGAAGGTGGAAGGGTTAAATCAAATGGAATTTGGTGGGCACCTAGCCAGATCCAGATCGCTGCACGTAATGGATCACCGGTATTTCCGGTAGCGCTACCGGCAGTTGCCCAAGCTAAAAGCGCAGTAAAACTTACGGGGAGTAAGAGCCAAGCAATGCTGCGCAGAACTTGGGGCAAAGCCGCTCCAAGCACCCGCGCTATCACTGTTATCGACCCAAGATAGCCCGTAACAAACGGGCGCTTTCGCTAGGAGTTTGCCCGACCTTTACGCCAACTGCTTCCAGAGCATCCTTCTTGCCTTGCGCCGTTCCGGAAGAACCAGAAACGATCGCACCTGCGTGACCCATAGTCTTGCCTTCCGGTGCGGTAAACCCTGCGATGTAGCCAACAACTGGCTTTGTCACATACTCGGAAATAAAGGCGGCCGCACGTTCTTCAGCATCCCCACCGATTTCACCGATCATAACAATTGCTTGTGTGTCTGGATCATCTTGGAATGCCCGCAAGCAGTCGATGTGGGTTGTTCCAATAACTGGATCGCCACCGATTCCAACCGCTGTGCTAAATCCAATATCGCGAAGTTCATACATCATTTGATAAGTAAGCGTGCCGGACTTGGAAACCAAACCAATTGGACCTGGACCAGTAATGTCAGCCGGAATGATTCCAACATTAGATTTTCCTGGGCTAATTAATCCTGGGCAGTTTGGCCCGATGATTTGGGTGCTTCCCTTGCTGAGCGCGTATGCGTAAAAACTGGCGGAGTCATGAACTGGAATACCCTCTGTGATCACAACAACCAATGGCATCGTTGCATCAATCGCATCGATTACCGCCGCCTTGGCAAACTTTGGCGGAACAAAGACCACTGACACATTTGCACCTGTTGCCGACATTGCTGCTGCTACCGTGTTGAATACTGGCAACTGAACTCCATCAATTTCCAGCATCTGCCCACCCTTACCTGGTGTTACGCCACCGACAATCTTGGTGCCAGCCGCCAACATCCGACGAGTGTGTTTGGTTCCTTCGGAACCAGTCATTCCCTGAACAATGACCTTGCTTGCTTCATTAATAAAGATCGACATTACTTCGCCGCCAATTCTGCAGCGCGATTTGCTGCTCCATCCATTGTGTCAGCTTGTTCTACTAGTGGGTGGGCAGCCGCTTTCAAAATCGCTCGCCCTTCCATCACATTATTGCCATCTAACCGCACAACAATTGGCTTAGTTGCCTTTGGTCCAAGCAGTTCGAGCGCTTGCACAATTCCAGTTGCCACTGCATCACAAGCAGTGATGCCACCAAATACATTTACAAAGACACTCTTAACATCTGGATCTCCCAGAATGATTGCAAGTCCATCAGCCATAATCTGAGCCGATGCACCACCACCGATATCTAAAAAGTTTGCCGGTCGCACTCCACCATGTTTTTCGCCGGCGTAGGCAACCACATCCAATGTGCTCATAACTAAACCAGCACCATTGCCAATAATTCCAACTTCACCAGCAAGTTTTACGTAGTTAAGATCCTTTTCCTTGGCCGCGGCTTCAAGTGGGTTCTCGGCTTCCTGGTCCACAAGTGCTGCATGATCAGGTTGCCGAAAATCGGCGTTCTCATCCAGGGTCACTTTGCCATCTAATGCAATTATCTTGCCATCTTTGGTTTTAACTAATGGATTTACTTCAACCAGTGTCGCATCTTCACCTTGAAAAACATCCCAAAGCTTCAATAAAACTTCCGCTACTTGATCTGCCACATCAGCTGGAAACTGTGCCGCCGCAACTATCTCTTTTGCTTTTGCAAGTGAGATTCCATCAACTGCCGAGACTGGAATTTTTGCCAACTTTTCTGGGGCAGTTTGTGCAACCTCTTCAATATCCATTCCACCTGAAACTGATGCCATCACCAGGAAGGTTCGATTTGAACGATCTAGCAAAATAGCTAAGTAATACTCGGCTTCGATTGGGGCAGCAGCTGCGATCATCACGGTACGAACTATGTGGCCCTTAATGTCTAGTCCAAGAATCTCGCTAGCTTTTTCCCGCGCATCCTGTGGGTTCTCGGCCAGCTTTACGCCGCCAGCTTTTCCGCGGCCACCAACTTTGACCTGGGCTTTAACGACCACCTTGCCACCAATAGTTGCGGCGGCTTTTTCAGCTTCATCAGCTGTGGTTGCAATGGCTGCAGCAAGAACTGGCACGCCGTGCTTTTCAAAGATGGCTCGAGCTTGATATTCAAAAAGATCCAAGAGGGGTTCCAATCGGTTTAAGTAGGGTAATCCTAGAGCTTCTCCACGGGTGCATAACGCAGCAACAAACGCTTCTCACCGTATTGACCAAAATTAATCGTAGCCTCCGCTTTATCTGCCGCGCCGGCAATGGCCACCACGGTGCCAAGGCCAAATGTGTCATGTGACACACGCTCACCAACTGCTAGTTCGATCGCAACACTTTTCTTACCAGTAGCCCGTGGTGGTGGCGAGGTTGTAACTCTTGCTTTCTTAACAAATGCCGAAGTGAAAGATGAATTTGCTTCATTACGCCATTCAATTACATCAGCAGGAATTTCATCCAAGAAACGAGATGGTGGATTGTAATTAGGTGCGCCCCAGGTTGAACGATATTGCGCGCGTGAAATATAAAGGCGTTTTCGGGCCCGAGTTAATCCGACGTAAGCCAGTCTTCGTTCCTCTTCAATCTCATCTTTTTCGCCCAAAGTACGTGAATGCGGAAAAATCCCATCCTCCATTCCGGTTAAAAACACAGTTGGAAATTCCAGGCCTTTGGCGGTGTGTAAGGTCATCATGGTTACTACTCCGCCGTGATCTTCGCCTTCTGGGATTTCATCAGCATCTGCAACTAAGGAAACCTTCTCCAAAAACCCAGCAAGTGAGATTGCTTCATCTTCACCGAGTTCTTCAAAGGGACGTTCTTCGTACTCCATCGATACCGCAACCAACTCCTTCAAGTTTTCGACTCGCACTTCATCCTGCGGATCCGTGCTGTCCACAAGTTCTTTTAGTAAACCTGATTGTTCTAGCGCCGCTTCCACGATTACCGAAGGCTTAGTTTTGGCCTCTACCAAAATACTGAGCGCGCTGATCATCGCCGTGAACTCGTTGATTGCCGCTGCCGCCCGTACCGGGAGTAAAGAATTCTCGCTGCAGCGAAGCAACCCTTGCCAGAAAGAGACTCCATTATTTTTGGCAAAAACATCGACATAATCTAAAGATGTATCGCCAATACCCCGCTTTGGTAGATTGATAATGCGGCGCAGCGAAATTTCATCTTCAAGATTGGCCAGTACCCGCAAGTAAGCTAAAAGATCCTTGACCTCGCGCCGCTCATAGAAACGCAAGCCACCAACCACCTTGTAAGGTAAGGCGGTACGCATAAATACTTCTTCAAAGACGCGAGACTGAGCGTTTGTGCGATAAAAGATTGCGGTATCGCCAGGAGTTGATACCCCTTCCCGCTGCAAGGATCTAATTTCATCAGCAATGAAGTTGGCTTCATCATGTTCGCTCTCTGCCACATAACCAGTTAATGGCGCACCAGCACCAGCATCAGACCACAGGTTCTTTTCTTTCCGGCTTTCATTCTTGGTTATAACGGCATTGGCTGCATTCAAGATGTTTTGGGTGGAACGGTAGTTTTGTTCCAATAAGACGGTCGTTGCATTGGGATAATCAAGTTCAAACTGCAAGATATTACGAATTGTGGCGCCACGAAAGCCATAAATAGATTGATCAGCATCACCAACTACGCACAACTCTGTGGGCGGGGCACCCTCCAGTTCGCTGCCTACTAGCTCCTTTACCAGTATGTACTGAGCATGATTAGTATCCTGATACTCATCAACTAATATATGAAGAAAACGAGATCTAAACCGAGCTCTAGCCTCTGGAAATCTCTGTAACACTTCAACTGTTTTCAAAATTAAATCGTCAAAGTCCATGGCATTTGCCCGCATTAAGCGCGCTTGGTAAATCGCATAAACATCGGCGACAACCTGCTCGAACGGATTACTGGTCGCATTTAAATAATCTTGAGGTCCAAGTAATTCATTTTTAGCATTTGAAATCATGGATTGGAACTGTCGTGCTGGATACCGCTTTGGATCCAAGTTCAACTCCTTGGCAACGATCGTGATCAATCGCTGCGAATCAGCTGAATCATAAATACTAAAAGAGTTGCTGTAACCAAGCCGGGTAGCTTCTTGCCGCAAGATCCGAACGCATGCCGAATGAAAAGTAGATACCCACATTGATTTAGCAACCGGACCAACAAGTTCGGCTACCCGCTCCTTCATTTCGCCAGCTGCTTTATTGGTGAAAGTAATCGCCAAAATTTGATATGGCGCAACATTTCGACGAGCCATCAAATACGCAATCCGCCGAGTTAAGACCCGAGTTTTTCCAGAGCCAGCCCCGGCAACGACAAGGAGTGGTCCCCCGGCATGCTTAACCGCCGCGCTTTGCTCGGGATTAAGTCCCGCAAGCAACGGATCGATTTCAGGCATGGGGTTGAGTCTATTAGGCTTCACGAATGGAACCGATCGCCGATACCGAAATCAAACGCGTCTTAGTCGTTAGTGCCCACCCAGATGATTCAGATTTCGGCGCTTCTGGAACCATCGCCCATTGGGTAAAAATGGGAATTGAAGTTTCTTATGTACTTTGCACAAATGGCGACCAAGGTGGTGAAGAGTCGGCGCACTCAAAAGAAGAGATGCCAGAGGTTCGACAACGTGAACAGCGCGCGGCGGGTGCAGCTATTGGTGTTACCAATATAACTTTTTTAGATTATGTCGACGGTCACCTACAAGCAACTATTGAGCTGCGTAAAAGTATCGTGCGACAAATTCGACGCTCTCAACCCGACCGAATTGTTTGCCAAAGTCCCGAGCGCAATTGGGAGCGAATTGGTGCAAGTCACCCAGATCATTTAGCTGCCGGTGAGGCAACAATTCAAGCGGTCTACCCCGACGCTCGTAATCCATTTGCTTTTACCGATCTAATGGAAAAAGAAGGCTTACAACCATGGCGCGTAAAAGAGATTTGGATGATGGGTTTTGCACATCCTGATCACTGGGTTGATATCACCGACACCTTTGATTTGAAGCTAGCCGCCCTTCATGCACATGCATCACAAACTGGACACAATAAAGATTTGGAAACAATGCTGCGCGAATGGGGTCAGCGCAATGCCGGATTTGGTGGGTTACCTGAAGGAAGGTTAGCGGAATCTTTTAAAATTATTAATACAAATTAAAGTTTTGCTAAATTAATTTGTAACCGTTACCCGATTTATCGAAATTGTTTGATTTGGTGGACCATCGGCGCCTCCGCCTTTCACGCCAGCTTTTGCAATAGCTCTAACAATCTCTAGCCCTTGCGTAATTGTTCCCCAGATTGTGTAGTTAGGTCCAAGGGTTGTGTCCGCAAAAACTAAAAAGAACTGGCTTCCATTTGTTCCAGCCCCAGAGTTGGCCATCGCAACCGTGCCGGCTGGATAATTATTTTGCTCCGCAGCTGGAAGATTTTCATCTGGGTAGGTGAAGTTTGGCCCACCAGATCCGGTTGCAGTTGGATCACCACACTGCAAAACATATAGACCTTTAGTTGTTAAACGATGACACAAGGTGTTATCAAAGAAACCACCCCGAGCTAAAGTTGCGATCTGAGTGATCGTAATCGGTGCTTTTGCACCGACTGTGGTGACCACAATCTTTCCACAATTTGTCTCAAAACTAATTGTGCGAGCGAGCCGCTTCGGCAGTTTTTCGGCAGGTGCAACCTTTTTTGGTTGATGCCCAGATGCTTTCGTTGCTTTGCATTTAATACTCTCGACTTTGGCTACTTTCGCTATTTTGGTAATTTTTGTAACTTTAAGATTTACATGTGAACTTGCAATTGCAGTTGGTGAAAGCAGGGCCGCAATAACAATTGCAACTACAGCTGTGAACTGAGCTCTTCTAAACATGGGGGTATGGTAATTCTAAATCCTGAGAAAACACTTAAATTACTCCCACTCAATTGTGGCCGGTGGCTTGCTGGTCACATCAAGGACTACTCGATTTACGGCACGGACCTCGTTGGTTATTCGGGTAGAGATCTTTTCCAGAACTTCATAAGGAAGGCGGGACCAATCGGCGGTCATGGCATCCTCGGAGGATACTGGGCGCAAGACAATTGGGTGGCCATAGGTACGCCCATCACCTTGGACTCCGACACTTCTAACATCGGCAAGTAAAACAACCGGGCATTGCCAAATCGTACGATCTAGTCCGGCCAACTTTAATTCTTCGCGGGCAATGGCATCTGCTTCCCGCAATAAATCAAGCCGATCTTGCGTAACTTCGCCAATTATTCGGATTGCCAGGCCTGGACCTGGAAATGGCTGGCGCCATACAATCTCTTCCGGTAGGCCAAGTTCGATGCCTACTTGGCGTACCTCATCTTTGAACAAAGTGCGCAGTGGTTCAACTAAAGTGAACTGTAAATCCGCTGGTAAACCGCCAACGTTGTGGTGGGATTTAATATTGGCAGTTCCAGTACCGCCGCCAGATTCGACAACATCTGGATACAAAGTTCCCTGAACTAAGAACTCCACATCGCCGCCGGCGGCTAGATCGCGGGCAGCAGTCTCAAAGGATCGGATAAATTCACGACCGATAATCTTTCGCTTTTCCTCCGGATCGATTATCCCATTTAGTGCAGCTAGAAATTGCTGCGCGGCATCGACAACGACCAGTTTTACACCAGTTGATGCGACGAAATCACGTTCAACTTGGGCTGCCTCACCTTTGCGAAGTAATCCGTGATCTACAAAGACACAAGTTAGCTGTTGGCCCACTGCTTTTTGAATAAGCGCAGCCGCAACTGCAGAATCAACGCCACCAGAGAGTCCACAAATAACATGCTTGCTTCCAATAACTTTCTTAGCTTTTGCAATCTCAGTTTCCGCAATGCTTGCAGTAGTCCAGGTTGCATCACACTGCGCGATATTTACTAGCCAATTACGCAGAATCTCTTGCCCATGCTCGCTATGTAAAACCTCCGGATGAAACTGAACTCCAGCCAAATTTCCAGTCGCATCTTCAAAAGCTGCGATCGGCGTATCGTCGGTGACCGCGCAAACCGTGAAACCAGCTGGCGCCGTTGTTACCGCATCGCCATGTGACATCCATACTTTTTGTGTTGCCGGTAATCCCGCAAAAAGTTTAGAACTTTGTTCGACCTTAGCTTCGGTGCGACCAAACTCGGATTTACCAGTCCGGCTGACAACGCCGCCAAGTGCAGCGGCCATAGCTTGAAATCCATAACAAATTCCAAAAACTGGAACCCCTAAGGTAAAGATTGTCGGGTCAAGCTTCGGGGCATAATCTGCATAAACGCTGGCCGGCCCACCGGACAAGATGATGGCACTCGGATTCTTAGCACGAATTTCATCGACGGTAATTGATGATGGAACTATTTCTGAAAATACATTTGCGTCTCGGACGCGGCGCGCGATTAGTTGTGCGTACTGCGCCCCAAAATCTAGAACAAGAACGGCGCGCCTTTCAACCACGGTGAATGAGAACCTCTACGCGCTGAAACTCCTTCACATCTGAATAACCGCAGGTAGCCATTGCCCGTCGAAGTGCCCCAAATAAGTTCATGGAGCCATCTGATGTTTGCGATGGACCAAGCAAAATTTCGGCCAGGGTGCCAACGGTTCCAACCGAGACCCGTTCGCCACGTGGAAGTTCTGGATGATGGGCCTCTGATCCCCAATGCCAGCCCAGGCCTGGAGCTTCTACCGCTTTCGCTAGTGGTGAGCCCATCATCACTGCATCAGCGCCACATGCGATCGCCTTGGCAATGTCCCCGCTTCTACCAACTGCGCCATCTGCAATCACATGAACATATCGTCCACCAGATTCGTCCAGATACTCCCGACGTGCCGATGCTACTTCCGCAACTGCCGATGCCATCGGTACCTCCACCCCGAGAACTTTGCGAGTTGTGTGGGCAGCGCCGCCACCAAAACCGACCAAGACGCCAGCTGCTCCGGCCCGCATCAAGTGCAGCGCGGCAGTTGAAGTTGCTACTCCCCCAACAATTACCGGAACATCAAGTTCGTAAATAAATTTCTTGAGATTCAGCGCTTCGCCTTCCGGCGCAACATGCTCTGCCGAAACTGTAGTTCCGCGGATCACGAAAATATCTACACCAGCTGCAATTACTGCTTTATGAAACTGCGCGGTACGAGCAGGAGACAAAGAGGCGGCTACGGTTACACCAGCGTTTCGAACTTGTTGGATTCGTTCCTTAATTAATTCTGGCTGAATTGGCGCGCTATAAATTTCCTGCATCCGTTTAGTCGCATGCTTATCTGGCATCGAAGCAATTTCACCTAATGGAATCCGTGGATCTTCATAACGAGTCCACAATCCTTCTAAGTTTAAAACTCCGACTCCACCCAACTTGCCAATGGTAATCGCAGTCTCGGGTGAGACAACGGAATCCATCGGAGCGGCCATCATCGGTAAATCAAACTTATAGGCATCGATTTGCCAGGTGGTTGAAACATTTTCCGGATCGCGGGTGCGACGGCTAGGCACAATAGCTATGTCGTCAAATGAGTAAGCAGTACGCGCCCGTTTGCCGGGTGCAATCTCGATATGTGTCATGAGCGACCCTTCTTTTGATAATTAGGTGCATCGGCAACATGCGCCACATCGTGTGGGTGACTTTCTTGCAAGCCCGCTGCGGTAATTTGAATTAAGCGACCTTCTCGACGCAGCGTTTCGATATCTGGAGCGCCGGCATATCCCATGCCAGAACGAAGCCCTCCAACTAGTTGATGGACAACTTCGGCAACCTTGCCACGAAATGCCACCTTGCCTTCAATTCCTTCCGGCACCAATTTGTCTTCTGATAAAACATCATCCTGCATATAACGATCCTTGGAATAAGACTTCTGCTCACCACGAGATTGCATCGCGGCAAGTGAGCCCATTCCGCGATATGCCTTGTACTTAACGCCATTAATTTCAATGAGTTCGCCAGGTGATTCTTCACAACCTGCGAGCAATGAACCAAGCATTACCGAGTTTGCACCGGCAACAAGTGCTTTAACGATGTCACCCGAATATTGCAGACCACCATCTGCGATTAGAGGTATGCCAGCTTTATTGCAGGCTTTTGCAGCTTCCAGAATTGCCGTTATTTGCGGGACACCAACACCGGCGACTACCCGAGTTGTACAAATAGATCCGGGTCCTACGCCAACTTTTACCGCATCGGCCCCAGCATTAATCAGCGCCTGCGCGCCTGCACGAGTGGCTACATTGCCACCAATAATTTCAGTACTAGGTGAAAATTTCTTGATTCGGGCAATTGCATCTAAAACTGCGCGGTGGTGACCATGCGCCGTATCAACCACAACTACATCTACACCCGCTTCGATAAGTGCTTGCGCACGAGCAAAACCATCATCCCCAACGCCGACGGCAGCCCCGGCTAAACCAACATTTTTCACTAACTTAATATGCGTAACTTGGGCAGCGATCGGAAGGTTTCGGTGAATAATTCCAATTCCACCTGCTTTTGCCATGGCGATTGCCATTTCCGATTCGGTAACTGTGTCCATCGCCGAGGAAACTAGGGGTACTGCGATTGAAATGTTACGGGTTAACTTTGTGACCGTGCTGACCTCGGAAGGAACTACATCGGAAGCATCTGGAAGCAGCAGGACATCGTCATAGGTCAGGCCTAGCATTGCGACTTTATCGCTATCGCTCATTGTGGCCCCATCTACTAATTAATCTTCTTAGTAATTTAGGCGCAAGTGTATCGGGGCTTTAGTAGCCTACCGCACGCTCAATTTCAGCGCAGGCGTGGGCCAAGTCCTGGGCAATGACAACGCCATCGCACTGCTGCAGATCCCACCCGGAGCCGCCGAGGATAATTCTTGGCGCGGGTCGAACCGCAGGAAGTTCCTGAAAAAATTTAGCATCGCCGTTCTCGCTCAGTTGCGCCCACAAAAAGACTGCTGGCGGTACTGATTTTCTTACTACCTCGGAAATTGCGGCAAATGGAGTTCTTGCACCCAGAAAAAAAGTTTCGATATTTTTTTCCGCCAAAGCCGCGGCTAAGGCATGCAATGCCAGAGAGTGCTGCTCTTCCCCTACGGAGGCTAAGAGAACTGGTTGCGCATTTACCGGATTCTCTATGTCTGCCGCGCTTTCGCGAAGTAATCTAATAATGATCTCGGAAAGCATGTGCTCCACTTCAATTCCGGTACCTGTAGTTTCCCAAGTACGGCCGACCAAAACTAAAAGTGGAACAATGACATCACTCCATGTTGCGATAACTCCATGTTGGGATAGATCTTTTCGTAATACCTGATCGACAAATGACCGGTCCAAAATTTTGGCGGCCCGGTTCAGCGAATTTACTATCTCCTCGCGTACTTCAAAGTTCGCTAAAATTTTTTCGCTTTCGGCTATGCCGGTGTATTGCTTAGCCCGATCGGCTGCATCACAGGGAGAAAGGCCAGTTGTAATTAGACGACGCATAAAAGTTAATTTGGCAAGGTCACCGCGGCTGTATCGGCGATGTTCCCCAGCTTCATGACTAGAAGGTCCCAGCCCATACCTGCGGTCCCAGGTACGAAGGGTGGCTGGTGCCACCCCGATCCGGCGGGCAACCGCGGCGACGGTCAGTAATTCCTCTTCCACGATCCAATCTTGGCTTAAAGTGGGGTAACTCACCACCTGAAAACATCTTTTGAACAACTTTTGAAGCGTTACCACTTGAACAACTTACGGCGCGGTTGTACAGTATTGCCATGGCTGAAACATCGAGATTACCCCGACCCGTTGCTGATGAATGGGAATGGCAGTACGAAGGTTCTTGTCGCGAACTCCCATCTGAGATGTTTTTTCATCCAGATGGTGAACGCGGTCCGCGTCGTCGCAACCGGGAGAACAGCGCGAAAGCAGTCTGCGCATCTTGCCCAGTCATTGTTGCCTGTCGGGCACATGCACTTGCCGTGCAAGAGCCTTATGGAATTTGGGGCGGCCTATCTGAGGATGATCGCTTGGCAATATTGGGTAAGGGGATTGCGCCAAATATTTCAAACGCTTCTTAAATTTCTTCCCCCCTGGGAGAAGAGAAAGAGCCCCGCAGAGTTTCTGCGGGGCTCTTTCTTGCTCTTAATTAGTACCTGCGTAATTTGGTACTAGTGGCCACCTGGACCATGTGAGTGTCCATGCCCACTTTCAGCACCAACTTGCTCAGCTGGCTTTTCGTAAACAACAACCTCTGTTGTAATAAACATTGCCGCAATCGATGCCGCGTTTGCAAGTGCTGAACGCGTTACTTTTACTGGATCAATCACACCATCGGCCGCAAGATCACCATAAATATCAGTGGCCGCATTGAAACCTTCGTTGTGCGCCATTGCCCGAACCTTTGCAACTACTACGTAGCCTTCTAGTCCAGCATTTTCCGCAATCCAGCGAAGTGGTTCATCACATGCCTTGCGCACTAAACGAACTCCAACCGCCTTGTCCCCGGTAAATCCGAGATCGCCTTCTAGGCAATCAGCTGCATGCACCAATGCTGCGCCGCCGCCAACAACGATTCCTTCTTCAACCGCAGCCCGAGTTGCCGAGATGGCGTCCTCTAACCGGTGCTTCTTTTCATTTAATTCTACTTCAGTGTGTGCGCCAACTTTGATTACACAAACTCCACCTGCCAACTTTGCCAACCGCTCCTGCAACTTTTCCTTGTCCCAAGAAGAGTCGCTATTTTCGATCTCTTTTCGAAGTTCAGAAACTCGTGCTGCCACCGCGGCTTTATCGCCGGCACCATCAACGATGGTTGTTGCATCCTTGGAAACAACGATGCGACGCGCCTTACCTAGATCTTCTAGCGTCACACCTTCCAACTTCATGCCCAGCTCGGAAGAAACAACCTGGCCACCGGTCAGCACTGCGATGTCCTGCAACGTTGCCTTGCGCCGATCGCCAAATCCAGGTGCTTTAACCGCAACTGATGCAAATACTCCGCGCATCCGATTTACCACCAAAGTAGAGAGAGCTTCACCCTCAATATCTTCGGCAATAATTAAAAGTGGCTTGGAAGCTTGCGCTACCTTTTCCAACAATGGCAATAAATCTGAAAGTGCAGAGATCTTATTTGCCGAGATCAGAACATAAGCATCTTCCAGAATTGCTTCCATCCGATCTTGATCGGTGACAAAGTAGGGTGAGATGTAGCCCTTGTCGAACTGCATACCTTCGGTGAATTCAAGATCAAGTCCAGTTGTTGATGCTTCTTCAACTGTAATAACTCCATCTTTACCAACGCGGTCCATGGCTTCGGCGATTAATTCACCGATTGCACGATCCTGTGCCGAAATAGTTGCAACATCGGCAATTTGGGCTTTGCCATTGACTGGCGTTGCTTGTGAACTTAGTTGCTCCGAGACCGCTGCTACCGCGGCTTCGATACCTTGCTTAATATCCATTGGCTGTGCGCCAGCGGCCAAGTTTCGTAGCCCCTCTTTCACCATCGCCTGCGCCAGAACTGTTGCGGTTGTAGTTCCGTCACCTGCGACATCATTAGTCTTGGTCGCAACTTCCTTCACTAACTGCGCTCCCATATTTTCAGCTGGATCGCTCAGTTCGATTTCCTTAGCAATTGTTACCCCATCATTTGTAATTACTGGTGCGCCAAAAGACTTTCCAATAACTACGTTACGACCCTTGGGGCCAAGCGTTACTTTTACCGTATCGGCAAGAATGTTAACCCCGCGCTCCATGGCACGGCGTGCTTGCTCATCAAATTGAAGACTCTTTCCCATTTACTTCTCGATTACGGCTAGCAGGTCGCGCGCTGAAAGAACGAGTAGCTCTTCGCCACCGTGCTTGATTTCAGTTCCGCCGTACTTGCTGTAAAGAACAACATCGCCAACTTTGACATCCAATGGAACACGTACGCCATCATCGAAGCGACCTGGGCCTACTGCAACAACAGTGCCTTCCTGTGGCTTTTCCTTTGCGGTATCTGGAATTACCAGACCGGACGCGGTTGTTGTCTCAGCTTCGTTTGCCTTGATAACGATGCGATCTTCTAGTGGCTTAATGGCCATCTGTTGACTCCTCTAGTTCGTCTAGCTTTGATTGGTTTGGTCTCATAAAGATTTGGTTGATTTCCTCATGCGAACCCGAGTTAGCAGACTCGGGTCGAGAGTGCTAAAGCGAACTCTAGGCGGGGTGCTACCCGCAGACAAATTGAAGATCTAGCTAATTGCGGGATGGACCCAGTTAGCCAAGGGCTACGGTGGTGACCGGCAGGCTGGATTGCGCATCAAAGGCGATTGGGCTGGCGCTACGGCCCGCGCTGACCATCAGTGAGCCCAGGGCTGCCACCATCGCCCCATTATCGGTACAAAGATGCGGAGCTGGAATCCGAAGCGCTACCCCCGCCTTTTCACACCGGGAAGCCGCCTCGGCACGAAGCCGCGAATTTGCGGCAACGCCACCGGCGATAACAAGTGAGTTAATCCCCGATTGCTTGCAGGCAGCTAAGGCTTTCAGAAGTAGCACATCCACGATCGCTTCTTGAAATGAGGCGGCGACATCGCCCCTTTGGTAATCAGGTGTCGCTTCCAAATATCGGGCAACCGCAGTTTTCAATCCAGAGAAAGAAAAATCAAAGGGCCGGGTTTGCCAATCATTGGAAGTTGTTAAGCCACGTGGAAAGTCAATGGCAGTTGAACTTCCATCCCGTGCCAATTTATCAATCGCCGGGCCACCCGGAAAGCCTAACTTCATAATTCGGGCAATCTTGTCAAAGGCTTCCCCGGCGGCATCATCCATGGTTTCACCAAGTTTGGTAATTGAACCGGTGATGTCGTCAACTTGTAACAATGATGAGTGACCGCCACTTACTAACAAAGCAATTGTTGGCTCCAATGGATTGGCGTGTGTTAAAAAGTCAACACTGATGTGGGCGGCTAAATGATTAACTGCGTAAATTGGTTTATTTAAACCAAGTGCCAGCCCGGCCGCGGCTCCAACTCCGACAAGTAGGGCGCCAACTAAACCAGGACCTGCCGTAACTGCCACCGCATCAATATCTTTTAACACTAACTTTGAATCTGCTAAGGCTTGCTGCAAAGTCGGAAGCATCGCTTCCAAATGTGCTCGGCTGGCAATTTCAGGTACTACTCCACCAAAAGGTGCATGTTCGGTGACACTTGATGCAATTACATTTGCTAGCAATGTGCGTCCGCGTACGATCCCAACCGCAGTTTCATCACACGATGTTTCAATACCTAAAACAATTGGTTCACTCATGGCAGCTCCTTGCGCATTACCAACGCAGCTAGGCCAGGGCCAAAGTAATCTTTCCTGGTATTTAAAGTTTCATAACCAAGTGCCTTATACAAACCAATTGCGGCCACATTGTCGTGCTTAACTTCTAGCATCATGGCGTGCGCCCCATTGTTGCTGGCCCAATCAGTTAGTAGCGCCATTAATTCTCGCGCGATACCTTTGCCCCGGTGCGCGGGCACAACTCCTACCGTCAAAATATCAGCTGTTGCGCCGACACCAGCTGCAAATACGCCAGCGTACCCCAGGATGCTTTGCTCCTCATCTGTGGCAACCACAAAGTATCGAGTGCTACTAGCAAACTCTTCTTGATACTGCGCCGAAGACCAGGGTGAATAAGGAAAGAGCTCTTGATCCAGCGCCACAAAAATTGGTAAATCCGGCGCTATCGCTTGGCGATAAGTTATCCCATCAGTACTCATGCTTTTCGCTCCGCGGTGGGTACCGCATCTGGTCTGCGCAAATAGATGGGCTCAGTTATATTTCCCGGCAGAGCGACTAACGCCCTCATATCTGGAAAGAGATCTGCATAAATCACAGCGCCAGTTACCTCATTCGGAAAGTTCACCGCCGGTTCACCGATTCGTACTCCATCTTGGTACCGTGCCCAGTAAACCTCTTTCCGCCGGGCATCGACGGTAATAATGAAATCACGCTCCAGAACATGGGCGGCAATTGCATCCAGCGAACAAACGCCGCGAACTGGAATATTGCGAGCTAAGGCAAAACTCTGCGCAAAAGCGATGCCAACACGTAATCCAGTAAATGGCCCCGGACCCATCCCAACTACAACTTCATCAATTGAACTTAACTTTAGCGCCGCTTGCACAAGTTCAGGAAGTGCTGGTCCATGCGCGGTGGCTCCATCCCGGTAATCATTAAATAAAAAATTGGCACCAGCAATTACTGCAACACAAGTACGCGAGGTTGAGGTATCAATGGCCAAAATGGGAGTCATAAGGAAAACCCAGCCCAACGTTGTCCAACCGCTTTGACATTTACTTTGCGAACCTCATCGGTGCGATCAATTGTCAGCTCTAACCGATTCTCACTGAGCTGGGCCGACTCGGCGCCGCCCCATTCAATCAGCGTCACCGAGTTATCGATATCTAGCTCCAGTTCAGCTAACGCCAGGTTTGGATTTTTGGAGTCAAGCAGTCGATAGGCATCAACATGATTAAATGGAGGATTACCTTTGTGGACCCTAGCAATCACAAAGGTTGGCGAGGTGACACCGCTAATTCCAAGCCCGGCCGCAACTCCTTGGGCGAAAACGGTCTTGCCGGCTCCAAGTGGACCAGTTACCAGTATCAAATCCCCAACCAAAAGGTGGCCGGCTAGCTTCACGCCGAGCTGATGCATCTCTTGCGGGCTAGCGATGGTGATCACAGCGCCAGCCTAAGGCAGATTAGGTAAAACTCTTAAACCAATCTAATGAGTCCGGGTTAGATAGCGCATCCCGGTTGCGTACCTTGTGCCCGTTCAGAATATCTGTGACGGCAAGTTCTACTAG
>Ga0209284_10003049_pt1 | contig 21421 bp, 20 predicted proteins | sample FRY03_FD_187211 | JGI IMG/M metagenome (GOLD analysis project Ga0209284, IMG submission 187211) | Freshwater microbial communities from Lake Fryxell liftoff mats and glacier meltwater in Antarctica - FRY-03 (SPAdes) (version 2) | ecosystem: Environmental > Aquatic > Freshwater > Ice > Glacier...
GGTATGTCTCCAACGGCGCCAAAGATAAGGACCTTTCTCAGAAGCTTCTCCAGCGTGGTCAACAGGTCAGCTTTCATCCGGACTTCATGCGCGTTCGCTACGAAAACTGGGTAAACGGGCTTTCCGGGGATTGGCTCATTTCTCGCCAGCGGTTCTTTGGAGTGCCCATTCCCGTGTGGTATCCCCTCGACGCCAACGGTAAGCCCCTCGACGGCGAGGTCATCACCCCGGATGAGTCCGCCCTGCCCGCGGATCCTTCTTCCCAAACGCCTCCCGGCTTTAGCGAAGACCAACGCGGTCAACCAGGGGGCTTTGTCGGCGAGCTCGACATCATGGACACCTGGGCCACCAGCAGCCTCACCCCCCAACTAGCGGGAGGGTGGGAAAGTGACCCTGAGCTGTTTGACCTCGTCTTCCCCTATGACTTGAGGAGCCAGGGCCAAGACATCATCAGGACCTGGCTGTTTAGCACGGTGTTGCGCGCAGAACTGGAACACGGCACTATCCCCTGGAAGAACGCCGGAATTTCGGGGTTCATCGTCGACCCGGATCGCAAAAAGATGTCCAAATCCAAGGGCAACGTGGTCACTCCGCAAGGAATGCTGGATGACCACGGATCCGATGCGGTGCGCTACTGGGCGGCCTCCTCCAAACTGGGCACTGATGCCGCTTTTGATCCACAAAACCCTAAACAAATCAAAATCGGCAGACGCCTCGCCATCAAGGTACTCAACGCCGCAAAGTTTGTCTATAGCTTCGAAGGCGACACGGGAGAGGTCACCGAACCCCTCGATTGGGACATGCTCTCCCACCTGGGAGACGTCATCGACCAGGCGAGTGCGGCCTATGAAAACTTCGATCACGCCAAGGCTCTCGATGTCACCGAAGCGTTCTTTTGGACGTTTACCGATGACTATCTAGAGCTTGTGAAGGAACGCTCCTACACCGGTCAAGGCCAGGCCCGCGTGAGCGCGGTCACCGCGCTCCGGACCGCAATCGAAGTTATCCTCCGCCTTCTCGCTCCCGTCATTCCTTTTGCCACTGAGGAAGTGTGGTCTTGGACTCACGAGGGCAGTATCCACATAGCTCCGTGGCCCCACCGAGACGAGTTCGCCATCGTTGCTGACCCGTCGACCTACGCCGGGCTTTTGACTCTCGCCGGCGAAGCTCTGATTACCATCCGTCGGGCGAAGACGGATCAGAAAGTGGCCCAAAAGACCGCGGTTACCCGTGCCACGCTCCGCGCTCCCGAGCTTCTGAAAAGCGCCTGGGACGACCTCAAGGCGGTCGGAAAGATTGACCAGCTTGAGTGGGAAGCGGGAACCCTCATCGAACTACTCTCTCTTGAAATGGAGACCACCGAGGATGAATAAACCCACAGAATTCTCTGTACGCGATGTGGAGCTTGGCGACCGCACCCAATGGGAGTCATTGTTTCTTGCCTACGGGGTGTACTACGAAACGGCATTTACCCCTCAGACAATCGCAGGCGTCTGGGAATGGCTCATGGAAAAGGGTCACCCCGTGATGTGTTTTGTCGCCGTCGACCAGGACACCATTCTCGGGTTTGCGCACCTCAGGCGTCAGCACGACACTTTTAGTGCCGGACCTTCATGGTTCCTCGACGACCTTTTCACGACCCCCAAGGCGCGCGGGCTGGGCGTGGGTCGCGCATTGATTACGCGGGTGAAGGCCCACGCCACAGCGCACGGTGGAGGAGAGTTACGGTGGTTTACCGAGGCAGATAACACCACCGCACAGCGCCTGTATGACACACTTGCCACCAAGAGTTCATGGGTCGTCTACGAAGACCTCGTGAGCGGGGAGAACTAATGCAGCTGGGAAGTAGATTTTCTCTCGGAGAGAGCCCGAGGGGCGTCTCTGAGGGTTTTGTGGGCAGATTGCGTGCCGCAGAATTGGACCTCACAGAAGACGAGGTCGCGACAGTGCGTTGGACGCTCACGTGGCTGGAGAACAGACCGATTGCCACCTTGGACACCGGAACTAAGGTCACTGAGTAAAACTACGCGGACTTCTCTCGACGGGGAGCTGTTTTGGTAATCAGGAGGGGAGCGGCGTTCTTCAAGACCGCGTCCTTCGTGATGATGACGCGTTCGACCTTGTCGGTGGAGGGAACATCAAACATCACGGGTCCCAGAACTTCTTCCAAAATCGCGCGTAAACCTCTGGCCCCCGTTTGGCGTTCTTCCGCAAGCGTTGCGATTTCTTCCAGCGCTTCTTGCTCGAACTCCAAAGTCACGCCATCAAACTCGAGCATCCGCTGATACTGCTTGATGAGCGCATTCTTAGGTGTTGTCAGAATGTCGATCAGTGCGGTTTTATCCAGCGGAGTCACCGTGGTGACCACAGGGAGTCGTCCGATGAACTCGGGAATCAGGCCGAACTTATGAAGGTCCTCGGGAAGGACCTGACTGTAAAGATCTTCGGAACGGTTTTTGCTGTGCAGCGGCGCACCAAACCCAATCCCGTGGCGGCCTACGCGCTGGGAAATAATTTCCTCAAGACCCGCGAAAGCTCCCGCCACAATAAACAACACATTGGTTGTGTCGATTTGAATGAACTCTTGTTGCGGGTGCTTACGTCCACCCTGAGGTGGAACCGACGCAACAGTTCCCTCTAAAATCTTGAGCAGAGCCTGCTGGACACCCTCACCTGACACGTCCCGGGTGATAGAAGGGTTCTCCGTTTTACGGGCAATCTTGTCAATTTCGTCGACATAAATGATGCCAGTCTCTGCACGTTTGACGTCATAATCTGCCGCCTGCAACAGCTTCAACAAAATATTTTCCACGTCCTCGCCGACGTAACCCGCTTCAGTGAGTGCGGTCGCGTCGGCTACAGCGAAGGGGACGTTGAGGCGTTTAGCCAACGTCTGGGCAAGATATGTTTTCCCACACCCCGTGGGACCAATAAGCAAAATGTTGCTCTTTTGAATATCAACGTCGTCTTCTGCATCCACGGCGTGAGGCGAAGCCGCTGCGCGCACTCTCTTGTAGTGGTTATAGACGGCCACAGAGAGGGATTTTTTTGCCTTCTCCTGCCCTATGACGTATTCCTCAAGGAAGCTATAGATTTCTTTGGGCTTGGGCAGATCAAAGTCGGCCACTGCCTGAGCTGTGCCTTCAGATTGGCGCTCATCAATAATCTCATTACAGAGTTCAACGCATTCGTCACAGATATAGACGCCGGGTCCGGCGATGAGTTGCTGGACCTGCTTCTGGCTTTTTCCACAAAACGAGCACTTTAGAAGCTCGCCTGTTTCTCCTGTGCGCGCCATCGGACACTCTCCCTCTTGCGGTTTGCCATTTTTAGCCTACCTCTCACCACCCCTAGGCCTTGGATTATCCCCAGGTGCCCTTAGGCGTGGCGGGAATACACTGTGTGACCATGAGGATGGAAGAAAACCAGAGCGTCAGCGTTCTGCCGCGCGTTCTCCTCGCACTCGTGACTGCAGCGATGCTGAGTACACCTGCCCTCCCCGCGTTTGCTCACAACGTGGTGGAAGCTCTTTCCCCCGAAGAGGGCTCAGTGGTGACCGAAAGCCCCCTGGCAATATCAATCGCAACCGATGACACATTTCTTGATCTCGGCGGAGAAAGTCGAGGCTTCGCCATCGCGGTGCGCGATGGCGAAGGCCTGTATTACGGCGATGGTTGCGTCACCGTCGACGAACGCCGCATGGAAACCCTGGTCGATCTAGGCCCACCGGGCCCCTACACAATCGTGTATCAGTTTGTATCCTCCGATGGTCACAGCCTGTCCGAAAGCTACGTCGTGACCTTTGACCCCTCCGCTTCTCACACGCCCTCGGTCGGATATTCCACGCCACCCGAGTGCGGTACCGAGCGCACAGGCGCCGACGAGCCCGGTACGGGCGAGCCCCGTGGCGATGCGCTCAGTACCGAGGAGAAAACCGCCGCCGCACAACCAACTCTTGAGCTCTCCACCGAGACGGAACCCATGAACGGCTGGGCTATCAGCATAGGCTTTGCGGTTTCTTTGGGAATACTTGCTTTTTTCGCGCTAGCAGCGCGAAAAAAGTCAAGAAAACCTAACCAGCAGTAACGGCTTCAGGGCCCTTCACTGGACTGGCAACACCAATGGATTTACGCGTATTGAGCACCTGGTCAATCAGACCATATTCCAGCGCTTCATCGGCGGTAAGAATCTTGTCGCGATCAATATCGCGGTGTACTTCGTCAACACCCTTATTGGAGTGCTTCGACAAGGTTTCTTCCAACCAATCCCGCAAACGGGCAATCTCTTTAGCCTGGATCTCGATATCGGAAGCCTGGCCACGGCCAGCTTCGCCCATCATGGGCTGGTGGATAAGAATGCGGGCGTTAGGAAGGGCGAGGCGCTTACCCTTTTCTCCTCCAGCCAAAATGACCGCCGCTGCGGAGGCAGCCTGGCCCAAGACCACGGTCTGAATCTGGGGTCGCACATACTGCATCGTGTCGTAGATGGCCGTCATCGCGGTGAAGGAGCCACCAGGCGAGTTGATATACATCACGATGTCGCGATCAGGATCCTGGCTTTCCAACACGAGGAGCTGTGCCATAACGTCGTCAGCAGACGCATCATCCACCTGAACCCCCAAGAAGACAATGCGGTCTTCGAAGAGCTTGGCGTAGGGGTCTTGGCGCTTGTACCCGTAGCTGGTGCGCTCCTCGAAAGTAGGCAAAATGTAGCGGGCTTCAGGCATCGAAAAATCCTGGCGGGACGTGGGGTTCATGTTCATCATGGTGAGTATGCCTATTTCTTCTTGCCCTGCTCGGTTCCGCCGCCACCGACAACGTCGCTGGCAGAGGCGCGAATGTGATCAACAAATCCATATTCCATAGCTTCTTCAGCACTAAACCAACGGTCGCGATCCCCGTCTTCGGTGATCTGTTCCAGGGATTTGCCTGTTGCTTCGGCGGTGATTTGTGCGAGGCGCTTCTTCATATCGTTGATGAGGTGCGCCTGAGTTTGAATGTCACTGGCTGTCCCGCCGAACCCGCCGTGAGGCTGGTGGAGAAGAACTCGAGCGTTAGGCGTGATGTAGCGCTTGCCCTTGGAGCCCGCGGTAAGAAGGAGCTGGCCCATGGAAGCGGCCATACCAATTCCCACGGTGACAATATCGTTGGGAACAAACTGCATCGTGTCGTATATCGCCATGCCGGCGGTGATTGATCCACCCGGAGAGTTGATATAGAGGTAAATGTCCTTGTCAGGGTCCTCTGCGGCCAAAAGCAGGAGTTTTGCCGCAATCTCGTTCGCGTTATCGTCACGAACTTCTGACCCCAACCAAATGATGCGATCTTTAAGCAACCGGTCGAAAACGTTCGGCTGCATCATACTTTCAGACATCGTCACAGTGTCGCTCTCCTTGTAGGCCAACTAGCGCAATGATTCGAGAGTAGCGGTGCGGGTCTTCGAAAACCGCCCCTGTTCGCCCTCGGCAAAGTGGTGGTTAGCGGTCGTGCTCACCCTGGTCAGCGCTGTCCGAGACAGCCTGAGCAATAGCGGCCTCCACAGGGTCAGTTGCCGTGTTGGTCACCGACGTGAGATCCACCTTTTTGCCCCCCGTGTCCTTCACTGTGACCTTCGCCAGGGCTACGGAGAGCGACTTGGAACGCGCAACCTCTCCCACCATGGAGGGAACCTGGTTGTTTTGCTGAAGGCTTTGAATAAACTCCGCGGGCTCCATGCCGTATTGGCTGGCCGACTGCATCAGATACTGGGTCAGCTCTTCCTGGGACACTTCCACTTCGAGAACTTCGACCAGAGCATCCAACATCAGTTGGGTTCGCAGCGATTTCTCCGTGGACTCAATGACCTCCTTGCGGTGGACCTCATCTTCTAAACGCTTCTCGCCCTCGAGGTGGCGGTGCACTTCGGCATCCACCACGCTTTGGGGTAGGGGCATGTCAATGTCTCCAAGCATCTTCTCCACGAGCGCATCGCGGGCCTGCTGAGCCTGCTTGAAAACCCCGCCGCGCTCAAGCTGCGCTTTGAGGTCTGCGCGAAGTTCTTTAATAGTGTCGAACTGGCTCGCAATTTGCGCGAAGTCGTCATCGGCTTCGGGAAGTTCTCGCTCTTTCACGCTCAACACCGTCAAGGCAATTTGGGCCATGTCGCCCCCGTGGTCCCCGCCCAAGAGCTTGGACTCAAACGTGGTGGACTCGCCAGCGGTAAGAGTGTCAAGGGCGTCATCAATGCCATCGATGAGTTGGCCGGAGCCCACTTCATAACTAATCGAGCTGGCGCTATCAATGGTCTTGGCCCCAATGGTGGCTTCCAAGTCAATCTGGACAAAGTCACCACTGGCAATCGGGCGGTCCACGGTCACCAAGTTGCCAAAGCGAGAACGAAGGTCATCCAGGTCGGACTCCACGTCTTCCTTAGACACAGAGATCGGCGCCACCTCAACGGTGTATTTTTCCAGATCGGGAATCGTGAAATCGGGGCGAACATCAACCTCGACGGTCACCACCAGGTCGCCGGAGAAATCTTTGTCCGAAGGCCACGTCGTGACATCAGCCTGGGGCTGCCCGAGGGTCCGGATTTTTTCTTCCTTGACGGCTTCCTGAAAGTAGCGATCTAGCCCTTCGCTCACGGCATGATTGAGCACTTCGCCACGGCCCACCCGCTGGTCAATAATGGGGGGCGGAACTTTACCCTTGCGAAAACCGGGGATATTCATTCCCTCGGCAATGTGCTGGTAGGCGTGGTCAATACTGGGCTTGAGCTCCTTGGGGGTGACCGTGATGAGCAGGCGGACCCGGGTGGGGCTGAGGGACTCTTTAGTAGTGGTTGGCAAAGCTTTTTCTCCCATAAATATCGATGTGTGTGTCCGTCGGGGCGACAGGATTCGAACCTGCGACCTCCCGCTCCCAAAGCGGGCGCTCTACCAAGCTGAGCTACGCCCCGAAGGTCCAGCGTGCATCACCTTCGTAACACGGTGCCTGTGCAGGAACCCCGGCGAAACAACCGTGGGAAGTCTAGCCGGTTGAATCCTTAGCGCGGGCCCGGAGGTCTTCCATGCAGTAACATCTAAGGCGCACCTAGTCCTTCGGGGATGTAGCTCAATGGTAGAGCCTCAGTTTTCCAAACTGATGGCGCGGGTTCGATTCCCGTCATCCCCTCCCCAGCCAGGGTCGTGTGCGTCACTATTCCCGCAGACACCGTCAGAGCAACGGTCATCCCTCGGAGAGCATCACTGGCTTTGGGCATATCGCTTCCGAAGGCTTCAAGTAACCAGCGCGGGTCAGCGTCAAGTGCCACGATGTTGGCTGGCTGTCCCACCTCCAGCGTGGTTCGGGTCGAAAAGCGCAGGGCTTCATCAAAGCTCAAGCCCCCCTCAGGCTGCCAGGGTTCGCGTCCGTCTCTCGTTCTCGTCACAGCGGCAGCAATTTCAATCCACGGGTCAAGCGGCGACACGGGGGCATCGGAGCCCAGCGCCAACGTCGCCTCGCTATCAACGAGTTTTCGCAGGGCAAAGGCGCGCTGGGCCCGATCGGCCCAATACACATCCGTCACGTCCCGATCATCGATGGCGTGCTCCGGTTGGACACTGGCGATAATTCCCAGGGCGGCAAAGCGGGGAAAGTCCTCTTCGCGCACCAATTGTGCGTGCTCAATGCGACCGCTCAACCCGTGACGTTCGAAAATGTCCAAGATGACCCTGTTTGCTTGGTCGCCAATGGCGTGAACCGCCAACCAAAATCCAGCCCGATGAGCCTTAGTGAGCATTCCCTCAATGTCTTCGGGGGGGAAATTCATGGCCCCGTATTCCTCACCGGGGACCGACAGGTAGGGCTCCACACAGTGGGCGGTCCGGCTATTGAGAGAGCCATCCGTGATGATTTTGAACGGCCCCACTGTTATCCCCGGGGCAAGGACCACGCCACTGACCATTCCTTCTTCGAGTGCTCGATCGAGGTCGTCAGGATACACGGCAGCCTGAATCTGCAGCGGGTAGGGGCCATCGTGACCCGCTGCTCTCCGGACCCAATCCGGGATGCTGTAGCCCATCTCAAAATCAACAATGCCGACAACCCCGCGGGAGGCAGCATGACCAGCAGCGTCCAATACCCAGGAATCCACAGTCTCGGCGGACACCATGCCTAAGCGTTGGGTGAGCTCAAACCACGCGAGTTCCTTAATGACACCTTGCTCATCGTGGCCAGTAACCGCCAGCGCGCTCAGGGCAGCACTGTTAAGCCAGCCCGAGTGCACATCGACCGAGGCCAGAGCGACTGGGGTGTCTCCCGTGGCGCTGTCCAAGAGGTGCAACAATTTTTCGTCCGGCCACAACCCATCGCGATACTCGGCACCGATCACGATGGGAGCCGGCAACGGTGACGCGGCATTGTCCTCCACCGCCTGAGCCATAATCGCCACTGCCTCGGCAGCCGAACTCGCGGAGGCAAGTGAAATGCGGCGGCGGTGTTGAGCCCAAAAGGAAAAGTGCACGTGTTCATCCCACAATCCGGGGATAACGAGCCGGTCGTCGCAGTCCATGACGACGTGGTCGCCGTGGGGCACCTGGCCTGCAGGGAAAATTCCGGTGATGACACCGTCGGACACGACAATGTCGACGCTGCCTTCGTCCCGATTGCTATCGCGAATAACACGGGAAAAAATCATTGAGCTACTTTCACGACAGCTGGCAGGAGGGACAGTAGTAGAGCTTACGAGCTGCCATCTCTTCGAGGACCACCGGTGCCCCACACACACGACAGGGCTTCCCGTGGCGCTGGTAGACGAAGTATCGGTTTTGTGATGAGCGAAGGGCGAGAGCCTTCTCGGCCGCGGTGAGATCATTCCTCGTCATCATGACGCCCGTCTTCACCCCTTCGCGCAGAAGGTGGGTCCAGTCTTTCCAGAGCGCCTGAGCCGTTTCGTGCGAAAGTGATGATGCGGGGGTGTACGGATTAAGGCCGTGGCGAAAAAGAATCTCTGCTCGGTAGACGTTGCCAATCCCGCTGACGACGCTTTGGTCCATCAACACCACACCTATCGCTCGCTGGGTGGCACTCAGCCTTCGGACAAACTCTTTCTCCCCCCGAAGCCCGCCGTCCACGAGAGGGTCAGGCCCCAAACGAGCTTGCACAGCCGCGGCTTCGCCCGGGGTGAGTACCTCGCAAGCGGTGGGCCCACGCAGATCCGCGACAGAGTCGTATGTTAACAATCGCAAGCGCACCTGCCCTCGTGGGGCGGGAGGGAAAGGTTCATCCACATCGGCCAAGGAATCGCCCTCGCCGATCCTGCGTCGCGCAGCCCGCGGAGCGCCGAGCGAGGACGCTCGGGGTGACCCTGCCCTCGCACTTTTCCCGGCCAGGGTGGAAACATCCCAGGACCCGTATATCCCCAAGTGAACCCGCACCACCTGATCTGTGGCAAAGGTGAGAAAGAGCTGTTTGCCCACTGCCGTGGCATCGTGCAACACGCAACCAGAAATGAGCGCGGCGCCTGCAGCAAATCGTCCTTGTGGCGAAGATGCCTCAGGGGTCTGGTTCACGAAAAGCTCGGTGAACAGAGTGGCAATGCGATGAACCGTGTGGCCCTCAGGCATAGTGCTCTCTAGCTTTCCAGCGAAAAGCCTGCGATGGCCCCCGTCGTTTCGTACTCTCCCAGCTGCGCAATCCGGCGAGCATGGCGCTCCTCCGGGGAAAACGTCGTGCGAATGAAGGTGTCGATAAAGAGCAACGCCTCGTCGATACTGTGCTGCCTTGCACCGATGGCACACACGTTGGCGTCATTGTGTTCTCTGGCCAAGACGGCGGTGTTCACACTCCAGACCAACGCGGCTCGAATGCCCTCGACTTTGTTGGCAGCCATTTGCTCGCCATTTCCTGACCCACCAAACACAATCCCCAGTGCGGGGATGCCCTCTCGCTGATTGGCGGCTACGGCGCGGGCGGCACGAATGCAAAAACTGGGGTAATCATCGAGTGGATCAACGCTTTGCGGGCCATGGTCAATGACTTCGTGCCCGGAGAGCGTCAGGTGTTCGGACAGGTCCTGACTGAATTCAAGCCCAGCATGGTCAGTGGCGATGTGAATGCGCATCTTATTATCCTATAAAGGGATTCCTGAGGTCTTTGTGTAATAATTGTCAAAACGCACTGCACAAAAGTGCGTTTTGCCCTACTGTTGGGGTGAACTGTGGCAAGGAGCCCGTTATGCCTTCTCTTGAATTTCGCCGAGCCGTCGGCGGTTATCATTTTGCCGACGTTGAAAAACACGTGAAAGAGCTCAGTGAGCGGCTAGAACGCTTGGACAACGAGCGTGCCGAGAGTGCCCGACAAATCCAGCGACTCACGCGCGACGTGGCCGAAGCCACAGAGCGTGCGGGGAGGGCCAAGCCGAGTTATGCAGAATTGGGTTCCGCTTTCGAGGAGACCTTGCGTCTTGCGGAAGAGCAGTCAAGGAAAATCACTCAGGAAGCAGAAACCGGGGCAGCTGAGGTTTTGGGAAATGCTCGCAGCGAAGGAACGCGTGTGCGCGAGTCTGCGGCAGCAGATTCACGCAAGATTCTCTCCAGCGCGCAGCGGACCAGCGAAGACGTACGTTTGGAGTCAGAACGCGAAGCGGCGCAGCTACGTCAACAGGCCGCTGATGAAATTGCGAAAGCAACCAACACTCGCTCACGAGCAGAGCGTGCGGCAGCCGGGATGATTAGCCAGGCTGAAAAGGAGGTTTCTGAGATCAAAGCTGATGCGTCCCGCCAGGTTGAGCAGATCAAGCGTGAAGCATCCGAACTTCTCCACACAGCTCAAGAGCGCGCGGTTGCAACAGATACCAAGATTCGTCAGCAGATTGATGAGGCAGAGCGCACTAGCGCGGCCATTCACGAAGAAGCTGACACCTCTGCGCAGAAAGCGTATGCCCAGGCTGATGAGCACGTTCAGAATGCCGCGCAACGCGCGGAGCAACTGTGGCAAGAGGCGGACACCGTGTTGGGGTCGTCTCAGCTCCGTTCGGACGAACTCATGAAAGAAGCTCGTACCTACGCTGAGCGACTGATTTCAGAAACTGTTCAGCGTTCGCGATTGATTGCCCGCGATACGGAAGAACTCGTCGGCAACATGATCTCTGACACTGAAAGCCAATTGGGTGATGTCCGTCGTCAACAGACCTACCTCAGCGAATTCCTGCTGCGCATGCGCCAGGCAGTAACCGAGGTTGACCTTGAAATCACCTCAGTGGTCCCGCCCAAGCTTCAAGGAGTGCTTCAGCCCCTCATTAGCGGTGACTTTGCTGACGCAGCATCCGAACCAGAAGAAGTTCCCGTGGCCGTTGAGGCTCGCACCAACGAAAAGTGACCGCCGCTCTCTCCCTCCACGAACTCGTGCGGTAGCGTATTGCTCGCACCAGGTCTCGTTCTTGGGTGCTTTTTCGACGACAAGGAATCCTGCTATGCCCGGAGAAAATCTCACTCGCCGCGAAGCCCTCACCCGCTCAGGTCACATCACCGTCAAGTCCTACGACATTGACGTCGACATTCGTGACGCCGCAACATCGTCCACATTTCGGACCACAACCGTCATCACCTTTGTCGCTGAGCCTCACGGCGACACTTTCCTTGACGCCATAGCGTCCGAAGTTCACAGCGTGACACTCAACGGCGTTGCGCTTGACGTGACGGCGATTTGGGCCGATTCGCGCATTGCGCTTTCGGGGCTCACCTCGGACAACCAGGTCGAAGTTGTCGCCGACTTTAGGTACATGAACACCGGCGAAGGCTTGCACCGATTCGTTGACCCCGTTGATGATCAGGTCTATCTCTATTCGCAATTTGAAGTTCCAGACTCTCGGCGGGTCTTCGCCGTGTTCGAGCAACCCGATTTGAAAGCTCGGTTTCACTTTGTCGTTCATGCCCCTCGGAACTGGCAGGTCATCTCCAATCAGCCTGCAGCCTCCACACACTCGGTCGAGAGCTCCACAATGTGGGACTTCGAGCCAACACCTCGCATCTCCTCCTACATCACGGCGTTAATTGCGGGCCCGTATGAGGTGGTCCGAGATGAGTTGGTCTCCTCTAGCGGGAAAACCATTCCACTGGGTGTTTTTGCCCGCGCCTCTCTGTTTCCTTTCCTTGATGCGGACTACATTTTTGACATCACCAAAAAGGGCTTCACCTACTACGAAGAGAAGTTTGGCCACCCCTACCCCTTTGACAAGTACGACCAAGTATTTGCCCCGGAATTCAACGCTGGAGCCATGGAGAATGCCGGCGCAGTCACCTTCACGGAAGCGTATATTTTCCGCTCCCTGGTCTCGGATGCGGTGCGTGAACGTCGGGTGGTCACCATCTTGCACGAGCTTGCCCACATGTGGTTTGGGGACCTGGTGACAATGCGCTGGTGGAATGACTTATGGCTCAACGAGTCGTTTGCCGAATGGGCCTCCACCATGGCAACAGCAGAGGCCACCGAGTGGACCGGGGCGTGGACAACATTCCAAGCTATGGAAAAGTCGTGGGCTTACCGCCAAGACCAACTGCCCTCGACCCATCCGATTGTCGCAAAGATTGGAGATATCGAGGACGTTCAAGTCAATTTCGATGGCATCACCTACGCCAAAGGCGCATCGGTGTTGAAGCAGCTCGTTGCGTGGGTAGGAGAGGATGCATTTTTTGCAGGTGTGCACCAATACTTTTCGCACCACCAGTGGGGCAACACGGTCCTCTCCGATTTTCTCACCGAACTGGAGAAAGCCAGCGGCCGCGATCTGGCGCCCTGGAGCAAGCTGTGGCTCGAAACTGCCGGAGTTAACACCTTGTCTCTTGATTTCAGTGTCGATTCAGCAGGCGTGATCACGCAGGCTGCCATCGTCCAGAAAGCGCCCGACGGGTGGCCCACTTTGCGCCCCCACCGCTTGGCGGTAGGGATTTATGTCTTGGATGATTCTGGTGCGGTCCTTCGACGTGACCGAGTTGAGCTCGATATTGACGGTGCCCGCAGCGGTGCCCCAGGGCTCGTGGGATTACACCGTGGCAATTTGGTTCTCATCAACGACGATGATTTGACATATGCCAAAATTCGCCTAGATTCCGATTCTCTCGTGTTTGCTTGCGCTCAGCTGTCAGAAATTCTCGACCCGCTGGCGCGATCTTTGATTTGGGGCAGCGTATGGGATTCCACTCGAGATGCAGAAATACCACCCCAAAGGTTCATTGACCTGGTCCTGGGGAACATAGCCAAAGAGTCAGAAAGCACCACGGTTCGCACCGTTTTAGGCCAGCTGAGTCTTGTGGTGCGCTGCTACCTCAGTCCCTCACGTCGGCTCCAGGGTCTGATTGAAGCAGCAGACTCTCTGTGGGGTTTGGTATCGGACGCTCCCGCCGGGAGTGACACACAGTTCCAGCTTTTGAAATCTTTTTTTGCTCTCGCTTCAACACCCGGGCATGTGAAAACTATTCGGGGTCTTCAAGACGGCGCCATCACCCTGGATGGGCTCACCATCGACCAAGACCTCCAGTGGGAGCTGCTCGCGAGTTTGGCTCTCTCCGGGGCTGCGAGCCATGAAGAGATTGATCAGGCTCTGGCCAAGGACAACACGTCCAATGGTGCTCAAGCCGCGGCGAAGGCTCGTGCTTTACTCCCAAGTCCCTCCGACAAACAAGCAGTGTTTGACCAGTTGGTCGGGAGCAACACCACGCCGAATTCCATTGTGTCATCGCTGAGTATGCATTTTGCCACCACGAATGACCCGACAGTCTTGGAACCTTTCATCGATGCCTACTTTGAAATGCTCGAGCCACTGTGGAAGGACCGCACCTACAAGATCGCCGAGTACATCGCCGATGGTCTCTACCCCGGCTCGCTCATAGGAGCACCACTGGTCACGGCTACGAAAGCATGGCTTGCGTCCGCACCCGATATTCCCGCTCTCAGACGCATCGTGGAGGAAAACCTTGCGGGTGTGGAGCGGGCGCTCAAAGTCCAAGCCCAGGACAGATAGTCGGCCTCTCGGGTAACGGGCCTAACATGGGTCTATGGATTCACTGTGGGACTCACTTCTCGATGCCTTCGCCACCTACACGGTCGTTTTCCGAATCCTCGGCCTTCTTGTTGCAGGTGGCATCGCGAAGTTGGGCGTTCGAGTTCTCATCAAACGCATCGTGGCGCAGATTGTGCGGGGGGTAAAAAAAGCGCACAAGGTTGATGACACGACGGAGCTCAACGCGAGCCCGGTTGCAGCCTTGCGATCGGTTCAGCGGGCTCGAACCATGGGCTCAGTGCTCAACAGCACCGCTACATGGGTGATTGCCTCCATCGTCGTAATTCTCGCGCTCTCCGAGCTTGGTTTTTCTGTCACCGCCCTCGTGGCGAGTGCTGGAATCATCGGTGCTGCCCTCGGGTTTGGGGCACAATCCATCGTCAAAGACGTGCTCAACGGGCTCTTTATGGTGTTTGAAGATCAGTTGGGTGTGGGAGATGTGGTTGACCTGGGCCTTGCTGAGGGTGTCGTCGAGCGGGTGGGTATTCGCATCACCGAAATTCGAGATATCAGCGGCACTCTTTGGTTTGTGAGAAATGGCGAAATATTGCGCGTGGGCAACCACACCCAAGATTGGGCGCGCGTCATTCTGGATTTGCCTGTGCCGTATGAATCCAATATCGAAGAAATCCAGGCCGTGTTGCTCGAATCTGCGAAGTCTTTCTCTGCCAGCCCCGAGTGGCGCAGAAAAATACTGGAAGACCCAGAGGTGTGGGGGGTGCAATCCCTCTCCGCGGAGGCCATCACTCTTCGTTTGGTGTTGAAAGTGCGCGCCGGTCAGCAATGGGCTGCCGAACGTGCGCTTTATCGGGTACTCAAAGAGTCCCTCGATCGAAGCCACGTTGATTTGCCTCCTCTCAACCGCATGGTGATGGATAACCGGGATAACTCACGAGCATCCCAAGCGCGGGTGAGTGAAGAAGCGGCCGCGAAAGACACGTCAGATTCCCGTAAAGACGATGACTGACGAGGGAACCCACCCGGGTCAATCGCTCTTTGAACGCATCGGGGGCGAAAGTACGTTCACCCGTCTGGTGGAGCACTTCTACGCCGGAATCCGCACCGATGATGTACTGCTTCCCATGTATCCCGCGGAGGACTTGGAAGGCGCTATTTGGCGACTGTCCACATTTTTACAGCAGTACTTTGGGGGACCCACAACCTATAGCGACCAGCGCGGACACCCCAGGCTTCGGATGCGTCACGCCGCCTTCAAAGTCAATCCCGAGGCGAAAGAACACTGGTTAGCCCACATGAAGGTGGCCCTGGAATCTCTTCAGCTTTCCCCTTTGGACCAGGATGAGCTATGGGATTACCTCGAGCGAGCCGCGGTGTCGATGGTCAACACTTTTGAACCCTAGACGTCATCCTCATCAGGACCAAAATCGTAGCCGGTAGGGAATTTGATGAGCACGTAGCCGCCGCTGGAGCTCAGCCGAACCCACTTGCCCGTGGTGTGAACCTGGAGATTTCTGTCAATCAGAAAACCCAAAGCATCCGCGGCAAAACCTGCACCTGCAGGAATCCTTTTACTATAGGAAAGCATTTCGCCCCACACTTCGGCCCGGACTTTCTGAACAATCGATTCCCCCGCGTTAGCCGGAACTGCCTTCGCCACGCGAGCAATTCCTGATCGAGCTGCCTCGGCAAGGACCGGGGAAGACACGCCGCGGCGGCGGCGCCATTCCTGGCGAGGCGGCGTGATGGCCGCCCACGCCATCGAGGCAACCTGAGCCGGCATTTGAACGTCAAGGCTGTCGCTTTCCAAAGCAACGCCGACGCGGTGAAGGAGAGACTCCAGAGGAACAACGACGTCACACTCAGCCGCATTTGCCAAAGGCGTCACCCTAAGCCCCAGAACGGTGGGGGTACGGTCAAGAAGACCCCTGGGCACCAACACGCCGACATACACCTGGAGCAACCCGTCACTGATGATTACGCGAGCAGAACCGTTATTGACGCGAGCAGCTCGCTGGACAAAAGTTTGGAGGTCCTGGAGGGCCTCGACAGAAGTGGGAGTGAAAGTATGTGCCATCGTGTTGTCTAAACTACAACAGATGAAGAATTCCGTGGAGTCCACAGGGTCAAACGACCCGGTGGAGAGCATGCTGCACGCGCTCACGCTCACCGCGTCGTCAGCGGGCACACGGGAAGATATTTTTACTGCCCCCAGCCAGTGGCAACCCCACGGGCGCGTCTTCGGCGGTCAGGTCATGGCGCAGGCGGCTCGTGCCGCGATGCACACCGTGGAGAATCATCGAGCTATCCATTCCCTCCACGGCTATTTCCTGCGCCCTGGGGACATCACCGAAGACATCACGTTTGTGGTGGATCGCATCCACGATGGTCGCTCTTTCTCCACCCGCCGCGTACAGGCCTACCAAAAAGGTCAGCCGATTTTTTCCATGATCGCGTCGTTCCAAGATGAAGACCCCGGTCTCGACCACCAAGCGATGATGCCCGAGGGTATCCCCAACCCCGAGTCCTTGCCCAGTGCGCAGGAAGTGTTGAATTCTCTCGGGCATCCCCTTGCGGATGTGTGGGCGAAAACCCGGGCCTTTGATCTTCGGCACCACCCCTCCTCGGTATATGTTTCGCTCGAAGGCGAGCCTGCGCCCACCCAGTCGCTGTGGATGAAGTGTCTTGGCACCCTCCCCGATGATGCCAACCTTCACCGAGCTGCTTTTGCCTATGCCAGTGACTTCAGCATTCTGGAACCCGTGATGCGCGCGCACGGCATCACGTGGTCAACGCCAGGTCTCAAAGTTGCGAGCCTGGATCACGCCATGTGGTGGCATCGTGCAGCTCGCGCAGATGAATGGTTCCTCTACGTACAGGAATCACCTTCCGCACAAGGCGGACGGGGTCTGTCTTTGGGGAGAATCTTTAGCCAGTCCGGTGAGCTCATTGCGTCTGTTGCTCAAGAAGGAATGGTTCGCGTTCCTAGTCCCTCGTGAGCTTGCGATAGGTGGAACGGTGAGGCGCAGCAGCATCAGCTCCTAAGCGATGCACTTTGTTTTCCTCGTAGGCATCAAAGTTTCCCTCAAACCAGTACCAATTGCCCGGGTTTTTCTCCGTCCCCTCATAGGACAAAATGTGGGTGGCAATCCGGTCGAGGAACCACCGATCGTGAGTAATCACCACGGCACACCCGGGAAACTCCAACAGAGCGTTTTCCAAGCTGGACAGTGTCTCGACATCCAAGTCGTTGGTGGGCTCGTCGAGGAGCAAGAGGTTCCCTCCCTGCTTCAGGGTCAGCGCGAGATTGAGACGGTTACGTTCACCACCGGAAAGGATTCCCGCTTTCTTTTGCTGATCTGGGCCTTTGAACCCGAACGAAGACACGTACGCTCTGGAAGGAATCTCCACTTTCCCCACCTGAATGACATCAAGACCGTCAGAGACCACTTCCCAGAGTGTCTTGCCGGAATCTATCCCGGCGCGCTCCTGATCCACATAGGAAAGCTTCACGGACTCTCCCACAACCAGTTCTCCCCCGTCCAACGTTTCTAACCCAACAATGGATTTGAACAACGTGGACTTTCCCACACCGTTGGGACCAATCACGCCGACAATCCCGTTGCGCGGGAGCGAGAAGCTGAGATCGTCGATGAGGACTCTCTCCCCAAACCCTTTGCGAACCTTCTTTGCTTCCAACACAACTTGGCCGAGCCTGGGGCCGGGCGGAATCTGAATCTCCTCGAAATCGAGCTTCTTCGTCCTATCGGCTTCCTCAGCCATTTCTTCATACCGGGCGAGACGGGCCTTGGATTTAGCCTGGCGGCCTTTGGAGTTGGAGCGAACCCATTCGAGTTCATCTGCGAGTCGTCTAGCCAGCTTCTGATCTTTCTTACCCTGAACCTGGAGGCGTTCACCCTTCTTTTCTAGGTAGGTGGAGTAGTTGCCCTCATAGGGATAGAGGCGACCGCGGTCCACCTCCGCAATCCACTGGGCGACGTGATCAAGAAAGTAACGGTCGTGTGTGATCGCGATGACAGCGCCAGGATATTTGGCCAGGTGCTGCTCAAGCCACATCACACTCTCGGCATCGAGGTGGTTGGTGGGCTCATCAAGGAGCAATAAATCCGGCTTCTCTAGCAACAATTTGCACAGTGCGACACGGCGCTTCTCCCCACCCGAAAGGTGGGTGATGGCTTCATCAGAGGGCGGGCACCGCAACGCATCCATGGCTTGTTCGAGCTGGGAATCTAGGTCCCAGGCGTCAGCCGCATCGATGGCTTCCTGAAGGGTTCCCATTTCCGCAAGCAGGGTGTCGAAATCTGCGTCAGGGTTCGCCATGGCTGCAGAAATTTCATTGAAGCGTTCAATTTTGCCGTGTATTTCTCGAACGCCATCCCGGACGTTCTCCAGCACCGTCTTCGTCTCATCCAGGACCGGCTCTTGCATCAAGATTCCGACGCTGAACCCGGCGGTCAGGGCGGCTTCACCGTTGCTCGGCGTATCGAGGCCTGCCATAATCTTCAAAATTGTGGACTTACCGGAACCATTGGGGCCCACCATCCCGATTTTTGCTCCGGGAAAAAACGACATCGTGACGTCGTCAAGAATGAGCTTGTCGCCCACCGCTTTGCGGGCACGGACCATCGTGTAAATGAATTCAGCCATAAGTCCCTAGTTTACGGACTCGCACACCCCCGGCTCACCGTCCCTGCGGGCACGGCACAGGGCCGCCCCACGAGGAGAGAATCGTCAGCCCTCGTTTCCACCTACGACGTCTTCTTCGTCTGTGTGACCCCTGGGGACCTTCTTGTATTGGCTCGTTCCCCAAGACAGGTCATGGCCAAGGGATTCGGCTTCCACCTCGATAGAGGTGCCCGTGCGGTCATCGGTGGTCCAGTCCCGCACTTTCACGCGGCCCGACGTGACGATGCGATCGCCCTTATTCAGAGAGTGTGAGGCGTTGACGGCAAGCTCACGAAAGGCGGTGACCGTGTACCAATTAGTGTCACCATCCGCCCAGGAGTTGTTGGCACGGTCATACTTGCGCTGTTGCGATGCAAGTCGGAAACTCGTGATGGCGAGGCCTTCGGACGTAACGATGTGCCGAGGGGTTGTGGCCACCAGTCCGGTCAAGGTGAGGTGATCTGTCATGAGAAGTCCTTCCTGGCCCGGGACGGTTAGGTGTGGGCGGAATCCCCCGAGAATGAATTCGACCTAGGCCCACTGTGCTCGAGGGGCTAGCGGACGGGGCTCGGTGGCAGGAATCAGTGGACTTATAAGGACAGTCCCCCTTTTGTGGACAACTAAACGGGGAGGAGGTACTGCGAAAAACTTGCGCGAACCTTGCTGACTTTGGGAACCGCGACTGCCAGGCAATATCCCTGTCCAGGGTTTTTGGCAAAAAAGTCTTGGTGATAATCTTCGGCGTCATAGAACTCTCCGAGCGGTGAAATTTCGGAGACCACTTCCCCACCCCACGTGTCCTTGGCTCGGTCCCGCGCCGCTTCAAAAAGCGCGCGCTCTTCCTCATCGCGATAAAACAGGGCGGATCGGTACTGAGTACCCACATCATTTCCTTGCCGATTCATCTGGCGTGGGTCGTGCATCGTGAAAAACGCGTCCAAGATGACGTCTGAAGGGATGACATCGGGATTGAATGTCACCGCCACCGCTTCAGCGTGACCGGTGCGCCCGGTGCAGATGTCCTCGTAGGAAGGGTTCGCCCCTTCACCTCCGGTATAGCCAGAGACTACCTTGCTCACCCCTTGGAGTACCCGGTACGCGGCATCAAGACACCAGAAACAGCCACCAGCTACCACATAGGTTTTCATGCCCCAGAGACTACGCCCTGGGCCTGAGAGAGACGTCAGAAAGTGGTTACAACCATCCCTGCGCACCCCCTACGCTGGTGCTGTGCCATCCTCCCCCTTGACTCCTAGACCGAACCCACTTCAGCGGTAATGGGCTACTTCTACGCTCTTCTTGCCGCACTTCTTTTTGGTGCCAACGGCTCCGTGAGCAAGGTCATTATTCAGGCAGGATTCTCCGCCATAGAACTGACCCAAATGCGTGTTCTGGGAGCCGCCGTCATCTCCGGGCTGATTTTGTTAGTCCTGGACCGACGGTCTTTCCGTCTGCCCCTTCGCCAGTGGCCGGTGATCATTGTTTTGGGCGTTGTCGGGGTAGCGATGCTTCAAGCCACCTACGCATTTGCCATTGCCCTTTTGCCCGTCGGAATAGCGTTGCTCCTGGAGTACCTTGCCGTCCTCATCGTTGCGCTCTTTGCTTACTTCTTCTTCAAGGAGAAGGTGCACTCGCGTTTGTGGATTGCCATTGGCTTTGTTATTGCCGGGCTTATTGTGGTGGCAGAAATCTGGGCCAGCACCCTCAATCCCACCGGGGTCCTGTGGGGTTTGGGCGCGGCAGTATCACTCGCAACCTACTTCTTGGTCGGAGAAAAACAGCTCCAAACCATCTCTCCACTCGCCCTGTCCTTTTGGACGATGAGCATTGCCACCCTTTTTTGGGCACCTTTTTCTGGGTGGTGGAACTTCACCGTCGACATGTTCACTGTCGCTGTTCCGCTCGGCGGCTCGCTCCCCGACATCGCAGCACCACTGTGGACTCTTCTTCTGTGGAACATGACCCTGGGTTCTTTCGCACCCTTTCTCCTTTCGCTAAACGCCCTCAAAAGGCTTTCCGCTACCGCGGCAGGAATCACCGCCACCAGTGAAATTGCGTTTGCGTTCATCGCGGCGTGGTTGTGGCTCAACGAGGCGCTAAGCCTGGCTCAAATAGTGGGAGCCTCGATAGTGCTCCTAGGCATTGTTATTGCACAATCCGCTCGCACAAGCGATGTGGTCGTGCAAACTGACTTGGCTTTGGAAACGGGGCCCATTTTTCTTCCAGACCTCGAAGATTTAGAGGACCTAGAAGAGGAAAAACGCTAAACAAAGACGGTGGATTGCTCAGGCTCGAGTTGGCCTTCCCGCAGCTACCATCCGATAATGATGTTCCCCGCCAACGCTTCTTAGGAGTTGCGTGTGGTCTCAGCAGGACAGAACATCACCAAACAGAAACCTTTTCTCGGCCTCTGAAAGCCGCGCGGACCAGTGTGGCTACTTCGAGGGATCCAGATGAAGGGCAAAAAACTCTTCGATGCGGCGCCACGCATCCGGTGCTGCATCAGGATTGGTCGTCACCCCCAAGACGATACTGAGAATTCCGCGCAACCCCCTGGGCCCCGCGCGATAAGGGTTAAGGAAGGAGTGACCGGCGTCGGGGTATTCCTTCACATCGTGCGGCACTCCCGCCTTCAGGAGGTGCTCCTCGAGCACCTGTGCCGCGCCGGTCAACCCTTTATCTTTCGCACCAAAACTGGCCACGACAGGGCAGGCACCCTCAAGGACAGCGTCAAGGTCGACAGGAAGCACAGCGTAGTTAA
>Ga0209284_10003053_pt1 | contig 21411 bp, 16 predicted proteins | sample FRY03_FD_187211 | JGI IMG/M metagenome (GOLD analysis project Ga0209284, IMG submission 187211) | Freshwater microbial communities from Lake Fryxell liftoff mats and glacier meltwater in Antarctica - FRY-03 (SPAdes) (version 2) | ecosystem: Environmental > Aquatic > Freshwater > Ice > Glacier...
TACTGACCTTGCGACCAGTCTAGGTACCACTCGGGCGGATGTCCTCTCTAAGATTGGTGCGACTGAGGCGACCCTAAACACCCGTGTCGATACTCTTGAGACTTCGCTAAGAGGTCAGATTACTGACCTGTCAACTGACGTTCAGGCTAAGTACGATGCACTGGACAATAGGCAGAAGGCGTTTGCCGACCAGCTAACTAACCAAGGTGTAGACCTAAATACGGCTATTGACACAGCTAAGACTGAGCTTAGGGACGAGATTGCAGGGGTGTCAACTGACGTTCGGGCTGTTGCTGATCTGGTGGGTAAGCCAGCTTCAGAAGTTACGCAGGGGGATATTGACTACGTTAAACAGTTTTTGAGTGGTAGAGGTAACGGTCAGGCGGATTTAAAATACGACTACAACGGAGACGGGGTAGTAGACATTAACGACCAAACCGCACTAGAAGGTATTGTCGGTGGTACCGGGGACGGCTCTGCGTTCTCTCCAGCGACTAATTCAAAGTGGGCCGCTACAGGTGTTTACGGTACGCTAGAAGCAAATGAAGCCGCTGCGCAAAAGGCAATTGCTGGCGAAGCCGAAAGAACCCGACAAGCAAACGCCAACCTAGCCGCCGCCAACAGAAACGCTGCCACTCGGCAGGCCCAAAGAACTCAACGCATGGGCAATATAAATACCATGATGGGGATGTTAGGGCAGGCAAACGACATTGGTGGACAACAAGTTACCGTAAAACCGTCGGATCCAGCTAAAATTGGGTATATGTACGATTTTGAAAGTATTTTTGCTAACCCAACACAAGAAAAGATGTTTGCAAGTCCATACGGCAGTTACGCCCAAGGCGGTATGGTAGAAGACGACATAAACGCTGAACTAATTAAGATGCTAAGGAGCTAGCCATGGCAGGTTATTACGACCCCTACACCGAAGAGTGGATTGAGACTGAAGACCAAGCCACGGTCGATTTTTACGACGACTACGACTACAGCAACGCAGTAGATTACGGTTACGACGATTACTCGTGGATGTACGAAGGTGATGATGACTTTGCTACTGGCAGTATCTACAACGATGATGGCACTTTAAATTCTGGGGCGTCTGCTGTTTTTGGTGACGCTGACCCATCTTTTTGGGATACGCTTGGTAACGTAGCTAAAACGTACGGGGGAAAAATCTTTGACGCCGCCAAAAAGCTAGTAACAAAAACGGTTGACGGAAAAGAAGTAACTGACTGGGGCAAAATTGCCAGTGTTGCTGGTGGTGTGTACGGTGCATACTCCGCGAGTCAACCTAAGCCACCTACCGGGTATCAAGGCAAAATTCCCGACTACACTGCGGTGCGCCAGCAGGTAGAAAACACCTACGACCCCAATCGCCGCCCCGGAAGTAGCGGGCAGCGGTATTTTACTGACACTAAATATGCGGGTGCTGACGGTGTGCAAGGGGCTAAGGATCAAGCGGCAACCGAAGCGACGGGTCTAGCTGCACTAAACGCAGCCAACCCAGCAAAGCAAGAACGCCCCCAAAGTCCAACCGAAACAGCTATTGCGCAGGCAGAAAAAGCCGCTGATGTGGAAACAAAACGGGACGCCTCAAAGGTTATTGGGGACATGCCTGTGCCTGAGTACGCCGCAGGGGGCATCGCCGAATTGGCTAAGGGTGGTAAACCACGATATTTAGCTGGTCAAACCGATGGTATGGCTGATAAAATAAAAGCAAATATTGACGGGAACCAAGAGGCTAGATTAAGTCATGGTGAGTTTGTTATTCCTGCGGATGTGGTAGGCCACTTAGGTAACGGTAACTCCGAAGCCGGGGCAGACCGGCTCTATGCAATGATGGACCGAATCCGTAAAGCCCGAACCGGTACAAAGAAACAGGGCAAACAAATCAACCCCGACAAATACTTAGCCGCGTGAGGTAATACATATGGCAGCAGATCCTACAGCAACAACTACTCCGGGCGTAACGACTACTCCTGATCCAACCGTTGGGCAGCAAACGGGTACCGAATCAAACTTGTCTAACTGGGCAGGAAGTTACGTTACAGATATGTTGGGTAAGGGTCAGGCCCTATCTAACCAAGCCTACCAAGGCTACGGTGGCCCGTTGACCGCAGGTTCGTCTAACCTACAAAATCAAGCGTTTCAGGGTTTAGCGGGTTTAACTATTCCTACTGACCAGATGCAGGCGTTTACTCCACAACAGTTCTCCGCCGCTGACGCTCAACGTTTGATGAACCCGTACTTGCAGTCAGCCCTTGACCCGCAGATTGCCGAGGCGCGCCGCCAGTCAGAGATTCAAAACCTACAAAATAATACCGCAGCTACTCGGGCCGGTGCATTTGGTGGGGGGCGGCAAGCGTTAATGGGGTCAGAAAACCAACGTAACTTGTTACAGAACTTGTCTGGCATTACCGGCGCGGGTTACAAGCAAGCCTACGATCAAGCGCTAAGCCAGTTTAATAACGAGCAAAATCTACAGCGCGGCGCCACCGCTGACGCTCAAAACTACGGCATGGGGGCTTTACAAAAACAGGCCGAAATGGGTAACGCCCAGCGTGCTATCGAGCAAGAAGGCATTGCCGCTGACCGCGCGCAGTTTGAAGAAGAGCGTGACTACCCCTACAAACAAGTGCAGTACCAGCAGTCGTTGCTTCAGGGTTTACCCTTACAAGCGCAGTCATATACGTACTCACAGCCGAGCGCGTTGTCTGAGTTTATGCAGGGTGGCGGGGGAATAACTGAACTATACGATATGTTGTTTGGTGGTAGCGGCGCTGCTGCGTCTACAGGCACTACGGGAACGGGTTCAGCCGGAGTTACTACCAACACCCCCGTGCAAAACTTAGCTGACGGCACTACTCCAGTTTAAGGACAAAACATGATGAATCAAGGTATTGACCAAGGTGTAGCCCAACGCGTTGATGCGTATCGTGGCAACCCACAAGCCCTACAGCAAAAATATGCGGTTAGTCAAGAACTGGTTGATTTGCTAGCGCTTCAGAAAATTAAATCTGAAAAAGAAGCCGCCGCCCGCCAGATGCAGATGCAAATGGCTCAGCAGCAAGCTGCCAATGGTGAACCACCTACCGTCGCTGAACAGCGTGAAAAAGAAGTCATGGATATGACTAAAGAAGAGATGATACAGCAGCAGTCCGGCATCATGCAGCAAAAGCAGCAACAACAGCAAGAAGGCATGCAGAAACTAGCGCAAGGCATCGCTAGCGCCCCCGGCGCGCAAATGGCCGCTCAGCCTCAAATGATGGCCGCTGGTGGTATTGTTGCGTTTGCTGAAGGTGGGGAGGCAGAAGAGAAAGAACGTTGGCAAGACATGAAACGCCGCCCTGATGAGACTTCTACAGAGTTTGTCCGGCGCGTTGAAAAGGCTAAACAGAAAAATTTTCAGGCCCAAGGCCCTAGTAAATTTATAGAGTTTTTTAAGGAGAGGGGCGACAGGCCTTTAATTCCCGGACTCGGGGCGTACCCCGAAGTGATAGAGCGTGAAGCCCCAGTCGCAGCCGAAACAACAGCAAACGCAGACCCGCTAACCAGCGATCTACCTCCGGATAATGCAAACCCATTACGCCCCCCCGAACCAGAAACAGTAGTTCCAGCCCCGGCCCCGGTGGCTGAGCCGCCGCCCGCTTTATTACGTCCTTCTAGTGCCGCACCTCAACAAGCTCTGCCGAACGTTGGATTACCGAGCCTACCGCAGGGGGGCCAGTTTGATAAAGACGTACGAGCGGGCGTGCAGGGGTTGATGGACAAAGACCCCAATGCAATGGAAAAAGCAACTCGTAAAGAGGGGTTAGAGTTTTTGGGTATGCCGCAAGCCGAACGCGACGCGCGGGCTAAACAGCGGGCAGGTATTGAAGCCTTAGACGCGCAACAGCTTGATCCAGAGCAAATCCGCAAACAAAAACTACAAAACTTTATGCTCGGTGCCGGTGGGCAGGGTAGTTTTGGTCGTGCATTAGGCGCTGGTGGCCGTTCGGCTGTTAACTTTGAGCGTAACCGGGACGACGAACAACGCCGCCGCCTGCTCGAGCGTAACAAAATGCTACGTGATGAGTTTGATATTGACGCGGGCGTACGTAAAGACGCATACGCTTCTGGGGAAAAACGGTTCGGAGAAGGCGCAGCCGATGTGCGTCAGGGTATTAGCTCGGGCGCGTCGATGAGTAGCGCGGATCAGCAGGCCGCCGCTTCTATGCGTAACACGGACGTAAGCGCCGCCGTTTCTATACGTAACTCAAACCAGCAAATGGAAACGGCGGGCCTTGATCGTGGTTCTCGTGAGCGTATTGCTGAAATGCAGGCGCAAGTGCAGCAAGAAACTTCAGCGGCGTTACGTGCAAGTGCGACAGAGCAAGAACGAAACAGGGCATACGGTAACGCCGAAACTCGCCGTATTAGGGCGGAGAAAGAAGCCGGTGCAAGGTTCGATAAACAAATAGCAAACATTCAAGGGCTAGCAGCAATGGGGCAAAAGTTAAACCCTACGCAGGAAACAATGCTAGATCAATTAATTGCGGATAGGGAAAAAGCAGTTCGCGCGGCTGTGGGGCCGATTGATGCGGAGATGGACAGATTAGCAAGCGTAGGCGCAGGTGGTGGTGGTGATGGGCTAAAAGTGGTCGGGAAACGCGACAAATAATAGGAATTAGGCATGCCAATTTACTCAATTGCGGGGCCAAATGGCGCTATATATGATATAGAGGGGCCCGAAGGGGTATCCGATGCGGATCTATTTGCCGCCGTTCGTAAGCAAATGCGGGAAGAACGCTACGCTGAAGAAGATAAAGTCATGGCTGAAAGGCGCGCTACACGCCAACAAACGCCTGAAGAAGAAACTACAGTTGGCGGTAACGTATTAGAGGCTGCTAAAGGTGTTATCCCCGGTGCAGTTGGTTTGCTTGAAACAGCCGGAACTGGTATCGCGTCAATGTTTGGCGAAGATACTGAACAGGCCGCACGCGAATCAATTAAAAATATTGCGGGTATAGTTAAGAAGCCGTTTGAAGCCGCCCCCGGCTACGAAGATTCTGTGGGCCGCAACATTGGTCAGGGTCTAGGCTCCCTACTTGCTGTTGCGCCATTGGCGTTTATGGGGCCAGCCGGGGTTGCTGGTGGTATTGGAGTCGGTTTAGCCGCCGGTGCAGGTGAGGCACGAGAAAGTGCCGAAGCCAAAGGCGCTACTGCTGAAGAACGCGCTACTGCTACAGGGTTAGGCACTATACCCGGCGCGTTTGACACCATCATAGACATGACACTAGCCGCGTTTCCCGGCGGCAAGGCAATTGGGTTTATTAAACGTGCGTTAATATCCGGCGGTGTTGAGGGCGCAACCGAAGCTGCGCAGCAGGTAGCTCAAAACGCTATTGCCAAGGGTGTATACGACCCATCTCAAGAACTTATTGAAGGCTCTGGTGAGCAAGGCGCGTACGGTGCGGGCGTCGGCACTATTGCTAGTTTGTTACTGGATATGGCTATTCCCGGGCGCCGTCGCGGGCCAAGCGGGGCTAATGAGAAACCTCTCACGCCAGAAGCGCAAGGGGGCGAAGCGCCACGGTTAGGTGCGGAGGGTGTGTTTACTCCGGTATCTTTGCCAGACGGCTCAGTAGCTATGACGCGTGAAGACTTGGCTACCTACGAGCAATCCAAGTTTGACCAACAGTACGCCCCGCAAGACACTACTCCCAGCATTGCTAGAGAAACCGAGTCCGGTGCGCAAGGTGAGTTGTTTCAAACAGACAAAGATACCGCTCTGCTGAAGATGGCGGGTATCCAAGGACCACAACCTCAAACCGCCGACGACTTTGAGTTGGCAATGCAGGAAGCTCCACGCGGGGAACAGCAAGAGCTAGACCTACAAGCGCCAGTAGAACGTGACACCCAGACCATGGATATGGTTACCGATCTTGAGGAGACTCAACAGATCGAAGACATGGTGGCGCAAGACGAGGCCGCAGCTAAAGTTAAGCGAGAAGAAATTGACACTAGAAAAGCGCGTTTAAAGTTTGAGTCTGACCTCGCCGAAACCGATGCGCGGGTAAAGAACGCACAAGAGAAAGGCACGGAAGAGAAACGCCTTGCACTGTTGCTACCCCTCATCGAAGCACCAGACATAAACATCCCCAAGCTGTTTGCAAAAGAACTCAAGCGTAACGGTCTAGTACCCGAAGGCTTAGAAGCAATACTGACGCCACGTGAGAAGAAGTTAATCCAGCGTGCCTACGATTTGCGTTTGGCAGAGGCGGAGACGGAGGTAGAGGCTACCCCGACAGACACAGAGGCTAATAACGCTGAGCTGGAATCGGCTATCCCCGAGAAAGGCGCACGCTCCGAGCCCGTTCAAATGGGTCTGCCCGGCACGGCTAAACCAAAAGGGATGCAGCAGCCAGAGGCGTTCTCTGAAGAAGAGATTGCCACGCAGGAAGAGAAGCCGTTTGATACGGTGCTTACCCCAGAAGTTCTGGACAAGACTGGCCTACCCAAGCAGTCGGGCTTCTACAAGCAGTTACTTAACATGGACATGGCTGATCCAACTCAACAGCCAGTAGTAGCTAACATCTTTGGGCGTGTACGGGAAAACCCTAATATCAAACCAGCTACAAAAGAAGCTGTTGAAACTTTAGCTATGCAAGCATTTGGCGGTCTGTCTAAGCGGGGTGAGATGTTCGGACCACGTGGCGCGGTGCTAAGCGGTAAACCTGCTAAGAAGGAGACCCCTAGTGCAAACAAACCCGCTGACACAGGACGAGCTGGAGCTGGCGCTAGTGTGGGCAAAGCAACGGCTGTCAAGGGAGAGCTTGCTCGATCGAACACCGCAACGACTACCGCTACCAAACAACCTAAAGCACCTGACGCCGATGGACTGGGAGTTGATGGAAAACCTGTTAGTGACGTTGGAGCACGAAAAAGCGACAAGTCCACTGCAGTAGCCCAAGAACTAGCGGCTAAAAAGAAGGCCGATGCGGAAAAAGCCGCCCAAGAACTAGCGGCTAAAAAGAAGGCCGATGCGGAAAAAGCTGCCAAAGAACTAGCGGCTAAAAAGAAGGCCGCGCCGAAACCGGTGCAGGGCGGTAACGCTTATGTGATGGCTAAAGAACAAGGTGAAGGCGATCACGCTATTCGCACGTTAGCTGCCGATGCGTACCTTAACACTGCCGAAGACTACAGCGTGAAAAAGGCCGAGGCTATGCTTCGTGACTTAAACGACGGTAAAGATCTTGGCCTTAAGTTTGGCAAAGACAATTCAAACGGCCCCGGCACAGGTGGCAAGTACGCTAGAGATTTCTACGCTTCGTTGAACGCTAAAGAAAAAGCAGCATTTAATAAAGAACTACAAGATTTCCTGTACTCGGAGATCAAGACAAAAGGTTACTTTGAGTCGTACAACCGTTCGCAAGCTATTGCACGAGAAGAGTTTGACGGCGACATATCTTCACTGGCTGAGGGAGCAAAAGGTATATCTGTATCCCTGCACCCTGAAGTCGTGCGCATGGTAAAAAACAACGATCTAGTCGGCGCGTTGAAATACATCGGTAATATGGGTACGGGGCGTATTCCAATGCTGGCTAAGAAATTTGCCACCCTACTTACTAACGTTGATATTGGGGTGATGGACTTTAACAACCCGTCTGCCGACATGCAAAAGATTGCAAAGGCTACCAATACTAACTTAACCGATAATTCTGGAGTCTACCTCACTAATAACCAAGATATACAAGTCATACTACTTGACATCAATACCGGACTAGATGTTTGGACGTTACTGCACGAGGCGTCACACGCGGTCACTCACGCAACGCTACAAAACAAATCTCACCCCCTGACCAAGCAGTTAACGCAGTTATTTAACGACGTTAAGGATTCGCTGGGCACAGCTTACGGAGCGGAGAGGGTAAGTGACTTTGCATCTGAGGCACATAGTAACCAAGTGTTCCGGCAAGAACTAGCTCGCATCAACCCCAAGGGCGAGAAAATAACTGCCCTACGTCGGTTTGTGCACGCGGTTAAAAACTTCTTACGTAGTCTGATTGGTATGGACACCAAGAGCCTGAACAGTGCTTTGGATTCGGCGGACTATTTGCTAGAAGCTATTGTGCAAGGGCACGGATCAGGGTCAGTTAGTGGCGACAGTCCGGTGTTTACCGCGTCTTTACTCAACAAAGGTGAGAGCGCGTTTAAAGCTATTGACCAGCGTATTAAATCTTTACCTGTGTTCGATAACACCACAGCCGCTGGGATTCTTGATTTTTTACGGACGGCGGGGCCAGAGACAATTAAGAAAATCGTTTTGCGCGGCTTGCCGCTGAACGCACTAACCGAAGTTGCGTCTAAAGAAGTACCGATGGCCCCCACGTTAGCTAAGCTTGAGAAAGAGTGGAACGGCGCGGTTGATATAAATCGTAACGCTATTGAAGATACGTGGGTCAACATTAAGAAGTGGGGTAGGGGCAACCCCGAGAAATTGCAGGCGCTAGATACTACCGTTATGGAAAGTACCTTAGCCCGCGTAGACCCGTCTAAAGATCGTAGCAAATATGTTGGTAAGACAGACGAAAGCGGTAACAAACTCGACGCGGCGTGGGATCGTCTGCAACCGGACTGGAAAAAGCTAGGCCCCGATGGGCAAGCCATATATAACCAGATGCGCGATTCATACGCTACGCTGCACCAAAAGTTGATTAACCAGATCATGTCTCGTATTGATGAGTCTGTTAGTGGTGACGTAGCAAAAAACCTCAAGAAAGAAATTTTGGCGAGACTCGCTACCAAAGGCAAGATCGAACCGTACTTTCCACTTGCACGCGAGGGCGAGTACCGTATTTCCTACGACACAAAGGGGCCAGAGGGTAACATAGAACGTTACGTTGAGCACTACGCTAATGCCGTTACTCGTGACCGCGCAGCGTTGACTTTGGAAGCCGGTAAGACCTCAGCCGAAATTAAGGCTTTAAACATTGAAACGTTTAAAGGGTACAACCTCAAGACTTATCGTGACGCGCCGTCGTCGTCGTTTATGAATCAAATGATTCGCACGATGGAAGCTAACAAAGTCGGCAACGAAACTATTGAGGAAGTCATGCGGGCGTATCAAAATGCCCTACCTGAGTCGGCGTTTGCGCAGGCGTTCCGCAACCGTAAAGATATTCGCGGTGCGGATACAAACTCTACCCAAGTGTTCTATGACCGGTCTTTGAGTATGTCGTACCAGATGGCTAGTCTGGAGTACGCCGCAAAGATGTATAAGCTACGTGACCAGATCAACGAGCACGTGACCAAAACAAACCGTAGTGACGAAGCGCGTTTGCTGGCTACAGAACTCAACAGCCACATTCAAACTTTGGTGCGTCCAGAAGTAGCAGGTTGGTCTAAGGCTCTAACATCCGCAGCTTTTGGCTGGACTCTTGGCTTTAACGTATCGTCAGCCGCAGTTAACATGTCGCAGGTGCCGTTAGTTGTTATGCCGTACTTAGGTGGTAAGTATGGGTATGGGAAGACTAGCGCGGCTCTTGGCAACGCAACTAAGTTGTTCTTTGGTAGTGGCCTAAAACGTACGGCCACAATGACCGCCCCACTAAGTGGTAAGAGCACATATCAAAGCTCGGGCGCTTTCTCGCTAGATAACTACGATTTTGATGCTAAGGGCACGGCAAAAGAAGTTAAGCGATTAAAAGAACTATCTGCGTTGAGTGTGAAGTACGGGTTGCTCGACCGATCTATGATAAACGACTTGCTAGAAAGTGGCCCCAAATCGACCGTGCTTGACACCATTAACAAGTACTCTGGGTTTATCTTTCACCACGGCGAACGTATGAACCGCCAAGTTGCTTTAATAGCGGCGTACAACCTAGAGTTGGGTCGCATGGCTAAGGAAAAGAAAGTAGACATTGACGCGTTAACTTCGGCTAATCGTGAAGCGGCGGCAGAAGAAGCTGTGCGCCTAGCTGAACTACTTAACGGCGGTGCTTCCGCTGGTAGTGCCCCGCTTCTTGCAAAGAACTCTATTGGTAAAGTCATATTTATGTACAAACGCTATGGCGCGTCAATGTACTACATGATGTTTAAAACTGCTAAAGAAGCTATGAAGTCCGAAAGCCCAGAAGTTCGGGACGCGGCGATGCGTCAGATTCTCGGCATCTACGTATCAGCCGGATTGATGGCTGGGGTGCAGGGTCTGCCTATGGTGGGCATGCTGACGATGATCGTCAACATGTTCCGCGACGATGATGAGGACGACGCCGAAACCTCCCTACGTAAGTACTTTGGTGAAGGTATGTACAGTGGTGCGGCTAATTACTTGATGGGGGTTAACGTGGCTAGCCGAATTGGCTTAACTGACCTGCTTATAGCTGACACGGGCTATAAGAGCCAAGACGGTGTGCTCTTGTCCGCTTTAGCAGCGGCGGGCGGGCCGGTCTATGGTGTCGGTACCCGCATTGGGGATGGCGTAAAAATGATTTATGACGGTGAGTACCAGCGCGGTGTTGAGAAAATCTTACCAGCGGGCTTCTCAAACGCCATGAAGAGTATCCGTTACGCAACTGAAGGCGCTAACACCATGCGTGGCGACCCCATTGTTGGTGAGATGTCCTATGCAAACGCGGCGGGACAGTTTTTTGGTTTCGCCCCTGCGGATTACACCCGTCAGCTAGAAATCAACGCCAACGTAAAGGGTATTGACCGTTCCGTATCAGAGAAACGTACCAAGTTACTGCGGGGATATTACATGGCTATGCGCATGGGGGATACCGTAGCAGGCAATACCATCATGGAAGAAATTCAAAAGTTTTCCCAGCGCCACCCCGGGGCTGCTATTACTTTGGATACCCTTTTGCGGTCCATGAAACAGCACATGCAAACCAGCGCGACGATGTATCACGGCATTACGCTAAGCAAAGGCATGATGCCCGCACTCATGGCTAACATAGCAGAGTACGAGGGTGATGAGGACGAGTAAAAAGAGCCCCCGGTTTAGTGCCGGGGGCTAATCAAGGAGAACGAAGTGACAGACAACTGTCGCTAGTGATGGTATCACAATTGTCTCCAAACGCGTACCCCCCATTTCCCTACCTCGATACCGGGGCGATAGTGCATAGTCCACCCCTTTACAGACGTTACTTCGTGCACTTGCCTAACAAGTTCTAGGGTGTTGACGCACGGTATAAAGACCGAAGCCCCTACACCAAACCTGTCCCACGGGATAACGATACGCACCCCGTCGGGTGCAAGGTCATCAAGTCGAAGTCTGTTTAGTGAAAATCGTGGCGTTTGTAGCCAACTGCTCTTCAGTTTCATCAGTCATAAACCCAGAACAATCTATCACCAAAGTATCGGTGGGTGGTAAGTTAACGTGCGTACCTTTGCCCAAACGTACCTTTGCTTTAATCGCCTTAGTACGCCCAGCTTTTAACTCTTCCACAATACCGCCGTAGTTCAACTGTTGCTTGCCACACCAAGACTTAAACGGTTTAGGTAGTAGGAACAGCTTCTTCACGTCGTACTCATAGCGGGCAACGAACTGCCCTCTTGGGGTGGCGTCCGGAAGGATTAAATGGTCAAGTCCAATCGGTTGCTTACGTGCGTCGTCTGTACTCTTTATGCGTAGCATATTGTTGTAGTTCTCAGACAAGTAGTCGGTAAGAGTTGCCTCAACGTCCACATCCATCTCACGCACTTCTGTGCGTTTTTCTTTCAGCACCTTTACGATGAACTTGACCAGTGCGGGGATATCAAAGTCATGTAGGCCAGCTCGCTTAGCAACAATAGCCCCGGCAATAGTGGTCGATGCTTGCGCGGAGTAGAACCGGTTTTCTGCGGTCAATCCGGCCGCCGCGTCCAGCTTTCGGCGGGTCTCTTCCAATAGCAACTTGACGGCTTCCATGTTGTTGAGCACGTACTGAATAAAGATAGTCCCAGCAAAGCCGTAGTTATCTTTTATAGCGGCGCTGAACACGTCGGTCTCATCTTTTGTCGCGAACTGCACGGGTGTTGCACGGTACTCAAGAATCCGCTGTGCCTCTGCTTGTGGCATAGACTTGTATAAAGAGATCTTCTCGATCAGGCTGGCGTTACCCGTAGAGCCAAACGACATCTTCCACGGCTCGCCCCGCACCCGCTCGACGTTACCTTGAGGCCCCATGCGGTTACGTTGTTGACCACTAGGAAGTTGATACGCCCAGTCCGACAGGTCGCTCGGCTTGGTGTTGGTCATCTCATCCATGTACCCTACGATGTTCTTGTACACCTCGGCGCGGTTCATCTTTGAGTTAAACGTGTCGCGCTCTTGCATTACCAGCAGGTCGGGGACGCCCCACACCGATGCACCGGCGTACATAGCGGTCGTCTTACCTAGACCAGAGCCCGGGCTGTAGACGTGAAACACACATGCGTTGATTGGCTGAAACTGCATCAGCGCCGAGCCAAACGTCAGACACGCCATGTACTGGTGCAACTCCATACCGGGGCGGTTGTAAAAGTTAAAAGTATTTCTCCAACCCTCGTACGTACCTCTAGTCTCAAAGATCGGAAACAACAGTCTAGTTGACGCCGACGGCGCATTGATGTCGATCCGGTCTTTAAATATTTCCTTGTTACCCATCACGAACGATTCGTTGCCGGGGGTCCAGCCAAACTGCCTACGAGATTCCGTGGCCTCTGCTGTGAACTGTAAATTGTTAACCCACTTCATAAGATACTCCTGTATTGCGCCTACATTTAAAACTGCTACCCCGTTCTGGGCTACATACTTACGGCACTCGTCTTTAGTCCCTATAGCCGCCAACGGTATCGTAAATTCCCGAACACCATCGCGGGGTAAATGCAACCGTAGCACCAAAGACTCTCCAAACTCGGGGTCATGCAACCTACGCACGACATACAAGTCATTGGCATAGATCAGTAGGTCTTTGGGTTCGTCGTCGTCACCCTTACCGCGCATAAACACGCCGCCGTTTTTCCCGCGAAAATATGGCTCCGGGTATTTCGGTATGACATATGTGTGCGGGTTTGGGTCACCTGTACCAATCGCCGGTTGGACTACGATATTGTCTTCTTCGCTGGCCTCAATAACCTCACGACCTAACGCAATCGGCGATTTGATCTTCCCCCAGTGTGAGCAGTCTTGGCATACGCCGGGGCGGTACTCATCAAACCTCGCGCACAGGTACGGACCTTGGATACGGTTGGCCTTCTCTTGCGTAGCGTAGGGGTCGTAGTCTGGGTGTTTAGAAGAAATCTTGTGGATGGCCTTATCAGCATCACTGCAAAACTTAGCAATAGATAGCCCAGCGCGCCATAGCGGTTCTGAGATATTCTCTTGGTTGGTCAGCACTTCGCCGATTTGAGCGCATCCCTTACCCGCGGCGGTTTTAATTACGATGGTCCGAAACCGGCTTTCGTAGTTACCAGCTAACGCATCCATAAACGGGTCAGGCCCACGTGGTGTGTACTTACTCGCGGGTAGTGGTAAGTCTGACGCATGGCTATCGATAATAGCTTTGAACGCCTCAAACGATACGGGCTCACTGAGTGAGCCTACAAGTACCACAGGGTTAGGTGGAGTATCTTTGTAATTGTGCGTGCCGGGAACGCGTAGGATACGTGCGGCGTCAGAGGTTACGGCTGGGTCAGCGCGCATGCCCTTAACTCTGCACAACGCCTTAAAGTCTTCGGCTACTGGCACCCACATCTCACGTGAAACAGGTTTGACCAGCGGCCAGTAGGCGTGTATACCCCTGCCAGAATTAACCAGCGTCGGGCGGGGTAGTTTTGTTTGTTTGCAAAAAGTTCTCAGCGCCGCCAGTGCGTCAGTTTGAGAGTCGTATTCTTTTGTCGGCCCACAATCTAAATCCAGAAAGAACGCGCGTAGTTGTTGTACGTTAGGCGCTTCTCGGGACCCTGCCTCAGTAAACGTGCCCAATGCGTAGAACGCGTCGTAGCCTTCACTATCAAAATTGTGGGCGGCATCAATTACAGATTCAATGGAGTCATAGAACTTCTGCACTCTGCGCGAGTCGGTTGGGCGATTAGCCCATACACAGTAGTAACCATCATCTCCAAGGACTGCTTCTAAAAATGTTTTAGTGTCCATAGCCGCCGATGTTGTCGAAAAAAGCAGGGGTGGGTAGCTAGCCCACCCCCCATAAAGTAAAGGTTAGTCGTCCCACTCGTCCACAATATCGGACAGGTCAGACTTCTCCTCAACTGCGGCGGCAGTTTTCTTTACGACCTTCATAGGCTCAGGAACTTCTTCCTCGTCGGCGGGCGCAGGTTTAGGTACGGCCTTGGGCTTCTCGGCTTTTGGGGCTTCTACAAACAAGCTAGGTTTAGCGACTCCGGCGGGGATAACGCCATCCATCTGTGACACATTAAGCGTGACGGCCTTAATGGTATCGGCATGATCTTTCATCTCAATCATGTTGCGCAACTCAGCTTCTTCCAACGGACGGACAGCCTTGAACACCAGTTTTGGTGTGGGGCTAGATGTATCAAAGCGCATTTCGGTCACGATACTCATTGCGTGTGTGTTGTGTGCCTTGAGGTATCGACCGTAGGCTTGTAAGCCCATCTTGCCCTTCTCAGCATCACCAAACACAGACGTAGCTGGCAGGGTCAACTGGTAAACAGCAGAGCCTTCTAAATCACCTTCTAACATAAGTGCCGTGCGTTGTTGGAATCGGCATGCACGACCTTCGCCAGACGAGGCGGAGCCACGGATATTTTGTTTGCAGTCCATGCAACGTGCCGCCTGTCGTTGGTCTTCTGGCACCTTGGGGTCAGGTGTTTGGGTATCGCTAGACCAGCACACAGGCTTAGCCACTTCACCTTCGTTATACGTACCTGCAAAGAACATACGGCTAATGGGCGCGGCGTTAATAAGCACGACGTTCATAGCGCGCTCTTCGTTCACGCGTACTTCTTTGCCGTTTAGAATTTCACGGAATACACCACCTTTGATGCTGATGCGGCGATTTGTAGCACCACCGGACGAACCGGCTAGTGTGTCAGTCAAGTTATCTTTTACGTCGCCCAACAAAGCAAGGGCGGCGGCGTTCTTAAAAAGGGACAGTTCAGACATAATTTTCTCCTTGGGTTAAATATCTTCTTCGGCGTCAAAATCAAGTTCAAGTTGGTTTGGGTCAACCGCATCAACTAACTCAACAGGTTCTTCTTTTGGTGCGGTGGATAGTGCGGCTACCACCTTGGAAACAGAAAAGCGGTAGGTGTTACCGATCTTCAGGTAGGCATGTTTTGGGATATGCCCCTGCCGCACCCATGCACGTATGGTTGATACGGATACTGAAAAATGTTTAGCCAATTCTTCGATTGGCACAAAAGGTTCGCTCATTACTTTCTCCTTACGGTTACGCTGTATTCGCTATCCACGTTTAGCCCCGGTGGTAGCAGGTCGGGGTTGGCTTCCAAGAACTCTTTAAGGTTGGTCTGGTGCAAGCGCTCATGCAGAAGCTGTGGTACGTTGTGTTCGACCACGAACTTCCCCATAGACTCCCAATCGTTTGTCCAGTAGTTCCGCTTTGTTGTGCGGAAGAACAAGCCTTCGGAAGTCTTAACGCTGTCCAGATTTTCACTCTTGCAGTAGGCTAGCAAAGCAGACTTGACTTTCGCCATCTTGTCTTTGAGCACCTTCTCTTCGGCATCGTACGCTTGCCGCTTTTCAGTCAGCGATGCGTTCATCTTCAAGTACGCTTTGACCAACTTATCTGTTGGCACTCTTGGCGCTGTTTCTTCAATCATTTCGTTCTCCAGTTGATGTTGGAATCTATATTATAGTGGTTAATTCTCCTTTATTCAAGTATTTCTTTGTAAAGGTCAACTATTTTTGAGTGTACGTCTATTTTGTTATCTAATAACTTGTAAACGTGTCTTTCAGCAGGTGACCCGGCTAGCTGAACTACTGTGGACGGGTGACGTTGCCCCGAGCGGTGCACCCGAGCGTTGGCTTGGGCATAGGTTTCTAGTGACGGTGTTGGCCCCCACCAAACCACGGTGTTTGCGGCGGTAAGCGTTACCCCATGCGCGGCGGCTTGTGGTTGTATAACCATTACGCGGGGGTCTTCTGTCTCTTGGAAGCGCTTAAATATGTCTGTACGCCGAGCCACTGGCACGTCACCGTTGATGACTTCGGTGGTTATCCCGTCGGCAATCAGCTTTGCCGTTAAGATACTAATCACATGCTTGAACGGCACAAAGATCAAGACCTTCTGGCTGGCCTCTTCGATAACTTCTTTCAGCACCTTGTAGCGGTTGCTGATGTCAAACTCTAACGTCTCGCCCGTGTCGGAATACACGGCCCCGCAACTGATTTGCAGTAGCTTGCTCATGTTAACGGCGGCGTTGATAGACGTGACTTCTTCACCGGCTGCTTGCACAACCATCTGTTTCTTTAACAAGTCGTAATACTTCTGCTGTTGCTTTGTAAGTTCGACTTGGCGGTTTACGTACGTCATTTCCGGTAGGTCTAAGCACTCGTCTTTGGTGTAGCGTAGCGCTGGTTGTAGGGCTTGAAAGACGGCCTGAGTTGCAGTCTCTTTGGGTATCCATCGGAAGTTTGTCAGCTTCACCATAACTTGGTCGCGGAACGCTGAGAAGAATCGTGGTATGGCTTGTGGGTTAACCAGTTTTGCCAGCCCGTACGCATCCAACGGGGACTGCGCCGCTGGTGTGCCGGTAAGCAGCCACAGCCATGTATCGGGTTTCAATAAAGAGTTCAAAATTTTCCAACGTTTAGTCTGAACGTTTTTATACGCGTTGGCTTCATCTACCACAATTAGGTCAAACCCTCCGTTGGCAATTTCATCTGATACCAGTTCCACGCCGTCAAAGTTGATAATGATAAATTCGGCGTTGCCTTTGATGATTGCGCGGCGCTTGTCCTTGGCACCGTATGCGATGTCAACAGACCGGTGCATGGCAAGCTTAAACAAGTCAGCGCGCCACGCCGAATCCATGATAGATAGGGGGCAGATCACCAGTACACGCTTGATTCGGCGTTGCTTGAGCAGGTAGTCAGCCGCCCATATTACAGAGCCAGTCTTACCCGTACCCTGCTCGTTAAAACAAAATGCGCGTTGGTTTAGGGTAAGGAACGCAGAGGTGGCCTTCTGGTGGTCAAATGGTTTGTACTGGCCGGGCCAGTCGTACGTCCCAAGGATGGGGGAGGGTATGCCACGAATCTTCAGGTTACGTAGCACCTTGGCTTCATCTAAGCCCCACTTAACAAGTACTTTGTTATTGGGTAGTTCTTTGCTTTTTGGTATCACCGTGGTCACTCTTTGTGGGTGACGCAACGTAAGCAACAGTGCCTTGTTATTGATTATTTCCACTTCGCGCTTTCGTTTTTGTAAAGCCCAGTAGGTAGGAAGCGGTGTGCGTCCTACCTACATATATCTATTAGTGTGTCAGTTCCCAACGGGAGACCATATAACATGTCGTTGTGCTGACTGGTGTAGTTTAAAGGGTAAAAAACGTAACGCCCCGGTCGCCCCACCCACACCTTACGGACGACCTATTTCCAATACTCTAGTTCAAGACTAGATGCACGTCAAGCGGGTTTCTTCCCGTTGCGGCTACGATTTTTTGCTTGGCTGACAACGCGTACACCGTCTTTGTTACTGCCGCCCTTGGACAGTAGTTTTAGGTGGTCAATGTCTTTGCCTTCGCGCTTATCAGCCTTACCGTTACCGTTGGCGTCCTTGCCTTCTTTATCCATCTTACGACGGGCGCGTTGGCGCTCCATGCGGGCCTCAAACGTAGGGCTACCTACAGGTGCGTTGACCTGTTTCTTGCGGTCTTTGGGGTTCTTGTATGGCATATCAACTCCTTCCGTTGTGCGGGCAACTTAGCACCACGCAGTGTTTCTTACATAGTCCTGATGGGTTGGGGTTCCACACGTCGGTCTCGTATGCACGGCGCATGCGTCCATGGTCGCGTAACCACTTCTCCCACATCTTTGGTTCGTCATCCTTAGAGTATGCCGCTTTTGGGAACGCTTTGGCAATAACAAAAAGCAATGCGCCCTTCACGTTCGTAACCTCTGGGAAGTGTTTGAAGATAGCCAACGCCATCAATTCTAACTGCCCCCTGTCAGCGTACTTAGCGGACTTGCCCGTTTTGTAATCAACTACCCGCGCCGTGCCACCATCTTCTAATATGATTAGGTCGGCGATACCACGCCACCACACGTTGGGATCTTTAAACCCGCACGGTTCTAAGTTCTCGGTAAGCCCCATCTCGTACTCACACAGCTTCCTGCCGGGGCGATTCTTCAGGCTGTCAAGCACCCCTTTTGAGAACGCAAACTGCGGTGGTAATGGTGTGTTGTCCCTAATGTAGTGTTCTGCGGCCTCGTGATATGCAGTACCGTATAACAAGTGCTCAGCACCTTGGTCTTCTTTGCAGTCCTTCGCAACCTTTAGGTGGTAGAACTTTCTAGGGCACTGCTCAAACGTTTTGATAGATGAGAACGACCACGCAGGGACTTTAACCATTAACAATCTCCATAAGATTTACCGGCACCGGACTCGCAATTGACGGGCAGTCCTTCCGCCCATGCGGGTACCCAGCGCATGCATTTCTCTACGTAAGCCTGTGCGTCCTCGGCTTCGGCGTCGCGTACACATACAGCAATCGCGTCATGTACAGTTAGCACAACCTTGTACTTCTTGGCTATCTGCAACATCTGTTCAGCAATGATACACCGAGCAATGGCTTGGCAGACGTTCTCGATCACTTTCCCACCATAAATTTTTGTACGCCCACGGCGGGTTCTATAGTGAAACTGTACGCCTTTCTCATTCTGCTCAAACTGCAAGTCGTCGTATCGCATGAGTAACCCACTGGGTAGTTTGATCGCCGAATCTTTTGGCATAACTTGAACGACCCCTACCTTCCCAAGCGGCGCTACCTCACCCCGTGACAAGTTAGTGAGCATGACCTGCGCTTGCCGCCACAGTTTTACAATCGCGTCGTTCGTGCGTCGGTAGATGTCGATGATGCGTTTGGCTTCGTTTAACCCCACATCCACGCCCATGTTTTTTAACTGCACTTGAAACTTCAACGCGCCCATGCCGTACCCCGCACCAAGGATTGTAGTTTTACCCACAAACCGTTGGCTCTTATCTATGTCGGATTCGGCGATGCCATAGATAGCTGATGCCATCTTCTTGTACACGTCTTCCCGGTTAGCGAACGCTTCGACCAAATCGTCCTGCCCCGCCAACCACGCCAACACACGTGCTTCGATCTGTGAGGAATCCGCATCAATGATAGTGTAGCCTTTGGGCGCAACCATAGCCTTTTTCAACTGGTTGCCGTTAGCGCCACGGCTAGGTAGGTTTTGCAGGTTGATCTTATCGTCCCCACCGAACCGTCCAGTGTGTGCGGCGTAGTAGCGGATGGGTACGGGTAAGTTACCACGAGATGCGATGTCGATGAACCGTTGTGTGCGTGTCTCTCCAAGCGTTGACTTGTTACCCAGACGTGCCGCTACTAACGCCTGCACTCGGTCGTCAGGGTGGTCAGCCAGTGCTAAGAACTCTTGGTCAGTCTTAGAGAACGCATACGTTGACTTGTTTGTAGTCGGGCTTATCTTCATAGGCGGTACCACGCCCAAGCCGCGCAGTAGTTCGGCGAACTTGTTGCTACTCATCAAGTCAGACTTGTCCGCGCTCGATGCCGCCAGTAGTTCTCCTTTAGTTGCTTTGATCTGCTCTAGGTGGCGCTCTAACAACTGCACATCTAACTCAAGTCGTGGCTCTATAAACATACGTAGCGTCATATCAATGATCTTCAACTCTTGTTTGGGAAACTTACGTGCGAGGCGGCTAAACAACTTATACGTTAACTCCACGTCGTTGATGCAATAGTCGCCGTAACGCGCTAACTCGCTTTCGCTAAAGTCTAGTCGTCCCTTACCGAGGGCGTTGAGTACTTCCGTGCCTTTCTCCCCAAGGCTGTATCGCTCAGCCAAAGCTTTAAGAGAACCCCCAACTTCCACGCCGTGTAAGGCACGCCCCATACAAAGAGTATCAAGCCAAGCCCGAGGGTTAACACCGAAACGCCAACTAAGGATAGCCCCGTCAAAAAGGGTGTTGTGCGCCAAGACGAGAGACTCAGACCATTTAAACGATCCTTGGAGCCATTGTTTGATTTGTTCATGTGTTCCACTTGCCCACTCCGTTCCTTCGTTGTTAACTTTCACACTCACGCCGATAACCTCGAATCGGTCGCTCCGTATGTACTCTTCCGTGGTTAGCTTTGTCAAGCTAAAGTCACGGGCGTAGTACGTCTCAAAATCAATCGTTATTATGTCCATCATCTACCCTTCGTTTTGTTCACTCGCCCACGAGACTTTATTCCCATACCCGCCATAGCTTTGGTTTTCCATTTATCGTTACGCGACTTCTCTGGCTCTGGAGTAGCATCCGTAGTTGGTTTCGGCGCTTTGGATATAAGTTCTAACAGACGGGCGGTTTCTCGCTCTGACTTGGTGTTGCCTACGTTTGCTCCCATCACCATTCTCCGTTAACTTCTTTTAGTTTCTGCATGTAGTGCTTGGCTTTGTCTGCGTCAGGACTGTCTTTCTTGCCTTGGCGCAGGCTGTACTTGATGATGTTGCCCTTCAAGAACCCGACAAACTCGGCGTGTGTCAGCACGGCCTCCATCACCGCCCACGGCTGTATTGCCATGTCTTTGTAGTGTGAGCCCCCATGCTGTATATCATCGGCGCTTGTATCGTTGGCGCCACGGTATAAGGCGTCAGTAAGAATCTTTGTCGTCATGTTCTGTTACTCCTTTTGGTTCTAACGCCAACAAAGTCTTGGCGTATATGTGTTGTAGTGTGTGGCGCAGGTGCAAGGTCTCATCCATCGTCGCGCTTAGTTGTCGGCGTAGAGCGGCGTTCTCGCGCTGTAAGTCGCCCAGTTGGAAATCCAACTCTCTTTCCACATCAGTCATTTTGTTTCTCCTTGAGTTTGGCTGCCGTAACGCAGTCTACGCAGATAAATTTTTTAAACGTGCCGATCCAAGTGAGGCTTCCCCCTTTTACTATTTTGTCTTTTTGGCAACGTAGGCATAGTTGCGTTCGCTGGCTCATCCATCGGTTGTTTTCGCGCTGCGGTTTAATGGCCGCACGGTTTTGTTGTACCACTGAAAACTTGCTCATATGTTCTTCTCCTTATTTGAATACCACTAGGGCAGATGGAAATGGGGCGTTGCTCTTGTGCCCCCCAAACTTTAAACGCCCTTTTATGAAAGTCACATCGCCGTGTATGGCGTAGTCGTGCCACCACCTAGTATCGGTTCGTGCGGGGACAAGGCAAACGACTACCGTGCCACTGCCAGCAGACTCCTTAGCCTTCTTCATCCACTTACCGATCT
>Ga0209284_10003056_pt1 | contig 21393 bp, 19 predicted proteins | sample FRY03_FD_187211 | JGI IMG/M metagenome (GOLD analysis project Ga0209284, IMG submission 187211) | Freshwater microbial communities from Lake Fryxell liftoff mats and glacier meltwater in Antarctica - FRY-03 (SPAdes) (version 2) | ecosystem: Environmental > Aquatic > Freshwater > Ice > Glacier...
AAGGAATTCCGAGTTTAGCTTTATCCGATTTTATCGCTCCGAAAGAAACGAATAGAATAGATTATATGGGTGCTTTTTGCGTTGCAATTTTTGGAGCGCAAGAATTAGCAGATAGTTACAAAGCAAAAGAAGACGATTACAATGCAATTATGGCACAAGCAATTGCAGACCGTTTTGCAGAAGCAATGGCAGAATATTTACACAAACAAATTAGAGTTAAACATTGGGGTTATGACGCTGATGAAGGCTTAACAAATGACGATTTAATTAAAGAAAGTTACAAAGGGATTCGGCCAGCACCAGGATACCCAGCATGTCCAGATCATTTAGAAAAAGAAACTATTTGGGAGTTGTTAGATGTAGAAAATAGGATAGGCGTAAAGCTAACAGAAAGTATGGCAATGTGTCCAGCAGCAGCAGTTTCTGGTTATTATTTTGCAAATAAAGAAGCAAAATATTTTGGATTAGGTAAAATTACAGATGACCAAGTTACCGATTATTCAGAAAGAAAAGGAATTACAAAACAAAAAGCAAGAAAGTGGTTACATCCGGCGCTTGCAGAAGAATAAATTTAATACTTCAATAGTTTTTAAAACCTGTGAAGTCTGTTTTTATACAAGTGTAAGTTTGCGTTAGCGATTGAAACGGCATCCTTTTTATGCTAAACGTATTTAAATATTCTAAGGGTTTTTAAATTGCTGCAGATAAAAAGAAATACATGCTACATTTAGGTAGGCATAAAAAGATATAGTGTAAAGCGCGACCCTTGTGGTAACGCCCAAAATGATAAGTTTAAAGATCTAAAGTTGAAGTTTATATTACGTAAAACAAATAGCGAATACCGAACAACCAAATAACATGAAAGTTACAGAACACATAAAAAAAGCAAACGGAAAAACATTATTTTCTTTTGAAATTATTCCCCCAAAAAAAGGAAATAGTATACAAGAATTGTATAATAACATTGACCCATTAATGGAATTTAATCCACCTTTTATAGACGTTACAACTTCAAGAGAAGAGTATGTGTATATAAATAAAGGCAATGGTTTATTAGATAGAAAAATAACAAGAATGCGCCCAGGAACTGTTGGTATTTGTGCGGCAATTAAGCATAAATACGATGTGGATACCGTTCCGCATGTTTTGTGTGGAGGTTTTTCGAAAGAAGAAACAGAGTATTTATTGGTGGATTGTCATTACTTAGGTATTGACAATGTAATGGCATTAAGAGGTGATGCAATGAGTCATCAAAAATATTTTGAACCAAGTAAAAACGGCAATCATTTTGCAAAAGATTTAGTGGCGCAAATTAAGGATTTGAATTGCGGAAAATATTTACATGATGTTGTAGAAGCCGATGATAAGGCTGATTTTTGTATTGGAGTTGCTGGTTACCCCGAGAAACACTTAGAAGCGCCCTCTTTACAAACAGATTTAAAACGATTAAAAGAAAAGGTAGATGCCGGTGCCGATTATGTGGTAACACAAATGTTTTTCGATAATAAAAAATATTTTCAGTTTGTAGAAGCTGCAAAAAAAGCAGGGATTCATGTGCCAATTATTCCCGGAATAAAGCCAATTGCCATAAAACGTCATCTACAATTATTGCCACAAGTTTTTAAAATTGATTTACCAGAAATATTAATTGACGAAATAGAAAATTGTAAATCAAATACAGATGTTCGTCAAGTAGGAATTGAATGGACTATTCAACAATCCAAAGAATTATTGGCGGCAGGTGTGCCTGTTTTACATTATTATTCTATGGGAAAAAGTGATAATATTAGAGCTATAGCAGAAGAATTGTTTTAATGATTTTTTTTAAAAAAACTTAAATCTCGTGTATTTTCACCAGATCTATTTTTGGTAGGCATAAATACTATTGATAGACAAATAGTAAAAAGTAATTTTTTAGAATATGCAAAGAAAATAAAATGATTACTTTTGTTTGGACAAATTAAAAATAGGATCTTAAAAACATAATAAAATGGCATTAGAAATAACAGACGCAAATTTTGATGAACTAGTATTAAAATCAGACAAACCAGTTTTAGTAGACTTCTGGGCAGCTTGGTGCGGACCATGCAGAATGGTTGGACCAATTGTTGACGAAATTTATGCAGAATACGAAGGTAAAGCTATTGTAGGTAAAGTAGATGTGGATGCTAATCAAGAATTTGCTGCTAAATACGGAGTACGTAACATACCAACTGTGTTAATTTTTAAGAATGGAGAAGTTGTTGATAAACAAGTGGGTGTTGCTCCTAAAAATGTGTACACAGGTAAAATAGATGCTGCGATGTAGTCGTTTATGAAATTATATATTTAAAAAAGGTTTGGCTAACGTCAAACCTTTTTTTTGTGAAATAAACTATAATATTTTAAAAAAACCTTTTTCTGCAAGGTTTTGTGTAATTATTGAGAATATTACATACTATTACTTATTTTTTTAGATTTAATTTATTTTTTTAAGACTTTTTTTCAATTTTTTAGTAAAAACACCAATACATAACCAATACATTCTCAAGGTATTTGTTTTTTGAACTAAATAAATAAATTTTTTTTGGTTTAGCAGTTCGCTCATTATGCAGTGTTAACTTGGAGGTAAGGAGCAGATAACTAATGCGAAGATTGAAATGTAAAACATGTATGTTATTTGTAGGGGTCTAGGAAGTTCTTGTTACAATCATTTTTTTTAAGTTTATAAACTTATAATCAATTTATTAACTAATTGGTTAAAGATTAAAAGGTTTATGATGGTTCCATTAGTAAATGAAGAGTTTAAATGGTTGGCGATATATACAAAATCAAGAACTGAAAAAAAAGTATGTGAGCAGCTAACGAAAGCGGGCTTCGATACTTTTTTACCTTTAATTACTTCTGTTAAACAATGGAGTGACCGAAAGAAAAAGGTGAGTGTTCCGTTAATAAATTCATATGTATTCGTTCATGTCAGTAACATCAAATTACCTAGTATATTAAGTATAACTGGGGTTGTAGGTGTTTTAAAATATTTGGGAAAACCAGCTATAATTAAAGATTTTGAGATTGTTAATTTAAAAATAATTGCAAATACTATTGAGGAAGTTGCATTAATCGACTCGATCTATTTAAAGGATGGAGAAGATATTGAGGTTATAAAAGGACCTTTTTCTGGACTATTAGCGAAATGTATTAGTCGTTTAGGAAAGCACAGAGTTATAGTTGAGGTTGAAACTTTGAAAAGCTTTATAGAGATAAATGTGCCTTTAAGCTATATTAGAAAAATTTAATATTTATTATTTTCTAGCTTGTGTTTTTATAATACCGTGTCTCAATTATTGGGACTCAGGAGGGCGAAGCAGTGGTTAAATTTAGCATTAAAATAGAAAAAGCAGTTTTTTTAAAATAAAAATTATTACAAAATTAAAATAATTCTATCTTTAGGTCGGTTATTTTCTGGTTTGGTAAATATTTTTTTTAAACTAAATTTAGAGTTACTTACTCTTTCTTTTTACTGCACAAAATCATACATTAGCACAAAATAAATTTTATTTCCAAGAAACAAAAAGACTTAAATTTTGTTCAAAAAAGATATTAGATGAGATTGAAAACCGTCACCTTACTTATTTTTGTTGCTATAGCTAGCATACAGCAAATTTATTCTCAAGATATAAATACTAGCCAGCTTAGCTCTATCAATGTTGATGATTTATCCGATGAAGAAATTTCTAAATACTGGGATAAGGTCAAGTTAGAAGGGTATTCATTAGAAAAGCTGGAAGTTGCTTTAAAGTCAAGGGGAATGTCCCTAAATCAGCTTGCTAAATTGAAACAACGAATTTCTGCTCTAAGATATGTAGATGTAAATACAGCCTCAATTCCTAGTGCAAAACAACAGGATAATATATCAACTTTAGAAAAATTCGGATTAGAAGGGACTTCTCCAAAAGAAATTACTCAAAGCGCGCTTTTTGGATTTGATTTTTTTAGCAATCCAAATATTTCTTTCACTCCAAATTTAAATTTAGCAACGCCTGCAACGTATCAATTAGGTCCTGGCGATGAGTTGTTAATCTCCGTATGGGGAGCCGCTGAAAATAGCTATAGAAATAAAGTGGATAGAGAAGGAGCGATTCGATTAGAAAATATAGGTCCGGTTTATGTAAATGGTTTATCAATTGAAGATGCAAAATTAAAGATAATTTCATCATTAAAGAGAATATATAGCGGTATTGGAGCCGCGAAGGAAAGCTATAACAAAGTAAATGTAGATATTTCTTTAGTAGGAGTTCGAACGGTGCAAGTAAATATTATTGGCGAAGTAAAAGTTCCTGGAACCTACTCTTTGAGTTCATTGTCTTCGGTGTTAAATGCTTTATATGCATCTGGTGGTCCAACGGTAAACGGATAGAGCAAAATTAATTGCACACGAAACTTCACATATGTGGTTTGGTGATTTAGTTACCATGCGTTGGTTTAATGATGTTTGGATGAAAGAGGTTTTTGCCAATTTTATGGCCGATAAAATTATGAATCCTGTTTTTCGGGAAGTAAATCATGATTTAAATTTTATGATGTCTCATTATCCAAGTGCATATTCCGAAGACAGAACAAAAGGTACAAATGCGATTCGTCAGTATTTAGGCAACTTAAAAAATGCAGGTTCTTTATATGGAAGAATTATTTATAATAAAGCACCCATTATGATGCGCCAGCTAGAGTATCTGTTGGGTGAAAATGCTTTTAAAGAAGGTATTCAAGAATATATAAAAACCTATCAAAACTCAAATGCAGATTGGAATGAACTTGTTACTATTTTAGATAAAAAATCGGAGGGAGATATTAAAACCTGGAGCGATGTTTGGGTAAATTCGCCAGGAAGACCAATTTTTTCTGAAGAAATAGAGCTAAATAAAAAAGGTGCTATTACTAAATTTATTATTCATCAAAAAGCAGAAGATGGTTCTAAAAAAATTTGGATACAATCTTTTAAAATTCAGTTAAAAGATGCTAGAGGATATGAAAAAAATATCACTTTAAAAAATATTGGGAGTTCTTTTGATATTACTTCAGCTACAAAAGGTTTTAAACCAGACCAGGTTTTATACAATATAGACGGATTTGGGTATGGTGTTTTTCCTGTTTATAAAAACGAAATTGATACCTATAAACATATTGATGATGAAGTTTCAAGAGGTTATCAATACATTAATTTATACGAAAATATGCTGATTGGAGCAATTTCTCCTTTAAATACATATCAAGTGTATGTAGATGCAATTGAAGGTGAAAAAAATGAGTTAATTACGAATTATTTATCCGAAAGAATTCAGGATATATTTTGGACATTTTTAACGGATGAGCAACAAAATAAAATTCAACAGAAAACAGAAACTCAAATTTTTGGATTGATAGAAAAAGAATTGCCGTCAAATATTAAGAAAACTTTATTTGGTTTGTATGAATCGATTGCAATTTCAGAGAAGGGAAAAGATAATTTATATCAAATCTGGAATGAACAAAAGAATATTAAAAATCTTTTTTTAAATGAAGATGATTTTACCTCTTTAGCCATGAAATTAGCTGTTTTTAAACATCCGAAGACAACAGAAATTTTGTTAGCACAACAAACTAGAATTTTAAATCCAGATAGATTAGAGCGTTTTATATGGTTATTGCCCTCATTATCCCAAGATTCTGCTATAAGAGATTCCTTTATGAAATCGCTTTTACAAAAAGAGTATCGAGAAAAAGAGGCTTGGGTGCAAACGGCTTTAAGTAATATTCATCATCCCTTTAGGCAAAAATCATCCATAAAACATTTAAAATCAATTTTGGAAACTCTAGAAGAAGTTCAATTAACAGGTGATATTTTCTTCCCTAAAGAATGGTTAGCATCCTCAATTGGTAATTATTCGTCAAAAGAAGCAACTATTATTTTGCAAGACTTTTTAGAAGAAAACTCTAATTACAATCCAATTTTATTAAAGAAATTATTACAAACTACCGATAATTTAACAAGAGCTCAACGTATTAAAAAATAGTATGAATGTATCCGACGTTAAATCATTAGAAATAAAAAACTTAGAGATACTTGCTAAACAAGTGGTTGAAGGTTTTATAACAGGTATGCATAAAAGTCCGTTTCACGGATTTTCTGTAGAATTTTCTGAACATAAGTTATATAATAATGGCGAAAGTACCCGTCACATAGATTGGAAGTTATTTGCCAAAACCGAAAAATTATACATCAAAAAGTACGAAGAAGAAACCAATTTAAGATGTCATATTATTATTGATAATTCTGCATCTATGCATTATCCAATTATAAAAAAGCAATCTGTAGATGATTTAAATAAAGTTGGTTTTGCTGCTGTTGGAGCGGCATCTTTAATGGAAATATTAAAAAGACAAAGGGATGCAGTAGGTTTAAGTATTTATTCAGATTCGTATGAATATTATGCACCAGAAAAAGGAAGTGAGCGCCACAGAAAAATGTTGCTATATCAATTAGAGCGATTGTTAATTTCTAGTTCAACGAAAAGGACAGAGACGTATCAGTATTTACACGAAATAGCAGAAAAGATGCACAGACGCTCTTTAATTTTTTTATTTACGGATATGTTTCAAACAAATAAAGACGACGAATCGCTTTTTGAAGCGTTACGTCATCTAAAATATAACAAACATGAAGTAGTTTTGTTCCATACTTTTGATGGAAAAACCGAATTTAACTTCAATTTTGACAATTCACCTAAGAAATTTGTGGATGTGGAGACGGGAGAAGAAATAAATGTCTATGCTGAGAATATTCAAGAGAAATATAAAAATCTTGTCGAAAATTTCTTTAAAGAATTGAAAAGTAAATGCTTACAATATAAAATAGATTATGTTCCTGTAGACATTCATTCAGGCTTTGATCAGGTTCTGATAAATTATTTAATAAGTAGAAAAAAAATCTTATAATTTCTTTGTGTAATTAAAAAACAGAGTTATATTTGCCACCGCTAACAGCAACGGTTTGGTAGTTCAGTTGGTTAGAATACCTGCCTGTCACGCAGGGGGTCGCGGGTTCGAGTCCCGTCCAGACCGCAAAAGCATCTCATTTATGAGATGCTTTTTTGGTTTTAAAAGCTTTGAATCCCTTTCTGTGTAAGGGTTTATTTAATAAAATTTATTCATTTTTCAGGATTTAGAAAAAGCATCGGGGGACTAAATCGGGGACCTTTTTTTCGTTGTACCCTAAAATAATTATTTATTTTAAAATTTATAGGATAGCCATTCTTGAGACTTCACTATTTGAAATATACCGCTAATTGTAATCCTCAATATAGGGTGTTTTTTTATTTTTAAAGATAATTTTTTTATTTTTAAAATAACCACCCTTCCTGTAGGTCCAACTAGAACACTTCCAATTTTAACAATAATTGTTGTCATTAAAAAGTAGGTTTTTAACTAGAAAGGGAGGGTTGCTTTTTTTAGTTTAAATGTGAGTTAAATTTTAATTGATTTTTAATGCATTTTATTACTTTTAAAAACTGCGGTAGCAATTGATTTTACTAAGATTTTAATGGTTTTGTGTAGTTAAATGGAATCATTAATTCATTTCGATTTTTTTGTTATGAAATTACATTGATTTTTGGAAGTGAATTAATGCTGTTTTTGGGCTGATTTAACTCGCGATTTCAAAAAAGATATTTTTAGGAAATAAATCATTAAATAATGTCTGCTTTTTTATTTGTTTTTTGTGAAGTGTTTTTTTTGATTGAAAGTAGTTAATTTTAATACAGATTTGTATTAATTATATTTTACTATAAAGAGGCTGAAATCATTTATTTTGCTATAAAAACCAATGAAGTAGTGCTGTTTTGAAAATCACTCGCTTAAAACCTCTTATTTTTGATTAAAATGGCATTAATTCAATACGTAATTAACTTTTTTTTATTAATTTTTTTTAAAGCTTCAATTAACTCTTTAATCTTAAAATTTATAGATTTTCGGAAAAGTTACATTTAGTAGGCTAGAATTAAATTTTACTTTTTTAATTCGTGTTTTGAATTTTTAAATAAAAGGTATTTTTTAAAATAAATTAGTGTTCTTGCTAGCGATGCTTATATAACTATTTATTGTTATAATGATAATTAACTACATAGATTACTAAAGTTCTAAGATTTTAAAAAACCTCCTCTCTTGTTATGAAACTTAAAATTTTATTATTTTAGCGTTATAGTGCGGATATAGACAATAGTCTATGTCCAATTTGTTGTAGCCGATGAATTTGAAAGAATGAAAGCGCACACACAAGAAATCAGGAAAAACTAAAAACCATTTATGAAACCAGATAATAATTAAAACTAGCCAACCATTATCAATGTCCGAAAAAAATAAACCTGCTAAAAAAAGAATAGAATATCGTGGTAAGAACCTTCGTGTTTCCAGAACAGGAGGGGTTTCTGGGACCAAAACATTTTCGGGAGATGGCTATGGTGCAACGATAAATACTAAACACGGACTTCGTCTTCATAAAAGAATTATGAAAGGAGCGCGTATAGGATTCCAACGTGGTAATTTTCAATTTATAGGACACTATAAGAGCGGGCCTTTTAACTTCAATATATCTAAAGGGGGCGTGAGTACTTCCATAAAAAATAAACGAGGTGCGTATAATATCTTCAAACCAAATTACTCAAGTTTTAAATTAGGGGGTGTGCAACTCCGAGGAAAAAATGCGGCGACACTGCAACTCCTATTTTTAGCATTCGGTCTTTTGGCGGGTGTTTTTAAATTTTTCTGGCATCTTTCAAAGACTATATTTTGGTTTGTCTTCTTAGCCTTAAAATGGGTAGTCGATTTTTTTATTGGTTTTTATCGAGGATGCAGGTCTGCTGTTTAGGTAGAAAACAGTTTCATTTTGATGGTTACATCTTTTACGGCTAGTTTATCTGTAAACTGTTCCGTAATCAATTATACAAACTATGTAAAACTCATTAAACAGCAATGAATTTATTTTTGTCTAAAATTTTTTCAGCATCAAGGCTGTATGCTACAAGTTTTCCTTCCTTGGCTACACTGTAATCTAGGCAGCAGACATTATTTTTATACATCGCTGGTGGACCTTCTAGCCAGTAATGTCCGAAAAAAACCATTTTATCTTTACTGCTATAAAAGTTAAGGTATTTTAATTCTGATAATTTAATCGGTTCTTCTGGTAGTTCTTTGCTAGCTTTAACACTGATGGATTTATAGGTCATTTTTGTGGGGTCTTCCCACCATTTTATTCTTATTTTATTTCTCTTTGTTCCATCTTTATCAGTAAAAAAAAGTCCATCAGGAATTTTTATTTCTTTTCCTTTTAGGGTTATCTCAATGGCTTCATTTAAGGGAGTTCCTAACTTTACAGATTGATAAATAAGATCATCAGTTAATCTGTCGTTAACTAATATATCCCTCAAATATTCAATAATTTCAGTATCCCAACAAGCGTGAACCGCTTTAAATGTATCGGTCTCTAAATAAAGTGGTAATGTTTTGAACCAGTCTAAATACCCTTCATATTCCTTTTGTCTATTCTGAAACTGTTTGAGCGTTTCACAATGCTGAATGACATTTTTAATTAAATGTTTTCTAAGGTGTCCTCCTTTTGCATCTTGGTAATGGAAACAAAGTGCGTTGTATTCGTGATTGCCCATTAGTGCAATTGCATTCCCAGCATCAACCATAGCTTTCACTATTTCAAGCGTTTCCCTTATTTTAGGACCTCGGTCAATATAATCTCCAACAAATAATACTTTTCTATTTGGGTGTGTGTATGCACCATTGCTTTTAGTATACCCTAACTTAAGCAATAGTTCTTCCAGTTTGTCTGCATGTCCATGGATGTCTCCAATAAGGTCTGTCATAAATTAATTTATTATAGAATATATCCATTTTACTGTCTTTAATTTTTTTAACCGCTTTTAAAAATTATAACATTTAAACTTCAATATAATCTAATTATTGGAGGTAAAGGGACGTAAGGATAACTTTTTTCAGCTTAGATTTATGTATCTTTAAAAACAAAACATAAACAATTAAATTGCGATTTACATGTTCCTTAGTTTGACTTACTATGTCTTTTTGATTTATTTTTTATTGGGTTTTATTTATTTGGTAATTGACTATTTACTTTCAAGGCAGCGATATATTTTTATAAAGCACGTTTTAAGGGTTTTGTTTTTTCTTTTTTTCTGGCCTTTTATACTCTTAAAAGCACTAAGACTTTATCTTAAAATCGGAAAATATTTAAAGCCAGAAGGTAGATGGCGGCTTTTTTTTACAAGTGAAGTGTCTCAAAAGCCTGATATTTTCAATGGTAACACTTCTGAAAGCAATGTTTTTTTTAAAAAGAAAGAAAAGCCACCTTTTTGAATGTAATTTTAAACACCTAAAAGTTAAACTTATCGAATCACTAAGTTATTTAAGGTCTTTCATTAAGTTTGATTCAAAGACAATATTTCAATCTACATATTGACAGGTGTTATTAGATTATCTTACGAAGTATTTTTTTTTAATGGAGACAAGATAAATTGAACTTATTTAAATTCATTCGCTATCTTTACAGAAGACAAACTTTAATTTTTATTAAATAGATGCTGCTAAAAGGACTACTAAAATCTAAAGGAGTAAAACAGAATTGGTTAGCTCAGAAAATTGGAGTTAGCACAGTTACAATGAGTAATTGGGTGAAAGAAAAGAGCCATCCTTCAAAGAAAAACCTAATAAAGTTGAGCGAAGTATTGAATGTTCATCTAAATGATTTAGCAAATTAATGATAAAAATAAATAAATATAACTTTTCGTTTTTAGCTTTTCCGTTAAGAGTAAATGACATGTCTAAGTTCGCTAGAGCAATTAATGAGGGTAATCCGTTAGAGTTTTCTGAAATAGGGAACGGAAATATACACACTGGCAAAAAGAAGTCAAATGAAATCAAAAAAAGATTAGCGAAACTTTCTGATAAAGAATTAGAATTATTTAATTCGGGAGATTACACAACTCAAAAGCAGCTAGCGTTCTTATCAGTGTGTAAAGCTCATAAATTTATTAGAGATTTTATGGTGGAGGTGCTGAGGGAGAAATTATTGGTGTTTGATGACCAAATTACTGAAGGAGATTATATTTCATTTTACAGACGCAAATCGGAATTACATCCAGAAATGGAAAATTTTACAGATAGAACGAAGAGTGCAATCAGGCAAGTAACTTTTAAAATTCTTGAAGAATCTGGGATTATTGACGATGTCAAGACAAAAACAATTCAACCTCAACTTTTAGAGGCTCCTGTTATCAATGCAATTGCATCTGAGAATAAGGAATGGTTAAAGGTTTTTTTTATGAGTGATATGGATATAGAAAATATAAATTAATATGGTGGAGATTGTAAAAAAGTTTGATGATTTATATAATAAACTATCATCAGGTAGGTTTTTAAGAAAAGATGGATTGGGAGGTGAAATACCCTTTTTTATATCTCCTTATAAACCTGAATACGAGCTTGAGGTTGCAGAGTCAATACAACTATTAAAAAAGAAACTAGACACCAATGGTATTCCTGTTTTGGATATCAACTTATATGACTTAGTATGTGAAATATTGGAAGAAAAAGGAGGTGTTGAAAGAATGTTAAGGGTTGAGAAGTCAAAATCTAAAGATAAGTTTTTAAGAGCTTTGCAATCTTCTTTAAACATACACCAAGTTTTAATGCCAAAGATTGAAAAGAAGATATTAGAAAGTGAGGCTAAGATATATTTCCTAACGGGTATTGGTTTAGTGTATCCATTCCTTAGGTCTCATACCGTATTAAACAACCTTCAAAATATAGCAAAAGATGCCCCAACAGTCATGTTTTTCCCTGGGGATTATGATGGGCATTCTTTAAACCTATTTGGTCTGTTAAAAGACGACAACTATTACAGAGCATTTAATATTGACAAAATTGAAGCAAAATAAATTATTATGATAAAAAATTTCTTTGAAAAAGACATTAACAGACCAATTGAAACAGTAATTAAAGCAGATGACCGTGAGCATATCTCTGATGAGGTAATGGAATACGTAATCACAAATGAAATTGCTAAGAAAATACGAGACTTATTCTCGGAATACAATGATTATGCGGGCGCTAATGGTGTTTGGATTTCAGGTTTTTTCGGTTCTGGTAAATCTCACTTATTAAAAATTCTTTCTTATGCATTAGAGAATAAAGAATTTGATGGGTACAAAAGTGGAGAACTCTTTGCTGAAAGGGTTGATAATGACGAAGTATTAAAAGCAGATATTCTTAGAGCTTCTAGAATACCGTCAGAATCTATTTTGTTTAACATTGACCAGCAAGCTCAGATTACAAGTAAGTCTGATGAGAATGCTGTCTTATCAGTATTTTATAAAGTCTTTTTTGACCACCTAGGGTATTATGGTTTTCAGCCTCACGTGGCAGAATTCGAAATGTGGTTAGACAAGCAAAACCATTATGATTCCTTCAAAACGAATTTTAACACCAAGCATGGAAAAACTTGGGAGGAAGCAAGATTAGATTATTTCGATCCATTAGTAACTGACGATATTGCTGCTGTTTTAGGGGAGTTAAATAACACGGATGCTTCTAAATATGAAGATATTTTAGATGACTTAGAAGACAAGCAAAAACAATCTATTGAGGATTTTGCTGAAAGAGTACATAACTATCTTAAAACAAAACCATCAGGCTTTAGGTTGAACTTCTTTGTAGATGAGGTTGGTCAGTATATAAGTGACAACACCAAACTGATGCTGAATTTACAGACCATTGCTGAAACTTTAGCGACCAGAACAAAAGGGAAATCTTGGATTTTAGTTACATCACAAGAAGATATGGAAAAGGTTGTTGGAGATATGAACAAACAACAACAGAATGACTTTTCTAGAATTCAAGCGCGTTTTAAAATCAAAGTGCCATTAACCTCTGCAAATGTAGATGAGGTAATTGAAAAACGTATCCTAAAGAAAAAGGAAGCTGCTCAAAAACAATTAGTTGCTTCTTATAAAAAAGAGAGCGCCCATTTAGAATCATTATTGTCATTTTCAGACGCTGGCATCCAATTTAAAGGGTATCGTGACGGAACTGATTTTGGAAATAAATTCCCATTAGTTCCGTATCAATTCGATTTGTTTCAACAATGTAGAAGAGCCTTGTCTACACATAATGCATTCCAAGGAAAGCATGCCTCTGTAGGGGAACGTTCTATGTTAGGAGTGTTTCAGCAAGTAATTGTAAAGATTGGAGAAAGAGACGACAAAGCTTTGGTAAGTTTCGATTTAATGTTTGAAGGTATTCGTAATGAATTGCGTGGTGAAATTCAAAGTTCTGTAATCTTAGCAGAACGAAATTTAGACAACGATTTTGCAAAACAGGTATTAAAAGCTTTATTTCTTGTAAAGTATTTTGCAAGTTTTAAAACAACTAAAAGAAATATATCGGTGTTAATGATTAATGACATCAATATTGATATAAAAAAGCACGAACAAAAAATTGAGGAAGCCTTAAATATCCTCGAAAATCAAAATTATGTGCAACGAAATGGTGATTTCTACGAGTTTTTAACAGATGATGAAAGAGATATTGAAGAAGAAATTAAAGAAACAGACATAGATGAACAAGCGGTTACACAATTGCTAAAAGAAATTCTATTTGATGAAATTATTCGTGACAACAAAATAAAATACTTGGATAACAAGCAAGATTATGATTTCACAAGCAAGACAGATGGCTCTGTCTTTGGTAGAGAAAAAGAGTTAGAAATCGAAATTCTTACAGAAAACTATAATGACTATGAGAATATAACTTTCATACAGTCGCAAACAATGGGAAGTACCAGTATGAAGATGGTATTAAGTGCTGATGCTGTATTTATGAAAGATGTTAAAATGTATTTACGTACACACAAATATGTAAAACAGAATCAATCTACCTCCAATCCAACAGAGCGTAAACGCATACTTCAAGATAAAGCACAACTAAATGCAGAGAGACGTAGAAATCTACTACTGATTGCTAATAATTCGTTAGCAAAGTCTACCGTTTATATGAATGGTTCTAAGCATGAGTTAGGACAATCATCTGATGGAAAAACCCGTGTAGTAAATGCATTTCAAGACTTGATAAAAACAGTGTATTCTAGCCTGCGAATGTTGGGTGCTACACAGTATAGTGAAGACACTATAAAAGCTACGGTAATTTCAAGACAAGATGATTTATTTGGCGCAGATGATAAGACTATTTCAGAAGCAGAATCTGAAGTATTAAATATCATCAACAGACGAAAAAAACAAGCGGAAAGAACTTCTTTAAATGACCTTAAAACTTACTTCTCATTAAAACCATATGGTTGGTACCCGAATGCTATTTGGACGATTACAGCAAGGTTGTATAAGCGAGGAAAAATTGAAGTATTACAAGATTCAAATATCTTAGAAGACCAAGATGTGTTGAATGCTTTTTTAAATAATTCAAAGCATGGAAATACGCTATTAGAACCACAGGCAAGTTTTGATGCAACCGCAGTGAATAAATTAAAACAAACTTATAAAGACGCTTTTGATGAATCATGTCCATCAAAAGAACCTAAAGATGTTGCCAATGCTTTTAAAAGTGAAATAAAGGAAATGTCGGTTGGTGTAAATCAATTATTAGCTCGTAAAAATGAATATCATTTTCTTAAAACATTAGAAGATTTTAGTGAGAAACTGGATAAATTATCTAAGAAAGAATACAGTTATTTTATTACAAATTTAGCCGATTTTGAGGATGCCCTTTTGGATACCAAAGAAGATTTGTTAGACCCAATTAAGCGCTTTGTAAATGGTGACCAGATAAAAATTTATGATGCTGTAAAGACCTTATTAAACGGAAATACTGCCAATCTAAATTACATTGAGGGGGATGATGTTAAAACGTTAGAAACGATTCTTGAAAGTGCCACTCCTTATAAAGGAAATGGCATTCAATTAGCAAAAGCAGCAAAAGACAGTTTACAAAGAAAAGTGTTGGAAGCTATAAAATCTGAAAAGGAAATATTCAATACGAAGATGAATGCTATTGAAAAGGCGATTCAGGATTCTGATGAATTTGCTAAATTGGATGAGGGACAACAACGCCAAATTCAAAAAAAGATACTGGAAACCAAACACAAAGTTAAAGAAGAGCGCTTTATTGGGAACATAAGAGACATTACCCGCAATGCAGAAGACCATTTGCATTGTATTTTGCGTAATTTCCAATCATTGCATTATCTAAATCTGCATTTAAAATTTCTACATTATTCTGTATTAAAGAATTTACAATCGTAGAATTTGCTATCAAACTATTTGCACCAATAGAAACATAAGGGCCAATTTTAGTATTTTTCAAAACCACATTTTTACCTACATAACAAGGTTGTATAATTTCTGAATTCTCTAAAACAACATCTTTCGAAACTAAATTGTTTCCTTTGTCATGCTCGAATCCTAAAATCTGTTTGTTGGTATCAACTGTTGGATCTTTCTTTCCACAATCCATCCAAACATCTACTTTTCCAGGAACAAATTTTGCGCCTTTTTCTTTTAAAGCTTCCAAAACTTCTGTTAATTGAAATTCTCCAGACGGGCGAATATCATTATCAATTAAATGCTTTATTTCCCCTTTTACTTTATCGCCATCTTTAAAATAATAAATCCCGATTATTGCTAAATCAGAAACAAAATCTTTAGGTTTTTCAACAAAATCTGTAATAAAACCGTCTTCTAATTTTACCACACCAAAAGCTTCTGGATTCTCAATTTGTTTTACCCAAATTGCGCCATCTGCATTTGCATCCAATTTAAAATCTGCTTTAAAAAGTGTGTCTGCAAAAGCAACAACACAAGGACCAGATAAAGAATCCTTTGCGCAATAAATAGCATGTGCAGTTCCCAGCGCTTCTTCTTGCACGTAAACAGCACCTTTTGCGCCTAATTCTTTTGCTATATTTAGTAACTTTTCTTCTGTATCTGATGGAAAACCTTTCGCGGCAGGACCAATAATAAATGCAATTTCATCTATTTTTTGATTCACTACAGATGCAATATCCTCAACCAATCGTTGTACAATTGGTTTGCCAGCAATTACGGTTAAAGGTTTGGGTATTGTTAATGTGTGAGGTCTTAAACGAGAACCTATTCCCGCCATTGGTACTATAATTTTCATGTTTTTTCTTTTCAATAAATAGGCTGCAATATACCAAATAATGAGTTAGTTTAAATAGAAACAAACTTTAAACAGGTGTTTTTATGAGATAATTTATTAGAAATGAATTCCCCACGAATTCACGAATTTCAATCTCTTAAATATAAACATTAATTTCATTATTGTAAAATTCCTTTGGGATTTTCAAAATAAGTACTATCATTTTAATTTACCCCACTATAAAAAAATTAATGATTCGTGAATTCGTGGCAGGTTTTATAGCATTTAATTATTATTAACCTCAAAAAATTATATTATAAAATTGCCATTTATTTACCAAATTAACACTCGAGATTTTCGTTTCTTTGCAAATCATTAAAAAAAACTGAATTGTGAATTATTTATCCGTAGAAACTATCTCTAAATCTTATGGTGAACGTGTGTTGTTTGAAGACATTTCATTCGGAATTAGCAAAGACCAAAAGGTTGCTTTTGTTGCCAAAAACGGAACAGGAAAAACATCTATTTTAAATATTATTGCTGGTTTAGACACGTCAGATTCTGGTCAAGTAGTTATTAGAAAAGATATTTCTATGGCTTATTTGGCGCAAAACATGGATTTAGATCCTAAATTAACCATTGAAGAAACCATTTTTGCAACGGATAACAAAATTTTATCAATTGTAAATCAATATGAAAAAGCACTACTAAATTTAGACGATACAGATGCGTATCAAGCTGCTTTTGAGTTGATGGAACAATACAATGCGTGGGATTTTGAAACACAATACAGACAAATTTTATCGAAATTAAAATTAGACGATTTAACGCTAAACGTTGGATTACTTTCTGGTGGACAGAAAAAACGTCTCTCTTTGGCTATTGTTTTAATTAGCAAACCAGATTTTTTAATTCTTGATGAACCTACAAATCATTTGGATTTAGAAATGATTGAATGGTTGGAATCGTTTTTTGCGACAGAAAAAATTACACTTTTTATGGTAACGCATGATCGCTACTTTTTAGAGCGTGTTTGTAATGAAATTATCGAATTAGATCAAGGAAAGTTGTATAAATACAAAGGAAATTATTCGTATTATTTAGAGAAAAGAGAAGAGCGAATTGAGTTAGAACAAATGTCGACAGACAAAGCTAAAAGTTTGTTTAAAAGCGAATTGGCTTGGATGCGAAAACAACCGAAAGCGAGAACTACAAAATCGAAATCTAGAATTGACGATTTTTATCAAATCAAGGAAAAAGCAAGTGCGCGTAGAAAAGACCACCAAGTTGAGCTAGAAATAAATATGGAACGTTTGGGAAGCAAGATTTTAGAGCTTCATAATGTGCATAAATCGTTTGACGACAAAGTAATTTTAGACGGATTTGACTATGTTTTTAAGCGTGGCGAACGTATTGGAATTATTGGTAAAAACGGAACAGGCAAATCTTCTTTTTTAAATGTTATTACGCATAAATCTCCTGTTGATAAAGGAAAAGTTGTTATTGGCGAAACAGTAAAGTTTGGTTATTACACGCAAGCCGGAATTGTAGTTAAAGAAGGGCAAAAAGTAATTGAAGTTGTTAAAGAATTTGGTGAATTTATTCCGTTAGATAAAGGTAGAAAAATTTCTGCTTCGCAATTATTAGAACGCTTTTTATTTGATAAGAAAAAACAATATGATTTTGTAGAAAGATTATCTGGAGGAGAACAAAAACGGTTGTATTTGTGTGCTGTTTTAATTCAGAATCCCAATTTTTTAATTTTGGATGAACCAACAAACGATTTGGATGTTGTTACTTTAAATGTTTTGGAAAACTTTTTGTTAGATTTTCCTGGTAATTTATTAGTGGTTTCTCACGACAGGTATTTTATGGATAAAATTGTTGATGCGTTATTTGTTTTTCGTGGTGATGGATTGGTAGAAAATTTCCCTGGTAATTATTCTGATTTTAGAGACTATGATAACTCTAAAGATGTTGAAGATGCAGTTCAGGAAATTAAAGCAACGAAAATTCAGAAAATTGAAGCAAAAAAAACAAAGAATGTTTTAAGTTTTGATGAGAAAAGAGAATTCGGAACACTAGAAAAAGACATAGAAAACCTACAAAAAAAGAAAACGTTGATTGAAACTCAATTTTTAAATGTTGAGATTGCTTCCGAAAAAATTGATGAAACATCGAAAGAATTGCAAACTACTATTGATACTCTTGAAGAAAAAGAGAATAGGTGGTTGGAGCTGACGATGAAATTGGAGGAATAAGTTTGTAGACTTTAGCTAAAAAAAATGAACACATAGAGAGATAGAAAAACATAAATCTATTTTTTTATGTGTTAAATAAAAATCAAACACTTACAATATCTTCATCTGTCAATAAAGGTTCATTGTTAAAACGCAATAAAATTTGCGCAACAGCAATGGTATCTTTTTCGCAGTAGGTTACTATTCTATCAATATCTTTCTCTTTGTAGTACACTTTTGCTACTTCGCTTCCATCAATATCATCTTTTGGAGAAGGAATTCCCAAAATTGTAGTGAGTAATTTTACAGAAGAATAATGTTTGTAATCGCCAAATTTCCATAATTCCATGGTGTCTAAATGCGGAATTTCCCACGGTTTCTTACCGAATAAATTTAGCTTTTTAGGTAAGTTAATTCCGTGAATTATCATTCTTCTGGCTATAAATGGGAAATCGAATATTACTAATATTTGTACATTTTTGCATATGCAATTATAAAATAACAGGTTAAAGGCTGAATACCTAGGGGTATTTACAAAAGAGCAAAATACTAATACCTAAATTAATAGTGGTTTTATCAATCTAATGATAAGGCATTAGGAGTTAGTTCACTTTAACTAAACACCTTTAGCTAAACAACTAATTAGAGGTATTAGCACTTGAAGTTAACCGTGTTGCAATTCATACAGAATACAGGTTGGATAGAGATATAATCTGCATTCAAAACCAATTTAATTGTTTTATTGACCAGACATACAAGGGGAATTGGGGTACCTGAGTTATAAGACCATTTTAAAAACCAAGGCCTTCCTTTTATCTATAAATTTACTAAACAACAAATATATCTTCCGTTGTTAATTCAGCTACTTATGATATTCAAAAATAGTTAAAATATTTTCATTACTTTTGAAAGAAAGTTTCATTTTTATGAAATTTATTATATCATTTATTTCTATGTTAGCTGTACTAAATATTTGTAGCCAAAACATGCACCATCAGATGATTAGCGCTCAAAGTACCTCAAGTGTTACGAGCTCTGGCTTAACAGTAAAACAAAGCATTGGGCAAATTTCTGCTACGGGTAATTTTTCGGGCAAATTTTCTGTTCAGCAAGGCTATCTGCAGTCTAATTGGGCGGCTTATTTAGCAAGCCCAAAAGACATTGTTATTACAAGCTATCCAAACCCGTTTACTCAATTTATCAACTTCAATTTAAAAGGTTCAAATGCTACTAAAATAGGGGTTCAGATTTTTGATGTTAATGGAAATTCGGTTTACTTAAAAGAACATGCTGTTGAAAATAAATTGGTCAGAATCGCGTTATCAAGATTAGCAATTGGAGCTTACTTGGTAAAAATAAAGGACGAAAACAGAAATTATTTCACTAAAATTATTAAGAATTGAAAAAACAATATCTGCTTGTAATGCTCCTCTTTTTAATGGTTAATGCACATGCACAAGAGCTCTATATTAGCACCGGTAAAAACAGTACCAATTTTGATTATAAGAGTACTAACGGCAGTGACGAAAATTTAGACTTTAGAAGTGGCCTTGGCAATAATTTAGAAATTGGTTATACGACTACTCTAAGAAACGAGCGGTATGTTTATGCAATTGGCTTATCTTATAATGAGTTTAATGCCCAAGCATCTGTCTATGCAACCAATTATTCTTGGGAAACAAAATACCTCGGAATTATAAATAAAATTTCCTACAATTTAACCAACCCAAACGCTAACTGTTGTTTTGGCTTAGATATTAATGTTTTTTTTAATGCAGGTTTAAATACAGCGACCCTAATTAGCGGAGAGCAGTTTATAAATAATTTTCATTACGATGTAAGCAACCACGAAGATTTTGCAGGTGTTCTTCTGCAACCTTTTGTTGGTTTTAGCACGCAATACAAAGTCTCTCGAAATTTTAAATTAAATTTAGGCTATAATTTTTCTAAATCTTTTAATGTATTGAACGATTCAGACGAAACCATTTCTTTTAATACCAGCCAGATTCAACTTGGTTTTCAGTTGTCATTAGTAAAGTAAATGCATATGAAAAAAATAACGGTCTTCTTTCTCTTTTTTACAGCTGTTTGTTTTAGCCAAACCAAAGGGATTTCCTATCAGGCCTTAATTTTAGACCCTGTCGAACAACAACTGCCTGGCTTTAACAATGACAGAGCGCCGTTAGCCAATACCGCTATTTGTTTGGAGTTTTCTATTATAGATGAAAATAGAGATGATGAGTATATAGAAACCCATACAGTTACTACCGACGTCTTCGGGATGGTAAACTTAACCATTGGATTTGGGAACCCAACAGGTGGTTACGCCGCGTCATTTGACGACATTGCATGGAGTACTTTACCCAAAAGCCTAAGGGTCGCCATAAATGTTGATGGGAATTGTACAGCCTTTACAGAAATAAGCAACGCCCCTTTTACTGCCGTTCCTTTTGCGTTTTTTGCGATAAATACGCTAAATCCGCCTTACACAGCCAACCCTGCTGCCAATTATATTAATACTGCAACCTCTTTAAAAGATGCAGACGACAAGTTAGATGCCCAGGTAAAAGTAAATGAAGATGCTATTACAGGCAAGGTCGCTATAACAGCTATCGTAGATGACTTAACAACTGGTGGTATTGCAGTGCCGTTGTCTGCGGAACAGGGTAAAGAATTAAAAAGATTAATAGACACTTCCGTAAATATAGAGGTTGAAGACAACCTAACAACAGCAAGTCCTATAAAGGCATTGTCTGCAAATCAAGGTGTGGTCTTAAAGGGTTTGGTAGATGCCAATATAAATGATATTGCCCTAAAAGAAGATGCAGTAAACAAATCAACAGACGCAACATTAGGCGGTAATTCAGACGTACGCTTTCCTACAGAAAAAGCAGTGAAAACTTATGTAGATGCAGCTGCTGCTACCAATGCCAATTTAACAGGAATGGTT